>OLRT01002807.1_pt1 | contig 10517 bp, 10 predicted proteins | sample 1672021 | NCBI WGS metagenome assembly OLRT01 (sample SAMEA3136637, study PRJEB25190) | human gut metagenome | reverse complement strand
CTGCGGCCGGAGGCGCACCCGCAAGCGCGCAGGCGCCGCAGCAAAGGCAACACGGCGGGCAGGCGGCAACGCAGGCAGCGAACCGTCTGCAACCCGGCGCGTACGCCGATTCGCCTATTGCCTGGTCAGCGGGCGAAAGCGTCACCATGCTGGCCGAACCCGAGTCGCCGCGCGCGCCGCGGCCAAGCGAAGTGCGCGCCGAACGCGAGCACCGCGAAGCCGTGAAGGCGCGCTGGACGGAAGCGGGCAAGGAACGCACGGCCAAGCGTCGCGAAGCCACGCGAGCAGGAGCGCACGCGAGCGGCGCTGCATCGGCCAGCAGCAGCGCCAGCGATAGCGCCGACGTAACCGCTAGCGAGGCGCCGAAAGCTGGCCGCCACGCCACCACGCCCGAAGTGGCCCCCAGCTTCGGCAAACGCGGCAAGCACGAAAAAGACGACAACTAGCAAGATGCCCCGTCCGTTCGGGGCATCTTCGTTTTAAGAAGGCATCGGCGGGCGCTCGCTCGGGCGATTCTTCCGCAGCCCCCTGCCAACCGGCGTTTGACCAGCATTTTCACCCAGCAAGGTTTTTCAAACGCGAGTGCTACTCCAGCAGCCAGCGGGGGTTTTCCAGGTAGCGGTAGGCGCACACTTTCGTGCCGGGAATCTGTTCGTCCGCCAGACCGGCGGGAAGGGCGTCGCGATAATGGTTGCGCGTCCAGCCGACCATCTGCAAGCGGCGCAGCATCGAAAGCGCACAGGCCAGGTCAAGGACAGAATCAGGCAATTCGGTAACGATGCGATACGAACGCGATGGGTCGACCGTGCGTTCAAGCGTAGCGCCCGGCACGAACCGCGTGCACGCGCACGACCAGGAAGTTTGCCCGGCGGTTGCCTTATTGCTAGCGCGCTACTTTGATTTGTGCTATACTGCTAGCAACTGAAAGGAGTCTACTATGGGCGCATCGATGGTGCAAATCAACACGCGTGTTCCCGCCGAGCTAAAAGAACAGGGCGACTTGGCGCTGGCGCGGGCCGGCTACACACCGGCGCAGGCGGTGCGCGCCCTCTGGGAGTACGCCGTCGTGCACATTCACGAACCGCAGGCGATTCGCAACGTGCTGCAGGAAGAGAGCGCGGAGCCTGAAGATCCGACGGCAGTTGAGAGCAATCCATTCACCGAATGGAAAACAGCCGCGCATGCCGCTTTATGCGAAAGAATGGGCATTTCGATGAGCACCGGCTCATCGAATATTCCGTTCGATGAGCTCAAAGAACTTGCGTATCTTGAGCGTTCCGAACGATTGGGGCTGTAATGGATTCGAATACCACCATCCTCGTCGATACCAATATCTGGCTCGATTACTATGCGCTGAATCGAACAGGTGGCGCAGAGGCCGCAGAGCTGCTAGGCTTCGCATTCTCGCACGGCATCAAACTGCTCTATCAGACCGACATCATAAAGGACGTGTTTTACCTCGTTTCGGCTACCACAAAGCGAATCGCTCGCGAAGAGAAAGGAGCGCTATCCCCAAGCGACGCAACGGCGGCAAACGAATTCGCGTGGAGCGCCGTAAATCATATGCGGGAAAATGCGTTCGCCATAAGCATCGGGCAATCCGACGTATGGTACGCGGCAAAAATGCGCAGCGTCCACGGCGATTTCGAGGACAACCTTGTGCTTGCCGCCGCAGAACGCGCAAACGCAACATACCTAGTCACGAACGACGAACAGCTTATCAAGCACGCCCCCGTCACCGCGCTCACCCCGCACGACGCGCTTGTGTACCTGCAGGCAAAAATGGAATAGCAGCGCTCCAAGGAGGCCCTTGCTTTCCTTGGAGCGCTGCTTACAAAAGCGATGGCTCTGTTAGACCAGCATGCAACAACATGAATCAGCCGCTAGGAAGACCGGCCAAGGAGCCCGTTTACTTGCGGTTAAGAGTCCACATGTCAATTGTGGTCTAGCAGAGCCAAAGCGACAGAGCTTTCGCCGGTTTGCTTACTTCAGCAGCTTGATGCTGATGGCTTTTGCGGGGCAGGCTTCCACGCAGGCGCCGCATTTGCTGCATTCGGGAATGCGCATCGTGTGCGGGTCAAGCTGCTCGGGACATGCGTCCACGCACGTGTGGCAGTCGACGCCGCGGCTACGCAGGCACGTGTCGGCCTTCACGCGCGGGCGCAGCGTGACGTTGAGGTTCGACAGCAGGCTTACCAGCGCACTGATGGGGCAGATTTTGCTGCACCATTTGCGCAGCACGGTGACTTCCAGAAGCAGGATAATCGGGAAGATGATAAGCGCCCAGGTGGGCTCGTCGAACTGAACCAGGTTCCACAGGCCGATGATGGTGGCGAACGTCAAACCCACGGGGCAGATGAGGCAAAACACCGGAAAGCCGAACACGGCCGCGGAAGCCAGCGTGCCCACCAGCACCGCATGGCGACTGTCAAGATGCACGCCGTCGCGCTTGCCGCCCACCGGCGCCAGCGCTTTGCCGCACGTTGTTGCACCCGGGCAAGCGGAGCACGAATGGCTCGGCTTGCTTTTGGAATCGCTCGTCGCTTTCGAACTCTTTTTCTTCGGACGGAAAAACTTTTGCAGCCAGGGAACGGGGCACATCCAGGCGCAGAACGCTTTGCCGACCAGGGCAATCAGCACTACCACCAGCGCAAACAACAACAGCGGGTGCAGCATGACACCCTTTGCGCCCGCCATGGTTTCCAGCGCGCCCAGCGGGCAGATGGCCGATATCTGTTGGATGCCAAACGCCGACGGCGTACCGATGCCCACATGGAACGCAATCCCCACCAGCACAAACGCCACACACGCAAGCGCCACCCAGCCGCGCGCCGTACGGAACGGAGACTTCGCGCGGTGATGTTGCTGCGTCTTATCAGTGCGCTGTGAAGGCGAAGAGGGACCCACGCTCGCGTTGCGGTCATCGTCGGCGGCCTCTGCCGCGTTCGCGTTTTGGGCAGCGGTAACGACCCCAGCTTGTGCGGTCGCACCCGATTGAGGCGAGTTCGGCGTGGCGCCATTTCGCGTTTCGCAAGCTGCATCCGTGCGGCCAGCCGAATTCAGCTGCTCTTCTGTTTCTTCCTTGCTCATCGCCTAGGCCTCCTTCCCTGCTGCTCGAACGTTGATGCCGCGATCAGTGCCGCCGGCGAACGTGAGGTAGCTGTTCGACGGGCACGCGTTCTCACATGCGCCGCAGCCGTTGCATTTCGCCTGGTCAACAATGGGGCGGTTCGCGTCATCCATGGTTATGGCGCCGTAGGGGCATGCGCCGGCGCACACTTGGCAACCGCCCTGGATCCACGCGATGCATCGTTCGCGGTCCACTACCGCCACGCCGATGATCTGCGACGGGTCGTGTGCGCCAACAATGGAGCCCGCCGGGCACACGTCTTCGCACACGCCGCAAAAGTCGCACAGCCCGCGATGGAAATCCATGATGGGAGTACGCCAATTCAGCACGCCGTCCTCAAGCACGCCCGTGCGCAGGCAGCGCTGCGGGCAAGCGGTTTCGCACCGATTGCATTTCAGGCACGTAGCGCGGAAATGCGCTTCGTCCTGCGCGCCGGGCGGACGCAGCAGCCCGCGGTCCTCGCCTTCAAGTGCGTACGCCGCGCCACCGACCGCGAACATGCTTGCAACCGCGCCCGCCGCCGCAAGCACACCGCGGCGCGTGATGCTCAGATGATCGTCCATGAGCATTCCTTTCTCGTCTTCGCCGAAAGCCGCGTCCCCATCGCGACCGTACTTCGCATCCCCAAGCCTGCCCGAAGGGGCGCGGGCATGAAATAGCGAGGCGTTGACTATTTCGCCAAACGCCTCGTCAATAATTAGGTAATTCGCGCAAAAACGCACGTCAGAGCCTGATGATAGAAGCCCCCTACGCCGCCTTTTCGCCTGCCAGCTCTTGCAGCACGTCGAGTTCGTCGGCGATGACGTCGGTTTCCATGTGCACGAAGCCGCGCGTCATCTTCGACACGCCGCGATAGAAGCGCGTTTCCGCCACATCGAGCACGGCGTCGCACAGGTCGTCGACCCAGTTCAGCTGGTGCTGCGCATGGAAGTTGGACACCGTTTGCGCCAGGTCGCGCGCGCGGTCGAAATCCGATGCCAGCAGCGCCGCGTTCGTGCGCTCGATAACCGTGGCCAGAAACTCGAACTCGAACGACACGTGATCTTCCGGCACGTGCAAATCGGCCTGCGGCTGGATGTGCTGCTCGCAGTACATTTTGTACACGCCGTCGCGCGCCTCCTGCATCATGAGCCCGAGTTCGCTGGTGAACACGCTTTCGAACGGCGTGGCAGCGAACGTCTCGTAGTTGCCAGCCGCCAGAAACGTGTGCGCATAATCGCAGGCCAGCGCCTGGCGCGTACCGGAATTCGCATGGCGAAGATAGCGGTGCATGTCTTCGTAGCCCTCGGCGATAAGCGCGTTGTCGCCCGCCATGCCGGCGAAATCCATGCCCGCCAGATGATCGACCTGCTGCTGCGTCAGCTCGCGGAAGAACAGTTCGGCCAGCATGCGGTAATAGGCTGCTCGCCCCGCATTCACCTCGATGAGCTGGGGAATCAGCTCGTCGCGCTCAGATTGCGCCTTCGTTTGCGACGCCTGCGCCGCTGCTTGGTTTTCGATCATCTTGCTACCTTTCTCGAACAGCGCAGACGTTTACCGCCGCGCCACCGCTTTCTCGCGCCGTCGCTTTCTTTTCGCTTAGCCAGCCGAACTGGGTGACGATGCCGGCGACAAGGGCACTACCGGTGTCACCAAAATGAGGGAAACGGCTTTTCGCCGCCTTCGCCTTGGCGATCCCAGCTTCATTCCCTGTCGCCTTTCGCCAGCCAGCAATCGATGCACTCGCGGTTCGCATTCGCCAAGGGGAGGGAGAGGAGGAAGTATGCGAACACGAACCGCGAAAGCATCGATGGCCGGCAATTGCAGAAAACCGCGAGGCAAGTCGAGGCACGAATGGACTCCGTGACGCCCTTTCGCACCAACCGGCTTCAAAAAATCGCTCATGTATGTGATTTAACAAGCGCAAGACAGGAATCAAAAATTTGCCGATAACGTTTCCCCAGTTCAGAAGCTTGCTGATTTATTGGATACCAGCAACATTGTCAGCAAATCACATACATGAGCGATTTTGCCTACGCTCGACAGTGGTACCAACCAAACCCGACGCCGGGCGCAGCGCCCGCGTGCAAGTGTCAGCGCCGCGCCCGCCAGCGGGGCGGGAATGCCCGGGTGGGCATTCCCGCATTCCCGCGCTTGGTTACAGCACGTTCAGGAACAGGTTCGCAATCGGGACCGTGATGAGCCACATGATACAGCGGTAGCTCACGGCGCCCACGAATGCGCAGGCCACAGAACCGCCCGCCGCAGCCATCAGGCTGCCGGGGTTCTTGCCCACAAGCGCGCCGCACACGGCCGGCACCACGCCGGCGCCGATGACGGCAACCGCAAGCAGCGCCCACTGCACGCCGCCGGCGGGACCCGCCCACAGCACGTAGGCCGCCGCACCCACGGCGCCCAGCACGCCACCGATCAGCAGCGCGCGGCCGTACGGCGCCACGTCGGCGTCCTTGGCCTTCGCGGCCACGACCACCAGGTACGCGGCGATGCCCTCGGGCACGGCCGTCAGCAAGTAGCCGAGCGGCAGCAGCTGGCTGCACCAGTTCGGGCGCGCTTCCATCAGGTACGACTCGCCCGCCATGAACGACAGCAGCACGCCGAACACCGCGCCGATGACGGCCACGGCCTTGCGCGCACCGGCGCCGGCCTCGCGCTTGAGCAGCACCAGGTACACCACCACGCACACGCACAGGCAGCCAACCAGCAGCGCCTCGGTGAAGATGCCGCTTGTCGGGTGGCTCAGCGCGCCCATGATGCGGTCGGGGTGCGACAGGTGCGTCACGGACGCCAGGCCGCCCACCACCGCGATGATCAGCGACACCAACGCCGCAGGGAACGCCGCCGCCTTCGCGCGGCCAAGGAACTCATCGGCCGCCACGCAGGCGAACATGCAGCCGCCCATGCCGGTCAGGGCCGTGAACAGGACCAGGGACCATTGGATTTCCATCGTTTAGTCCTCCTTCGCGAACCAGGCCGCGTCTTGCGCGCCGGACGCCGGGGCGATGGCGTCCACGTCATGCCACGTGGCAATCTTCTCGGACAGGATGTAGCGCGTCAGCGGCTTGTTGCCCGCGTCGTGCAGCGTGTGCACGCTGGCCGGGTCGGCGGCCGCCACGGCTTTGGCCACGTCGGACGACGCATCGTCCATGTCACCGTAGAAGCGGGCGTTTGCGCAGCACGCCGCCACGCATGCCGGCTCCTGGCCGGCGCTGGTCAGCTGGCCGCACAGCGTGCACTTCTCGACGGCACGCTCCTTGGCGTTCCACGAACGCACGCCGTACGGGCAGGCCATCATGCAATACTTGCAGCCGATGCACTTCTCCTTATCCACCAGCACCTTGCCATCGGCGTCGCGGTAGCTCGCGCCGGTCGGGCACACGTGCACGCACGGCGCATCCTCGCACTGCTGGCACTGCACGGGCAGCCAATACTGCTCCAGGTCGGGGAAGGTCCCGTGCGGGCCGATCTGCAGCACGCGGTTCCAGTACTCGCCCAAGGCGATGCCGTTCTCGTTCTTGCAGGCCACCTCGCACGCGTGGCAGCCGATGCATTTATCCAGGTCAACAACTAAGCAATTGCGGCTCATTTGGTGTAAAACGCTCCTCCCGTGTTTTCCGTGGGCTCAGGCATCCAGGGTTCGAAGTCGGTCGGCTCGTACCAGATGCCCTCTGGGCGCTGCGCCTTGGCAACCTTGACGTGGATGCCGCGCAGGGTGTAGGTGCCGAACTCGGGGTTGAAGTAGCCCGTGTTCTTTGTCAGCACGTTCATGTTCTCCGTGGTCCACGACTTGCGGCCATCGGAGCCGTCCTCCAAAAACTCAGGGTTCCAGAAGCGCTCCATGTACACGGTGCCCTCCGCGATGCCCTTCGTCACGCGCGCCACGGCGAAGATGCCGTCCTTGACGACGCTCTGGCCGTTAGCCGTCAGCTCCTCGCCGGGGGCGAACTCGCTCGGGCCGAACTTCGCGTCCTTGCCGCCTGCCATGACCGTATCGGTGGACAGGCCCGTGGTGATGTCGCGGAACACGTCCTTGCCATCGGTGCGCGGGCTCTTGATGTTCACCCAGTCGCCGTCGACGATGCCGTACTTGCCGGCGTTTTCCGGGCTGATCCACAGCTCGGGCGCCGGGTACAACTCGCGCAGGTAGGGGTTATTGCGCAGCGTGCCGTGATGGAAGTACGGGATGCGGCCCTCGGTCAGGCGCAGCGGGTACTCGTCGCCGTATTCGGACTGGTCCTCGGGCGTGAAGTAGTACGGCATGGGGTTGTAGTCCACCACCGCGGCGGGCATGTCGAACTTCTCGTTGCCGTGACGGCCCAGGTAGAGCATGGTGTCGGCGTACGGGCCGCACTTCTTCGGGTTGTCCTTGATGTCGCGGGCCGCCGTGGAGAAGCCGGTGTAGGTGTTGCCGGCGTCTGCCGAGCCGCCTTCCATACCCGGGTCAACCTTGCCGGCCACGCCGCCGCTGGCGTTGACCTTGCAGTAGCCGTCGTACTCGGTGCCGCCCCAGTACTCGTCGTCTTCGGCCCACTTCTCGGGGAAGGCGTCCATGGCCTGCTCCATCGTGGTGACCTCCGGGTCGCCGCCCTGCTGAGCCACCCAGTCCCAGTACTCGTTGATGGTCTTCCAGTACGCGGGCACCATGGGGCTGCCGATCTTCTCGTCGTCCATGCAGGCGGCCATGTTCTCGTCGTACAGGTCGCTTGACGGGTCGGACATGGCTTCGGCGATCTTGCCCCACATCATGATTTCGTCGGCGGCCTCGAACAGATTCGTTACCGGCTTGCGCATGAGGTTCACGTTCAGGCGGTTCTGCACGAAGGCGTTCTCCAGCCACTCGCACACGGGGAACACGATGTCGGCGGCCTCGGTGGTGAAGCTGGTCGGGTACATATAGCCATGCACGATGAGGTCGAACTTCGGGAACGCGTCAACCCACGAGCTGGAGTTGCCGAGCGCGGCCATCTTGTTGCCGGAGCGCTCGATCCACACCTTCGGCTGGTACGGCTCGCCGGTGAGCACGGCGGACAGCACCGTGGGGATGTGGCTGTGCATCCAGCCGCCGAGGCCCTTGTGCTCGCAGTAGCCCAGGCGCTCCAGGATGGCGTCGTTCGTTTGGAACTGGTACTTCGTGTCGCCGATGAAGCCCGAGGGGAAGATGGTGGATTCCTTCGACGTCAGGCCCTTCGAGCCAGCGCCGCCCACCTTGTTCGCCGGGCAGCCGGAGTGCCACAGGTGCGCCGTCATGCAGTCGAGCGCCGCGGCGCCGATGGCGGCCTGCGCCGAACCCGGGTACATGTCGGTGGCCACGCCCAGCGAGATGCCGCCGTGCGCGCTCGAGCAGTACAGCTCGATGGCCTCGATGATCTTCTCTTTCTTGCAGCCGGTGATCTCGGCCACGGTGTCAAGGTCGAAGTCGGCGCAGCGGTCCTTGTAGGCCTGGAACGCCGTCTTACACGTGATGGTGGAGCCGTCGGCCAGCGTGACGTCCACGGTGCCGAACAGCTGCGGGTGATACGTGCCGTCGTTGTCCGGACCCAAGGCGAAGGCCTTCGTGACCTGGCCTTTTTCGGTGTCGAAGTACACGTAGCCCTCGTTGTCGGCGTTCACGTCGTTAAACACTGCCGACGCGCGCAAAAGCTGACCGTCCTTCGTGATGCTCTCGGCAACCGGCGGAAGGCTGACGTTGTCACGCGGGTCAACCAAGAACGGCAGGTTCGTCCACTGCTCGCAGAACGTCTCGTAGCCGGGGATCTTCTCGTACAGCTTGTTCTCGATGATGTAGTGCATCCAACCGAGCATCATGGCCATGTCGGTGCCGGGCTTGATGGGCAGCCACACATCGGCCTTCGACGCGTCAGCCGTGAAGCGCGGGTCCACGACGACGGTCTTGCAGCCGTTTTCGCGCAGCTCGGCCACGCAGCGGCCAGACGTCGAAGGCGAATGCCACGCCGGACCGGTGCCCCAGATGACGTAGACTTCCGTCAGTCCGCCGTACTTGGCCGGCTTGTACAGCTCCGAGCAGCCGGAGTCGGCGATGGACGTGTCGCCGATGCCGTTGACCAGCGGCATGGTGAAGTTACGCGGCAGGTAGCACTGCGCGCAACCAGGCTCGAACACGTTGCCCGCGCCCCAGAAGTTGCGGAAACGCGGCGGGCTGAAGAACTGCGGGTTGCCGCCGCCACCGGTGGTGCACAGAAGGCCGTGCTTGCCGGTTTTGTCGCGCATGTCGATCATGTGCTGCGCAACGGTTTTCGCCGCCTCGTCCCAGCTGATGCGCTCCCACTGGTTGCCAGGCTTGGCGCCCACGCGCTTCATGGGGTACTTGTTGCGGTTGGGATGGTACAGCGCCTGGATGCCGGACAGGCCCTTCGGGCACATGCGGCCCTTCGACATGGGGTCGATGGAATCGCCCCGCAGCTTGATAACGCGCCCGTTGCTGACCGTGGCGATGACGCCGCAGTTCGCGATGCATGCGCGGCACGACGTGCGCACCTCGTGCACGTCGTTGTCGGCCCATGCCTTGTCGCTCGGCTTCATGTTGTGCGCGGCTCCAAGCCCCAGCGCGCCGACGGCGCCGGTGACCGCGGCCGTCTTCATGAACGAGCGACGTGTCATAGTCGTGGACAAAGCTTTCCTCCTCCTTTTGTTGCTTGCTTTACTCGTCTATAAGAGCGGGTGGATACAGGTGACGGAATGGGACAAAGGGACAGTCCCCTTGTCCCACTTTCGGCAATGAGCGAACGCAGGTCGCGGCGGGCATAGCGCGGGCGGAAAGACGAAGCGCGAACAGCTCAGTTGGCAAAAACAAAGTGCGCCCTGCCCTTTTCAACTGAACCCATGCTTCGCAAGGCGTCCCGCGCTTCCCAAGCGCTATCGAGCGTTCCCGGTCTGCCGCTTGTGCGCCTCCAGCATCTGCTTGCCTGCGTCGGTTGCAACCCAGGCCCCTCTCCAAACCAACGCCCCGGCCTTGTCGAGCTTGTCGACGTAGAAGTCGGGCGAAAGCTTGTGGTGATCTGCCACGATGTCCTGGGAAAGCCCGGGCGTGGCCTTGAAAAACGCTTCAATTTCAGGGAACTTGCGCGGTGTGGTGCAGAAGTCCAGTACGGCGAAGTAGGTGTCGCGGCGGTGCGGGCGCAGGGAAAGCTGTGCCTCGATGCGGCGCTCGGGAGCCAGCAGGCGCACGGCCTCGCGGCCCGCGCCGGTGGCTTCGATGCGGTACGTGGCCACCAAGTCGTCGGCCTCGTCGGCGGTAAGGTTCGCCAGCTGCTCGGCCGTGACGGGGTTGCCCGCCTCGTCGAGCGGCGTTTGAGAAAGGCCGCCGGCGTCGGTGAGCATGCCGATCATGGTGAACGGCGTTCCCCGTCATCTGGTGCTGAATACTGGAAGA
>OLRT01002792.1_pt1 | contig 10564 bp, 5 predicted proteins | sample 1672021 | NCBI WGS metagenome assembly OLRT01 (sample SAMEA3136637, study PRJEB25190) | human gut metagenome | reverse complement strand
TAATCATCATCCTGGTGCGTTCATCCACTGCAGCTTCCATCTGCGCAAAATCCATCTCATAATGTTCTCCGTTCAGCTTAAGCGGACTTCCCAGCATAGTTCTGCCATTTTTCAATATTGCATTCTGCAGCGGACCATAGGCCGGCGTATGTATCATTACACCGTCTCCCTTTTCGGTACAGGCCTCTACGCAGATGCTGGATGCAACATTAATTCTCGGACAAAACACAATCCACTCAACCGGAATATCCATATCATACTGTTTTTTATACCAACGTCGGATACTGGTAAAAAACTTGTCGCTCAAATCCGTATATCCCAACACCCCCATGTCCAGGACATCGTGCAAACTGTTTCGGATGACTTCCGGAGCCCGGAAATCCATATCCGCAACACCCAGATGTATCATATCATTCGTGCCGTATTTTTTATCCATCGTATCCCATCTGCCACAATTTGTGTTTCTACGATCTACTCTGACATCAAAATCATACTGTACTGCCATATATTTCTCGGTTTTTCTGAGAACACTATAAATTGTGCGGACAGTGGAAATAAGGGTATCCATATTGCGCTGGTCTTTGCCAATGATTTTTTCCCAGTCCCACTGGTCTACATATACAGAATGAATATTGTCCAGGTCTTCATCTCGACGGATCGCGATCATGTCGGTATAGAGACCCTCACCCTGGGCAAAGCCGTATTTTTTCAGGGCATATCTTTTCCATTTGGCCAGGGAGTGTACGATTTCGGCATTTTCCGGCTGTCCTTTAATATCAAAACTTACAGGGCGCTCTACGCCATTTAAGTTGTCGTTCAGACCAGATGAAGGATTGACGAAAACCGGAGCTGAAACACGAAGCAGATTCAGCTTCTGAGCCAAGGTCTGCTGAAAGAAATCCTTCACAGTCTTAATTGCAATCTGGGTATCATGGAGGTTTAAAGCTGAATGATATCCATCAGGAATTTTAATCTGTTCCATTGTTGGAATCCTCCTATTTTTCATATTTGTATATTCTACGCGAATATCCATTAATCTCACACCTCGCTATTATAGCAGGAAAAAGTGTTCTTGGCAATTTGCACCTTGCAAGATTGGCATAAAATGTTACAATAAAATGAGAACGAAAACGGAATATAACCATAAACTGTCAAAGGGTTATGGGCAGGCAACCAGGCGGATGACGGATATCCGTTTGACAAAGAGGGGGATGAGAGATGGGAAAAAGATGCCAGGTCTGCGATGGGCCAGTGGTAAACGGACGGTGTAAATACTGCGGAATGCCATATCGAAATGATGCGGTCATGTATCATCTGAATGAGGACCGGTCAGAGCATTACAGACATGCTTCTGAGAAGGTGCGTAAGGCAATGAAGGAAAATGAAATTCCACTGCCTGACAGAACAGCGAAAAGTACTGCAAAAGGGAAAAATACTTCCAGAAGCATGGTGCCAAATATAGCAAAGAAGTCAGTTTCATCTGCAGGACAGTCCCGGGCAGTTGCAGGGACACAGACCGTACGTACTTATACAGGAAAAACACAGACTTCAGCGCAGAAATCTTCGAAGCCTGCGAAAAAGAGCAGAATATCCACGATCTTCTGGGTGGTATTTGCAGTCGCAGTTGCTTTATATTCCTTTGTACCGGATTCCCTGGATGTGGACAGTGTGATTGAAAAGGTGGCAGATCATCTGGGGCTGACAGATGCGGACAGTGAATCTGTGATAGAAGAGGAAAGCCAGGAGCTTACAAGGCAGGATGAATATGAATGTACTTTCATAGATACGGATATCGGTACTTATGTAGTGGGAGAAACCGGCACAGAAGATGATGAGATCCTTATGCCTGGAGAATATATTGCAGAAGCAGGCTGGGAGGCGGTTGCCTTGGAGATCACAGAAGCTGATACAGGGAAGGAAAAGACTCTGACGTTTGACAAGGCGAAACAGCAGGTGGACCTGGAATTACATACAGGAGATGAACTGAAAGTTATTTCACTGGATGACCAATATAATTACTTTGCCATGTATCAGATTCAGCAATATGACGAATAATTATTTACCCCTTTCTTTTTTACAGAGTATGTGCTATACTTGATAAGCACACCACATATGGGGATAATAGCACCTTATGTGGTATACGAATACTATATGTTGTATATGGGAGTAAAATAGTATGATTTATGTGATAAAGAAAGACGGAACGAAAGAACTGTTTAATTCCAGGAAGATCGTCGCTGCTGTCAATAAATCAGCAGCCAGAATTTTATATACATTCTCAGAGGAGGAGCAGGATTTTATTTGCCGTTTCGCAGAGGAACATGCAGCTTCTCTCGGGAAGAATGAGATCCAGATCCAGGAGATGCATAATATTGTGGAAGGCGCCCTGGAACGTGTGAATCCTGCAGTTGCCAAGAGCTATCGCGACTACAGAAATTATAAGCTGGATTTCATTCACATGATGGATGATGTGTATACGAAGAGTCAGGCGATCCGTTACATCGGTGATAAGAGTAATGCCAATACGGACAGTGCATTGGTTGCCACCAAGCGAAGTCTGATCTTCAATGAACTGAATAAAGAACTTTACCGGAAATTCTTCATGAACCGTAATGAGCTGCAGGCATGCAAGGATGGATATATTTACATTCATGATCAGTCTGCAAGGCTGGATACCATGAACTGCTGTCTGTTTGATGTGGCAGCTGTACTCAGCGGTGGTTTTGAGATGGGAAATGTCTGGTACAATGAGCCGAAGACACTGGATACTGCATTTGATGTTATGGGAGATATCATCCTGAGCACAGCAGCCCAGCAGTACGGTGGATTTACCGTACCTGAGGTAGATAAGATCCTGGCTCCCTATGCGAAGAAGAGCTATGACAGATATGTAGAAGAATTTATGAAATATTCCGATCCAAGCTGGGTGGGAAGAGAAGAGAAAGCCGTCGAAAGAGCTCTTGATAAAGTCAGAAGAGAGTATGACCAGGGATGGCAGGGAATCGAGTACAAGCTGAACACCGTTGGTTCCTCCAGAGGAGATTATCCTTTCGTAACAGTTACCCTTGGACTTGGAACCGGTCAGTTCGAGAAAATGTGCAGTATGTCACTTCTGGCAGTCCATAAAGGCGGTCAGGGTAAAGCCGGACATAAGAAACCGGTACTTTTCCCGAAAATTGTGTTCCTCTATGATGAGAATATTCATGGAAAGGGAAAGATCAGTGAGGATGTGTTCGAGGCTGGAGTTGACTGTTCCGCGAAGACCATGTATCCGGACTGGCTTTCCATGTCAGGTAAGGGTTATATTGCCAGCATGTACAAGCAGTATGGGAAGGTTATCAGTCCTATGGGCTGCAGAGCTTTCTTAAGCCCATGGTACGAAAGAGGCGGCATGCATCCTGCAGATGATAAGGATGTGCCGATATTCGTAGGAAGATTTAATATCGGTGCTGTCAGTCTTCACCTTCCTATGATCCTGGCGAAAGCCAGAGCGGAGAGCAGAGATTTCTATGAGGTCCTTGATTTCTATCTGGAAATGATCCGAAATCTTCATATCCGTACTTATGATTATCTGGGCCAGATGCGTGCATCCACCAATCCTCTTGCTTACTGTGAGGGTGGTTTCTATGGGGGTCATCTTAAGCCAAACGAAAAGATCGGCAAGCTGTTAAAGCCAATGACCGCTTCTTTCGGAATCACAGCGTTAAATGAACTCCAGGAACTTTATAATGGCAAATCCATTGCAGAAGATGGCCAGTTTGCCCTGGAAGTTCTCAAATATATTAATGAAAAAGTAAACCAGTTCAAGGAAGAGGACGGTTATCTTTATGCAATCTACGGAACACCGGCAGAGAGTCTCTGCGGTCTTCAGGTAGAACAGTTCCGTAAGATGTACGGGATCATCGAAGGTGTATCGGATCGTCCGTATGTAAGCAACAGCTTCCACTGCCACGTAACTGAGGACGTGACGCCCATCGAGAAACAGGATCTGGAAGGTCGTTTCTGGGAACTGTGCAATGGAGGCAAGATTCAGTATGTCCGTTATCCTATCGACTATAACCGGGAAGCTATCCGTACCCTGATCAGACGTGCCATGGCTCTGGGCTACTATGAGGGAGTAAATCTTTCCCTGGCTTACTGCGATGACTGTGGTCACGAAGAACTGGAAATGGATGTCTGCCCTGTCTGCGGTTCCAAGAATCTTACCAAGATCGACCGCATGAACGGTTACTTATCCTACAGCCGTGTTCATGGTGACACCCGTCTTAACGAAGCTAAGATGGCTGAAATAGCTGAACGAAAATCAATGTAAATAAAAAGGGGACGCTACGGCGTCCCTTTTCGTATATCTTTGAAATATTCAGCTGTCCTCTGGCAGCCATAAATTTCAATTAATGAATAATAGTTCCTGTTTTTTCGAAATAGCCATCTTTCGCATGAGCAATATCTGTGATCACAGTTCTGCGTCCTTCTCCTTTTTCAACAAAAGAGATGCCTGCTTCGAATTTCGGAAGCATGGATCCTGGTGCAAACTGATTTTCTGCCATGTATTTCTTAGCTTCTTTTACAGAGATTCCGCCCAGGAATTCCTCGTCGGCTTTATCAAGGTTCAGACTTACTTTTTCTACACTTGTGAGGATCAGTAAAGTATCTGCGTTCAGTTCTTCTGCCAGAAGTCCGCAGGTAAGATCCTTCTCGATAATGGCACTTGCACCGTGGAGATCGATTCCCTGTTCCATAACCGGAATTCCGCCGCCCCCTGCAGCGATCACAACCTGTCCTGCGTCAACCAGAGTACGGATTGTTTCCAGTTCCACGATCTTCTGTGGTTTCGGTGCAGCTACGATTCTCTTATAAGTGCCGTCTTCCAGTCTGGTAACAAAGTTTCCTTTATTCTCTTCAGCAGCAGCTTCTTCTTCTGTGAGAATACGTCCGATGATCTTCTCCGGTTCAGCGAAAGCATCGTCATATGGATCAATAACCACCTGTGTAAGAACAGTGGCAACCGGTTTATAAATACCACGGGAGATCAGTTCTGCACGGATAGCAGTCTGAAGGTCATATCCGATATATCCCTGGCTCATGGCAGAACATACAGACATAGGTGCGAAAGTATAATCCGGATGTGCTTTTCCGAATTCGTTCATGGCTGTATGGATCATTCCGACCTGTGGGCCGTTACTGTGGGAAACTACTACACGGTTTCCTGCTTCTACAAGATCGGCGATGGCTTTGGCTGCCTTCTTGGTAGCGATTTTCTGTTCAGGTAAAGTGGTGCCAAGTGCTCTGTGACCCAGTGCAACTACTGTAATTTTTTCGCTCATGGGAATTACCTCATTTCTTTATTATTTGTGTTTGATAACCATTCAGCAGATACCACTGTATGAAAATGCTGAACTGTTATATTTCTTTATTGAAAACATACAAATGACTTATCATAATGATAGTTTACATTATAAAAGACTGACAGAAAAAATTCAATAGAAACTTAACAGTAACGCAAACAGCCCCCGCATTTCTGCGGAGGCTGTTGTTTTTTGAGGGGGGGAGATAGAGAGTGGTTTTTCATCTATCCAAGACTTATTATATCGGTAAAATATGTTCAAAGTATGTCATATTTCTAAAAGAAACGGAAAATTTATAAACAAACCTTAAAATAAATATATAATTCCCGGCACCTCTTGCTTTCTGTGTAAGGACGTGTTAGAGTGAGAATGTTCCATTTCTGTATTCTGCAGAAATGAAAAATTTCACGCACCAGGTCGGTGCAGATTTCTCTTTTTATGTTTTTATATCTGCTTTATAGTAGAGAGGAGAGATGCCTATGTCTGTGTAGATATCCGTTTACCATAAGAGAAAGCCGCGAAAGTGGAAAAGTTGACAGATTGTAAACGGATCAGAGCTATGATCCATATGTTCATAAGGAGACAGGAACTATGAAAAAAAGAACAGGGAATCATACAAAAACAGCTGCGATAACAGCAATTGCTTTGACAGCAGCAGTTATGGCACCTGCCATGACAATGAGAAATACCAGAGGCGCGCAACAGGAGAATCCTTCTGTCGGTCTGGAAGAAAATGCCGTATGGACAGATGAAGAAAATTTCAGGGCAGAACTCACAGTGAAGATCAGAGGCCTGGACGAAGTGCATACAGACAGTGCACAGGAAACAGCAGAACCAGATCAGGATCCCGGAAATGATGTACAGGATGAAGAGATTGTGGAACAGGAAAACAGTCAGGATGCAGATGAGGATGAAATCCAGATGCAGTCCGAACTTTCGGAAGAGGAGCCGGAACAGGCAGATCAGAAGACGGAATATTTTATGATCACTTATATTTCTGAATATTTTCAGCCGGATATCGATACACTTTCTGAGCAGACCCAGGCAGAGCCGGTGGCGGTTATCAATCAGAAAGGAGAAAGTACAGAAATTATCAGACTGACCAGTATCATTGATACAGAGAAAATGGAAGAGGGAGAAACCGCTCTCAGTTTTCCGGTTTTATTAAGAGAAGAATACCGTACTCCACAGGAGGATATGATGTATTCTGTCATCCAGGAAGAACCGCTGCAGAAAGACCGGCCGGGAGCTGCCAGCTATCTCCAGATGGGATCAGGGGAGGAGGCACAGATCCTGGCAGAGGCAGAATCACCGGTTCTTCATGTAAGAGCCGTGCAGCAGACTCCTGAAGAACCAGAACCAACAGAGGTGCTGGAACCTACAAAAGTCCCGGAACCGGATCCTTCACAGAGTCCGGACTCCACAGAAAGTCCGGCACCAAACCCTACGAAAAAACCAACCGCCGTTCCAACAGAGACACCGAAAGCCACACCCACCCCAAGGCCATCCTCCACACCTGTTCCGTCACCGACGGTAAGCCAGGCAGGGGTAAATGGATTCGGGACTAATTTCGGTGTGACGCCTACCCCTGCATCAGATCCGGTTTCTTATCAGAGCAGCAGTTACGGCAGCCAGACTGGAATTTCTTATAAAACAGCCAGCAAGCCTGCCACAGGAGACCAGACGGAAACAGGATTGTCTATAGTGCTTCTGCTCTTTGCTGCAATGTCGGGAATCGGCGCTTTTGCCCGTCTGAAAGGCAAAAATGAACGTTGAAACCATAGGGGAGGTGTGATATTCTTATATATAATGTGTAAATATAACGGAGGAAATAAATCTAAATGAAATTAGTATCCTTATTAGAACGTCTGGAATATACCTGCCTTCAGGGAACTACAGACCAGGAAGTTAAGAATGTTATTTATGATTCCAGGAAAGTGGAAGAAGGCTCTCTTTTTATCTGTATCCGCGGAGCTGTAGTGGACGGACATAAATTCGTGCCGGATGTGGTGGTGAAAGGAGCGAAAGTCCTGGTAGTGGAAGAAGCTGTAGAAGCTCCGGAAGATGTGACAATGATCCTTGTAAAAGATACCCGCTATGCTATGGCCTTTATTTCAGCAGCATATTTCGGCTATCCGGCAGAAAAGCTGAAAACAATCGGAATTACAGGAACCAAGGGAAAAACCACCACCACCTATATGGTTAAATCCATTCTGGAAAATGCTGGCTATAAAGTAGGCCTGATTGGCACCATCGAAGCGATCATCGGTGACAGAAAAATACCTGCCAAAAACACAACGCCGGAATCCTACATGGTACAGGAATATTTCCATGAAATGGTGGAAGCAGGCTGTGACTGTGTGGTAATGGAAGTCTCTTCTCAGGGACTGATGCTTCACAGAACCCAGGGATTTATTTTTGATTTTGGTATTTTCACCAATATTGAACCGGACCATATCGGACCGAATGAACATAAGGATTTCGATGATTATCTCAGATGCAAATCGCTTCTTCTGAAACAGTGTAAAGTGGGAATCGTAAACAGAGACGATGAACATTTCGACAAGATCATAGAAGGCCACACCTGTCAGCTGGAGACATATGGATTCTCACCGGAGGCAGATCTGCGTGCAGAAGATGCGAAACTGGTAGGTGGCAAAGGATATCTGGGAATTTCCTATCATCTGAAGGGACTGCTGGATTTCCATGTGGAAATTGACATTCCTGGTAAATTCAGCATTTATAATTCTCTTACTGCCATTGCAATCTGCCGCCATTTCAAGGTTTCAGAGGAGAATATCCTAAAGGCCCTGAAAGTAGCGAAAGTCAAAGGACGTATCGAGATGGTGAAAGTTTCAGATGAATTTACACTTATGATCGATTATGCACATAATGCCATGGCGCTGGAGAGTCTGCTCACAACATTGAGAGAATACAACCCTCACAGACTGGTATGCCTGTTCGGATGTGGTGGCAACCGTTCTAAGCTGCGCCGCTATGAGATGGGAGAGGTTTCCGGAAAGTTGGCAGATCTTACCATTATCACTTCCGACAACCCACGTGATGAAGAACCACAGGCGATCATTGATGATATCAAGGTGGGAATGGCGAAGACCAGCGGGAAATATGTAGAGATCATTGACCGTAAGGAAGCCATTGCCTATGCGATCCATCATGGAGAACCGGGAGACATTATCGTACTTGCCGGAAAAGGCCATGAGGATTATCAGGAGATCAAAGGTAAGAAATATCCTATGGATGAGAGAGTCCTGATCGCTGATATCCTGGCTGGAAAATAAACAGATTTATGATTTATGCTGATATAATAATAGATATTTCCAGTGACAAGCTGGATCGGAGCTTTCAGTACTGTGTCCCGGCACATCTGGAACAGGAAATAAAACTGGGGATGGTAGTCTCCATCCCCTTTGGAAACAGTAATCAGCTCAGAAAAGGGTATGTGACCGGCCTTTCCCAGGAAGCGAAGGTAGATCCCTCCATATTAAAAGAGATCGCAGGATGCTGCAGTGCAGAGGAGACTACAGAGTCCAGACTGATCGCTCTTGCAGCCTGGATGAAGGAAAATTATGGATCCACCATGATTCAGGCTTTAAAGACAGTCCTTCCGATCAAAGAGAAGATCAGGGCAAAGGAAAAACGTTATCTCAGTCTGAGTATTTCAGAAGAAAAGGCTGCAGAGATCTTGGCACAGCTGGAAAAGACCCGGTTTAAAGCCAGAACCCGGCTTCTGCGTGAACTACTGCAGGAGAAACGGCTGGACTATACCACGGTATCCAGAGAGCTTAGGGTCGCTGCTTCTGTGGTAAAGAAACTGGAAGAGCAGGGAATCCTTCATATAGAATATGATGAAGTTCAGAGGAATTCACTGAACACCGAGGATATTCAGAAAGAAGAACCACTGCCTCTTACCACGGAGCAGGAGAGCGCAGTCCAATGTATTCTGGAGGAATGGAAGAGTGCCCAGCCCCGTCCCGTGCTTCTGGAGGGAGTTACAGGAAGCGGCAAAACACAGGTATATATGAAACTCATTGAAGAAACACTGAACAGAGGAGAGCAGGCAATTGTGCTGATCCCAGAGATTGCCCTGACCTATCAGACTGTACGGCGTTTCTATGCCAGATTCGGAGAAAAAGTTTCCGTGATCAATTCCAGACAGTCCCAGGGGGAACGGTATGACCAGTTCAAGCGTGCCAGAAAGGGAGAAGTGCAGGTAATGGTAGGTCCCAGATCAGCATTGTTTACACCTTTTTCCAGACTGGGGCTTATTGTGATCGACGAAGAACATGAACCCAGTTATAAAAGCGAGAACAGCCCGAGGTATCATGCCAGGGAAACCGCAGTAAAAAGAGCAGAACTGGAGCACGCCAGGGTGGTGCTGGGATCAGCTACTCCGTCCCTGGAGGCTTACAGCAGAGCTGTGAGTGATGAATATGTTCTGGTGAAACTGAAGGCCAGATACGGGGAGCGTCCCATGCCGAAGGTTTCCATTGTAGATCTGCGAGAGGAACTGAAGGCCGGAAATCGTTCCATTCTGAGCAGAGAACTGTGGGGAGGGATAGAAAGAAGGCTGGAAAGCCGGGAACAGATCATGCTCTTTCTGAACAGAAGAGGTTATGCAGGTTTTGTGTCCTGCAGATCTTGCGGCCATGTGATGAAATGTCCCCACTGTGATGTATCTCTGTCCGAGCACAATAATGGAAGACTGATCTGCCATTACTGCGGATATGAAACAAAGAAACCACAGGTGTGTCCGGAGTGCGGCTCACCGTATATCGGCGGATTTAAAGCCGGTACCCAGCAGATTGAGAAAGTAGTGCAGGACACATTTCCAGGAGTGAGAACCCTGAGAATGGATTTTGACACTACCAGAAACAAGGGAAGTTATGAGAAGATCCTGGCGTCTTTTGCCGCTCATGAAGCAGATGTTCTGATCGGAACCCAGATGATCGTAAAAGGACATGATTTCCCGGATGTGACCCTGGTGGGAGTGATCGCTGCAGATCTTTCCCTGAATGCGGATGATTACCGATGCGGGGAACGGACTTTTCAACTTCTGTGCCAGGCAGTGGGACGATGCGGAAGAGGAAAAAAGCCGGGGGAGGCTGTGATTCAGACCTATCATCCGGATCATTACAGTATCCAGGCAGCGGCTGTACAGGACTATGAAGCTTTCTATGAGGAAGAGATGAGCTACAGGG
>OLRT01002791.1_pt1 | contig 10565 bp, 5 predicted proteins | sample 1672021 | NCBI WGS metagenome assembly OLRT01 (sample SAMEA3136637, study PRJEB25190) | human gut metagenome | reverse complement strand
CCACGGCCAGCGCCCGGCACAGCCCGGCGGTCTGGCGCAGCACCACATGGCTGGGATCGGCCGCCCCGGGACGCCCGGTGGCCTCCTGCACCACGGAGGGGTCCACGGTGAAGGTGCGTGCGAGCAGTTCGTCGTCGTCCAGCCCGGCCACGTCGCGTGCGGTCCAGCCGGCTGACAGGGCGGCGCCGACGGGCTGGGCGATCGTGTAGGGCCAGCTCTCCATGTGCACGCTGGGTTCGGCGGAGCCCGACTTGCGCACCATGATCCAGCCCAGGCCGACGCCCGTGATGCCCTGGGCGTCGAAGTAGTTGAGCCATTCGGCGTAGCGGTCGAGCCAGATCGGATCGCCCGACAGGCCGGCGTCGGTGAGCCACATCTCTATATAGGAATAGACGTCGAGGTGCTCGCGCTCCACCACCCACAGGTCGCATCCGGTGCCACGCACCCATTCGGCCAGCCGGTCCTCCCAGCTCGCCTCGCGCGTGTCGGCCCAGTTGGCCAGCACCTGCAGCAGGCCGCCGTCGGCCAGGTGGCTCGCGCCCTCGCGCACCACGTGCCGCACCAGGCCATCGCCGGCGAAGCCGCCCTCGCGGTAGACGAGGCGGTCGGCGGCGTCGGTGGGCGGGCTCATCACATAGGGCGGATTGGTGACGATCAGGTCGAAGCTGTCGTGGGCCACCGGCTCGTAGAAGCTGCCCGCGCGCACGTCGAGGTCGAGCCCGTTGAGGGCCAGCGTGAGGCGGGCCATGTCCAGGGCGCGGGGATTGATGTCGGTGAGGGTCACCGTGTCGGCGTGGCGGGCCAGGTGCAGGCTCTGCACCCCGCAACCGGCGCCGAGGTCGAGCGCCGAGCCCACCCGGTCGGGCACCGTGAGCTGGGCCAGCGAGGTGGACGCCGGGCTGACGCCGAGCACGTAGTTGGGACGGGTGCGGGTGACCATCGAGTCCATCCCGGGGATCGGGTCGGCCGCCACCCAGCCGCTCCATTCGCCGGCGGCGTCGGTGAACCCATAGGGACGCACGTCGATGTCGGCGTGGATGCCCTCGCGTCCGATCGCACCCAGCACGCCGGCCTCGATGAGCGCCGGCACGTCGAGGAAGGCCGCCAGTCGCGAGCGCGGCACGATCTGTTGCAGCGGGAAGAGCCGGATCAGGTCGGCCTGGGCGTCGGTGGCGTCGCCCAGCCGGTCGAGCGCGGGCATCGTCTGATTGCGCGTCAGGCCCTCCTGGCCGGCCTCGCCCAGACGTTCCAGCACCGCGTCCACGTTGTACTTCGCCCCGCGCAGGGCGTCAGTGAAGGCGTTGATGCTGTCGGGACGCAGGAAATCGTCGCTCACTGCGTGTTGGCGCATCGTCATGGCGCCCAGCCTACGGCTCACGGCGTGCCCGGGGGTACGCCCACTACCCCACGTGGACGCCCCGGGTGGCGTGCCTCCCGGGCATGCCACCAGAAGTGTCAGTGGGGCGCGGCACAATTGAGGGGAGCCGTGCTGGCGGGCGCCGTGCCCGCCCGGGCTGCGTCGCGGGAGAACGGCGCTGGACCAGAGCGCTGCTGCACAAGAGTGGTGCTGGACAATGCGTGGCCGCGGCCACCGGGGAGGACGAACGTGGCGATTCCGCAGTGGCTGGCGGGCGACCCGTGCGTGTTGCACGTGGACCATCGCGACGCCCTACCCGGAACCACTGCCGAGTGGCCCGAGTGGCTGTCGGCGGACTGCGTCGCCACGATCCGCGCGGCCGGGGTGCCGCTGCCCTGGCGCCACCAGCGTGAGGCGGCCGAGTTGGCCCACGCCGGACGCCACGTGGCGCTGAGCACGCCCACCGCGTCGGGCAAGACGCTGGCCTATCTGCTGCCGCTCATGGCGGCGACCGCACCGGGTGCCGCCGCGGAGGGGTTCGAGTGGGCCGATGCGGCGCAGGGCGATCGGCGGGGTCCGTCGACCAACCGTGGGCTGGCCGCTGCACTGGTGGCCGACCACGGGCTGTCGGCGGATCGCCTCGATCCGGGACTGTCCGGTGGAGGCCTGGCCGGTGCTGGCCTGTCCGGTGAGGCGATGGTGGGATCGAGGGCCCGGGCCACCACGGTCTCGCGGGCACGCTCGGCGCTGGGCCTCAAGCAGGGCGCCACGGCCCTGTACCTGGCGCCGACCAAGGCGCTGGCGCACGACCAGATGCGCGCGGCCCGCACCTTCGGCCCGAAGGGCTGGCAGGTGGGCTGCCTGGACGGCGACTCCGACGCGGCCGAGCGTCGCTTTGCCCGGGAACAGGCCGACCTGGTGCTGACCAATCCCGACATGGTGCACCATGCCCTGCTGCCCGGGCATGCCCGCTGGGCGCGGCTGCTGTCGGGCCTGCGCTATGTGGTGATCGACGAGGCCCACCGCTACCGCGGCGTCTTCGGGGCCCAGGTGGGTGGGGTGATCCGTCGGCTGCGACGGCTGTGCCATGCCTACGGCTCCGATCCGGTGTTCATTCTCGCGTCGGCCACGGCCAGCCATGCCGGGGAGTCCGGTGCGGCGCTGATCGGGGAGCCGGAGCCGATCGCGGAGGTCAACGACGACGCCTCGCCGCATCCGGCGCGCGACGTGGTGCTGTGGCGTCCCGAGTCGAGCGCCTACGACGACGCAGCGAAGATCCTGGCCGGACTGGTCGACCAGGGACGCCAGACGATCGCCTTCGTGGCCAGCCGCGCGCAGTGCGAGCTGATGGCGGTGCGCGCCAAGGAGAAGTCGCGCAGCGGGCGGGCGATTGCGTCCTACCGGTCGGGATACCTGGCGATGGACCGGCGCCAGATCGAGGCCGGACTGCAGTCGGGCCGGCTGTTCGGGGTGTCGGCCACCAATGCGCTGGAACTCGGCGTCGACGTGGCCGGCATGGACGCGGTGGTCATCTGTGGCTTCCCCGGCACCCTGGCGTCGTTGTGGCAACAGGCCGGACGGGCCGGGCGCGCCGACCGCGATGCGCTCGTGGTGGTGGTGCAGCGCGAGGACCCGCTGGACGCCTATCTATTCGCCCATCCCGAGTTGATCTTCTCGGCGCCGATCGAGCGCACCGTGTTGTTCCCCGACAATCCGCATGTGCTGGGGCCCCAGCTGGCCGCGGCAGCCCAGGAGGCCCCGCTGACGCCGGCCGATGCGCGCTGGTTCGGCCCGACGATGGCGGGATTGTGCGAGCAGTTGTGTGCGGCCGGGCTGCTGCGTCGGCGGGCCACCGGCTGGTACTGGCCGCGTCCCGAGCGGGCGGGGGACGCGATTGACCTGCGCGGCACCGGCGGCAAACCGCTGGACATCATCGAGGAGGATTCCGGGCGCGTGATCGGCCAGGTGGACATGGCCGCCGCCGACCACAGCGTCTACCCGGGGGCGGTCTACCTGCACCAGGGCGAGCAGTTCCTGGTGGACGCCTATCATCCCGAGCGCCGCGAAGCGTTGGTGAACCGGCGCCGGCCGGGCTATTTCACCCAGCCGCGCACGATCATCGAGGCGCGCATCCTGCACGAGGACGCCCACAAGTCGCTCGGCCGCACCACCGTGTGCACCGGCGACATCGACCTGACCACCCAGGTGACCGGCTACCTGCGGCGCGACGAGGTGACCACCCAGGTGTGGGACGAGAATCCGCTGGAGCTTCCGGTGCAGCGGATGGGCACCAAGGCGGTGTGGTGGACGGTGCCCGAGGACGTGGCCGCCGAGGTGGGGCTGTCGGCGATCAAGCTGGCGAATGCGGCCCACGCGATGGAGCACACGGCCATCGGGTTGCTGCCCGGCTTCGCGCCGTGCGACCGCTGGGACATCGGCGGGGTGTCGATGATGGTGCACCCCGACACCGAGCTGTGCACGATCATCGTGCACGACGGCCAGGCCGGCGGCTCGGGTTTCGCCCGGGCCGGCTACGAGTGTGCCGAGGCCTGGTTGGCGGCGACGCTGCAGCGGCTGCAGACCTGCTCGTGCCTCGCCGGCTGCCCGGCGTGCATCGTGTCGCCCAAGTGTGGCAACGGCAACCAGCACCTCGACAAGGACGCGGCGACGCGCCTGCTCGCCGCCCTGTTGGAGGGCCCGGCGCAGCGCTAGATGCCCACCCGGTACATCGCCGCATAGTGGAAGAAGCGGCCGATGACCTCGGCGACGAAGGCGCCGGCCAGGCAGGTGGCCATGAGGGCCGCCAGGCCCCACGACCGGTCGACGGGCGCGCGATCTGCGACGCGGAAGACGAACAGCCCCAGCACGATGGCGGCCAGGCCGAGCAGGGTGAGCCGCACCGCAAACAGTGGGCCGCTGAACACGCCCGCAGCAAGCTGGGCCTGGGCGTTGCCGCCGGTCAGCCCGGACACGTACAGCGTGTACGAGATGAGCACGGCTGCTGCGGCGACGGCGGCCACCAGTGCCAGCCAGCGCACCACCGAGGTGCTGATCGCCCATTCGCCGGCGGTGGCAGGTGCGTTGATGGCGCGGATACGTCCCCGGATGCGGGCCGTGGGCCCACCGTGGGCCGGGTTCGCTGCGGGCGTCGCCACGTCATGGGCCGCGTGCCGCGCCCTGAGCGCCGCCGTGGCCATGAGCGCACAGCCCACGGCCAGCGGCCCCAGCACCGCCGTGGTGCCGAAGAACTGGAAGGGGACGGCCCAGTTGTGCCAGGCGGGGATCGTCGGCACCGAGTAGTAGATCTGGGCCATCGACCACACCAGGGCGATGCCGAACAGCGCCGTCAGCGCCGCAACCACCTGGCGCAGCCGGAAGCCGGCCACCTCGAACCACTCCAGCAAGGCGTAGGCGAAGCCCAGTCCGGCGAAGCCGATTCCGAAGATGATCTCGCGCGACAGCCACGACGTGCGCCAGTGCCGGATCACATTGAGCGTGTGGGTGATGTCGTGCATGTGGAACATCGACGCCACCAGCCCGAGCACCATCACCGGACCGATCGCATAGACCACCGGTTCGATGATGCGTTGCGCCACGGCGCGACCATGGCGGGCCGACACCACCAGCTGCATCACGCCCAGGCACAGGAAGGTGCCCACGCACATCTGTCCGATGACCGTGAAGAGCACCAGTGGCAGGTGATGGACGTCCATCAGATCTCCTTGGGATTCGCGATGTGCCCATCGGCCTGGTCCCACTTCTGCGCGTCACGATGGGGCTTGATCACCAGACGCGGATGGGTGATGGCGGGATCGGGCAACGGCGCGATGCCGGCCTCGTCGCCGTGGGCGGCCCGCAGCGCGTCGATCGGACCCCACTCCAGGGCGCGCGACGGGCAGGCCGCCACGCACGCCGGGTCCTGACCCGATTGGCGGTAGTCGTAACACAGGTCGCACTTGGTCATGTGGCCCGCCTCGGCGTTGAACTGCGGGGCACCGTAGGCGCAGGCCCACTCGCAGTAACGGCAGCCGACGCACTTCGACTGGTCGACGAACACCGTGCCGTCGTCGCGCTGGGTCATCGCCGTGGTGGGGCACACCTGCACGCACGCGGGGTTCTTGCAGTGCTGGCACTGCACCGTCAGGAAGTACGTGTACACGTCGGGCCACTGGCCGCCTTCCTGGCGCGGGTTCGGGCCGATGCGCAGCACCTTGTTCCAGTAGCTGCCGATGGGCACGTTGTTCACGACCTTGCAGCTGATGGAGCAGGCAAGGCAACCGACGCACTTGTTGAGGTCGGTCAGAATCGCGTAATGCGTCATGTTTTACTCCTCCCCCCTCGGGCTGTCGTAGTCGGGCAGCCAATCTTTCAGGCGCGGGTCGTCGCACGTGTGGATGATGGGCGTGCCATCATCGCCGCACGGCACGGGATTGCCGAACGGGGAATTCTCCGCCGTGGCCTTGTACACGCGCACCGGGTAGGCGCGCAGGTTCGACGAGCCGCAGATGCGGTCCTGCGCATGGCGGTCGATCAGGCAGTTCACGCCGGAAAGCTTGAAGCCGTGATCGGCCTGTTCAAGCTCGGGGTACCACCACTGGTGCTCCGCGTTCACCACGCCGGGCTCGATGCCGTAGTACAGGTCCACCACCTCGCGGATCTTGTGCGTGAACGCCTCGGTGTACGGCGTCGCCTCATACGCCGACTCGATCCACACCCAGTCGCCCTGCTCAAGCCCCAGGCGCTGCGCGTCAACGGGGTTCATCTCCAGGCGTGGCACGGGCCACTGCTCGCGGCACCACGGCAGCTGCCGGTGCTCGCTGTGGAAGTACGTGCCCTGGCGACGGCCCGTCGTCAGCAAAAACGCGTTGTCGTCGGTGTAGGAATCGGGTTCCTCGACGGGGCTGTGCGGCGCCTCCTTGAACAACGGGAACACTTCCTTGTCGGAGAACTTTTCCTCCGAGTAGGCCATGTTCGGCGTCACGCCGCCGTTGTTCACACCATTGACCAGCCACGATTCAAGCACCGTCGACCAAATCTCCTGCTTGTGCGTCGTGGTGTTCCAGCCCTGGCGCTGCTTGGGCGTGGGCGGGAAACCGCCGGAAATGTGCCCGTTGCCAATCTGGTAGCGACGGTAGATGCCCCAGTCCTCGCGCTTTTCCACCTTCGAGTCGAACCAGCCGTTCTTCTGGAACTCTTCCTTGAAATCGGCCCATTTCGGAATGCGGAAACCGGCAAGCGCAACCTCGTTGCACGCGTCGACGCACGCGTCGCCTTCCAGCCACTTCGCGCCGTGCTTCTCCTCGTCGAAGTACGGAATGCCGGCGGCCTTGTACAGCCCCACCACGATTTCCAGGTCGTTTTTCGCCTCGCCGGGCGGGTCGATGGCCTTCACCGTGGCGCCGAACGCGCCCGAAGAGCCCTGCGACTTGCGGATGCAGTCGAGCTCCATCCAGTGCGCCGCCGGCATGACGATGTCGGCAACCATGTCCACCGTCGGCGTGTGCCACAGGTCGATGGAGCACCAGAAGTCCAGCTTGCACAGCTGCTCGGAGTTGTAGATGGAGTTGCCCTGGTTCATGAAGTCGCCCGTCTGGCCGATGCCGACGGTGACCGGGTACGGGTCGCCGGTGTTGATGGCATCGTAAATCGACGTGCAGTCCGCCCAGCCCGGGCCGCAGTCGCTGCCAATCATCGGGAAGCGCTCGGAGCCCAGAATCTTGCTGGAGTCGTACTTCGGGATCTCCTTCGAGTCGCCGATGCACATGGCCAGGTCGAAGTACGGCCAGCCCGGCGTGGAGCCGCGCATGCCGCCGGGCACGTCCATGTTGCCCGTGATGCCCGCCACCAGGTCGCAGGCGCGCTGGTTCTGCACGGAGTTGCACGCGTGCTCGGGCGCCAGCATGTACTGGATGCCGCCGTTGCCGTAGCCGGTGGACGGGTCCACACGCGTGGCGTAGGCCAGCGCCGCCTTCTTCAGCACGTCGGCGTCCACGCCCGTGATCTTCGACGCCTTCTCGGGCGTGTAGTCCTGCAAGAAGTCGATGTAGTGCTCCCACACGGTGCGCACATGCACCTTCGTGCCGTCCTTCAGCGTCACCTCATGTCCGCCCGATTCCGTGAACAGTGCCGGGTACAACCCATCGGGGAACGGCGTGTAGTCAAGTACGAAACCTTGCGTTTGCCCCGTGGCGTCCAGGCCGGGCTGCTTCGCCTCGCGGCCCTCGGTGGCCGGCTGCCAGTCTTCGCCTTCCCACCCGGGGTTGTCGGCCATGGTGTCGTAGTACGAAAGCTCGCCGGACAGCTCGTTGAGCACCATGAAGCGGCCCGAAGACCCGCCTTCCTTGATGTCGGATTCCTTCAGCAGGCGCGTCTTAATCTTCTTCGACTGCTGCGTCGAGGCGCACTCGGTGGGCTCGAACGACGCCTCTTCCACCACCAGCATGGGCGCGTTCATCCATTTGCGCACGTACATGTCGTCGATGAGGTCGTTTTCGATGATGACCTGGGCCCAGCAGTTCGCCACGGCGCCGTCGGTGCCGGGGCGCAGGTTCACCCAGATGTCGGCTTCCTTGCCCAGGTTCGTCTGGCGCGGGTCCACGATGATGTGCGTATCGGCGCGCGTGGCCACGTCCACGGTGGTGCGGCAGCTGTCGTCGTAGTTCGAAAGCTCCGACGCGCCGCCCCACTGCACGAACACGTGCGGGCGGCCGACCACTTCCATCCAGCTGTACGCGTTCGACGCGTCCAGGCTGGTGGCATAGAAGCGCGGGCCTTTGCAAATCTCGTTGGCCTGGATGCCGTTGGGGCTGCCGAAGCACGACTTCAGGCTGCCGTAGGGGCCCATGGCCCAGATGCGCGACGTGCCGCCCATGAAGATGCAGGTTTCCTTGCCGTATTTGTCCTGCTTCTCGCGGATGGTGTCGGCCGTGGTCTTGTACGCCTCGTCCCAGGTGATGCGCTCCCACGCGGGGTCTTCGCCCTTCGCGCCCGTGCGGCGCAGCGGATAGCGCAGGCGCGTGGGATGGTAAGCCGCCTGCAAGCTGGCCTGGCCCTTCGCGCAGTGGTTGCCGGCCGACTGGAACGCGCTCTCGTCGCCTTCGGACTTGATGACGCGGCCGTCTTGCACGGTCACCCACACGCCGCATTCCATCTTGCCGCACCCGCGGCAGCACGAGCGGATGTGCTTGACCTCGCCCGCCGTCTGCGTTGCCGCCCCCTTGGTTTCGGCTAGGGCTTCTCCCTCGATTCCTGCCACGCCGAGCGCAGCGGCAGATACTGCCGCCATCTTCGTGAACGTCCGGCGCGTCATGTTGAACTTGCCCATTTCCTCCTCCTCTCGTCGGTTACGAAGATGCATTCACGATATGTACACAACTGAAGAAGAGGTATCGAGCGCAGCGCGCATTTCGCCGTTGGTGCGCATCGTGCGCAGCGCACGATGCCAGTTGAACTGGGAAAACGGCTAATTATCCACAAGATAGGATAGCTTATTGGGAAACCGTTTCCTTGCGCCGCGCGGCCTGGATGCCCCATAACGGGTACAATCAAACGCAAGATGCGCCCGCCGAAACCAGGGGGAAACGGGGAGTCGCCGCGCTCGCGCATCGCTTTCTGCAACGCATGATCTAGGGGAGGGGCTCATGCAGCAAAACCACGTTCCAACGGCCGCCGAGCTGATTGTCGGCGCAGCCCTCGGGTGCAACACGGCATGGGTGTCCATGGCGTTCAAAAGCCTGTCGCTGTACACGGGACTTGCCCAAAGCGAGGTGATTCTCGACACCGTCTACCTGGTGTCCATCGTGTGCGTGGCGCTGACGCTTGTCGTCGCCGGCGTGTACGACCAGGCAACCGAGCGGCTGCTTTCGCGCAAGGAAAGCATGTGGGCGCTGCCCGCCCTTGTTGCCGCAAGCACGCTTGCCATGCCGGCAAGCGCCGCGCTGCCCAACGGCGCGAGCGTTGTGGGCATGGTTGCCGCCGGCGCCGTTGCCGGCGTGGCGTCGGGGCTGTTCCTCATCCGCTTCGGCATCGCGTTCAGCCGGCTTTCCACCAGCTCGTGCGTCATCGGCGCGACAACGGGCACGGTGCTCGCGTCGCTGCTGTTCGCGCTGTTTCTGCTGTTCGACCGCCTTTCGGCCTGCGCCTTCGCCGCCAGCATGCCCGTGCTGGCCGGGCTGCTGCTGTCCTACGGCATGCACATGCTCGTAGACCAAGGCAAAGCCGAACCCGAAAGCGCCAGTGCACACGATGCGCAGGCGTGCGGCGGCTCTTCGCGCGGCAGCAAAAACGAGCTTTCGCGCCTGACGGCCAAGCTAGCCGCAAGCTCGGTGCTGGTGGGGTTCTCCGCCGAGGTCGTGCGCACGCTGTACGTGCAAATGGGCGTGAAAGACCTTGGCGGCACAGCATATGCCCTGGTCGAAGGCGGAGGTGCATTTGCGGCCACCGTCATCGTCGTCGGCGTCGCGCTGCTACTTGCCACGCTGAAAACGCCGCGCATGGCACGCAACATCTACCACTTCCTTATTCTGCTGCTGGTTGCCGGCGCGCTCATGCTGCTGGTGCCCGTCGTGTACGGGCAGCGCGCCGCGCTGGTGCCGCACGCGCTGAACTCCGCGTCGTACGCGTGCTTCGGCATGCTCATGTGGACGATCCTGGCCGGCGTGTGCAACCGCTGGCCGGCGCAGCGCGTGCGCACGTTCGCCCTCGTGCGCGCAGGTTGGGCGGCCGGCCCGCTGCTGGGACTGGTGGTCGGGCGGTTCGTGCTGCACGGCGTGGGCATCAGCATCGACAGCGCCATGCCCGTGATGATGGCCAGCGTCATCGCCATCCTTGCGGCCAGCGGCTTCGCGTTCTCCGAGACCGACCTCGTGCGCGCCATGGACCTGCTGCCCCTGCAACGCAAGCAGCACTTCCGCGAGAAATGCGCCAAAGTGGCCGCCGACTACGCGCTGTCCGAGCGCGAGCACGAGGTGATGGTGCTGCTGGCAAAAGGCCGCAACCTGCCGTTCATCCAGGAAGAGCTGCTGCTCTCGAAAAGCACCGTCAGCACGCACCGCCAGCACATCTACGCCAAACTTGACATCCACTCCCAACAAGAACTCATCAACCTGGTGCAAGAAACCCAAGCATAAAGCACAACGGGTGGACCGCCCCACCCCAAGCGCCCTGCCAGCACCAATTCCCCAGCACCGATCCCAGCAAACGAAGCATG
>OLRT01002790.1_pt1 | contig 10568 bp, 7 predicted proteins | sample 1672021 | NCBI WGS metagenome assembly OLRT01 (sample SAMEA3136637, study PRJEB25190) | human gut metagenome | reverse complement strand
ACGCCGATATTGGAATAATAGCGGACAAGCCCTTCTTCTGTCAGGCGTGTTAAGGCATCCCGGATGGGGGTGGAGCTGACTTCAAAGCGCTCCTTTAACATTTTCAGAGTCAGTTTTTCCCCAAGGGGAATCCGTTGTGTCAGAATATCTTCTTTCAGAATCTGGTAAATCTGTTCTGAAAGGGTTGTTTTGTTTAAATCCATAGAAAGTCGTCCTTTCCTGCAGATAAAAGTCAGTATTTAAGCCAGCCTGGCAGCTATGAATTTGCTCACGGGAGCAAGGAATTTTTTTCACTGTCATCCAGGACTGCTATCTATTGTACAGAAGATAGAAAGAAAAAGTCAAGAAGAAGAACGGAGAAGAAAAAGAATTTTACATTTTGCAAAATGCATATTGCAAAGAAAAGGGAAAAGTGATAGACTAGGGACAATACTTCTTCAAGTTAAAGTGCAAAACATCAAAGCTGTAAAGTTCCAGATACCTAAGAATGGATAAAAACAGAAGAAACGGTATCCATCAAACAATGTCAGTTATTCTGCAAAAAACGACAGCAAGAGAATGGAAGATAAAAAGGCAGGAGGTACACAGAATTATGAGAGACGAAAAACTGCTGGAGCGGCTGACGCAGCTCATGGGAGTTTCCGGTTTTGAAAAAGAAGTCCGGGAAGCCATTGAAAAAGAAGTTATTCCCTATGCAGATGAAGTACTCACCGATGCCATTGGCAACCTGATCGTGTTAAAGAGAGGAAAAGGCGGAGAGGGCGCAAAGAAGATCATGTTTGCAGCCCATACGGATGAAATTGGCTTTATGGTAAAGACCATTGAAGCAGACGGAAGACTTCGTGTATGCAATATGGGCTGGAATTGGACAGGTTCTGCATACAATGAAAAAGTCCGCTTCCGCAATGGAATGTATGGAGTGGTAAGCTGCATGGGTCCCATTGAAGAAGCAGGCAACAAAGCAGGAAAGCTTTACATTGATATCGGAGCCACTTCCAGAGAAGACGCTTTAAAATATGTAAACCTGGGTGATGTGTGCGGTTACCATGGACCCTATGTCCAGCTGGCAAACGACAGAGTCTGTGCAAAGACCTTAGACAACCGGATCGGATGCTACCAGCTGATCGAGGCACTGAAAGAAAATGACGGAACAGGCCCCAACGATATCTACTATGTATTCTGCGTACAGGAAGAGTTAGGATGCCGTGGTTCCAAGACAGCAGCAGAGAGAATCCAGCCGGATATCGGAATCGCAGTAGACATTTCCCCGGCACATGATTATCCGTGTGACTTGGAGGGAAGCAACGAAGTGGACGGTGGAATCGGCGTTAAGATCTGCGACCCGTCAGTTGTATGTGATGAAGATGTAGTAGAAGCAATGTACAAGTGCTGCGAAGAGAATCACATTCCATACCAGAGAGAGGTTATTGACCAGGGTGGTACAGATGCTTCCAGCATGAATCAGTCCCATTATGGTGTGCGTACAGGCGGAATCGTAGTAGTCACCAGATATCCACACTGTCAGAGTGCTGTAGCTTCCAAGAAAGATATTGAAGCCGGTGTAGATCTGATGAATGCATTTTCCAAATATACGTTTAAATTTTAACCGAAACTGCGGAGCAGTTATTCAGTTATGAGCAGGTAGCGAAACGGATGATTTTATCCGCTTGACTTGAATCAAACGAAATTCCTGATGCGAATATAAAAAGAGATGAGACAAGCAGAATATCTGATTGAATCAGCTTATGAATCTGTAAAGCGAGAAATTCAGACAGGGAAAGTAAAGAAACCCGTTTAAGTCCTGTCTTAAAATAAGCAACTTACAAACCGGCATAAAAAGAAAGAGGACCAAGAATATGAGAATGAAAAAAGCCCTTGCAATTTTAACAGCTGTATGCACAGTGACAGCGTCCATGTGTTTTGCAACCGTTGCACACGCAGCAGACAAGACTGATCTTGTTATTGCTCTTGATGCGGACATCGACACACTTCATGCAACTAATTATTCCACAGGCGTAGAGCAGGATGTCTTAAACCAGATTTACGACACCTTAATGTACTATAACCCGGACGGAAAACATGAACCGGAACCAAGAATTGCTGAGAGTTATGAGGTCAGCGAAGATGGTCTGGATTATACTTTCCATTTAAGAGATGATGCAAAATTCCACGACGGAGCTGCAGTAACAGCAGATGATGTTGTATTCTCCCTGGAACTGTTCAAACAGTCTGAATATCAGGGATCACAGATTTCCATGCTGTCAAGTGTTGAAGCAACAGATGATAAGACAGTTGTATGTCATCTGGATACTCCATATGCACCATTCCTGCAGGGTGTTCTGACTCCTTACATTTGCGAGAAAGCATACTATGAGAAAGATGAAGATGCATTTGCTACAAATCCGATCGGAAGTGGCCCATATAAATTTGTAAGCCGTGCAACAGGAAGTAACATTACTCTGGAAGCAAACGAAGATTATTACCGCGGAGCACCGGAGATCAAGAACCTTACATTTGAAGTAATCCCGGATGCAGCTACAAAGGCAATCGCACTCCAGACAGGAGAGGTAAACTTTGCAGAGGTTGATTCTTCCGTACTTCCACAGCTTCAGGCAAACTCAGCGATCAAAATCGCAGAAGTAGAGAATTCCGGATTCGCTTATGTATCCATGAATCTTGAAAAAAAGCCATTCAATAATGAGAAAGTCCGTCAGGCAATTAACTACGCTATCGACAGAGATAACCTCGTTTCTGTATGCTACGATGGTGAAGCAGAAGTAAACTCCAATATATGCGCAAAAGAAAGATTTGGATATTCTGATGATCAGCCGCAGTACACTTATGATCCTGATAAAGCAAAAGAACTTCTTGCAGAGGCGGGAATCGAAACACCATATGATCTGGGCGAGATCCTTGTAGCAGAGAAATATTCCAATCTTGCAACTGTTATCCAGAATGACCTGAAAGCAGTTGGCCTTGAAATGGAAATTTCTGTTAAAGAATTCAACTCTTACATCAGTGATCTGACAAGCGGAAACTATGGTATCACAGCTCTGACAATGACATTGGACGGCGACACACAGAGTCTTGAAATGGCATTTACATCTGATTACATCGGAACTGCAAACAATGCAAGATATTCTGATGAAGAGATGGATAAACTGTTTGATGAAGCAAGAGCAGAGACAGACAACGATAAGAGACTTGAGATCTTTGACCAGATTTTTACAAAAGCACAGGACGAGGCAATTTATGCAGTTCTCTGCAATCCTCTTACCCTGTATGCATACAACGCAGAACTTACATGCCCGGAAGAGTTCCCATTTGAAGGAAACTACTACGTATATGATTTCAACTGGGCATAAACTGATTTTTTATATAAAAAGCCCACCGGGCAGGATTCTTTTTACAGTACAAAATGAGTTATAAAAAAGAGATAAGATAACTGAATTTGACTGAACCAGATGAATAAATAAAAGGACTGTTGCATTAAGCAATAGACATGACTTACCCGAAAGCGTGAGTGAGTTCATGAAAATGCTTGCTGCAGCAGTCTTTTATGATATGCAATATGAAAGGGGCACATTGTCCATATGGCTAAGTACATAATTAAAAGAATTTTATATATGATACCGGTTCTTTTCGGCGTAGCATTTCTGGTATTTACCATCCTTTCCCTGACACCTGGTGATCCGGGAACGATCATTCTGGGAATTACCGCCAAACCGGAAGACGTTGCTGCGCTGAATGCGCAGTTTGGCTATGATAAGTCGTTTCTTATCCGATTCTTTAGTTACATCGGAAATATTATTTTTCATTTTGACCTGGGAACTTCCTATGCTTCCCGTCAGCCGGTGATCAACGATATCCTGGCAAGATTTCCGAACACATTTATCCTGGCACTGCTTTCCATGTGTGTTTCCTCCATTATCGGAATCTCACTAGGAATCCTTTCTGCAGTACGCCAGTATTCCATCACAGACCATGTATGCGTAGTTGTTGCGCTGGTTTTTGCATCCATGCCTGGATTCTGGCTTGGACTGATGCTGCTGATTGTATTTTCCTTAAAACTTGGATGGCTCCCATCATTCGGAGCTGCTTCGTTGAAACATTTTATTCTGCCGACACTGACGGTTTCGCTGACCTCGGCAGCAGGACTTCTACGACTGACCAGATCAGCCATGCTGGAAACCATCCGTCAGGAATATATCCGCACAGCCAAGGCAAAAGGTGCTTCCAGCAAACGTGTGATCTGGAAACATGCGCTGAGAAACGCACTTCTTCCGGTTGTAACAGCATTGGGAACTGGTTTTGGCGCATCTCTGGGTGGTGCGATCATTGCGGAGACCGTTTTTGCAATGCCTGGAATGGGAACTTTGATGACAACTGCGATCCGCCAGAAAGATATTCCGATGGTTATGGGAGCAACTTTATTCCTGGCAGTGCTTTTCAGCTTTGTCATCTTGCTTGTAGATATTTTATATGCGTTTATTGATCCAAGAATTAAGGCGAAATATCAGAATGGAGGAAAGCATCATGAATAGAAGAAAAAAACATGCCCAGCTTTCAGAATTCTGGCGTCGTTTCCGCAAGAACAAAGCAGCTGTTCTGGGACTGGTTCTGCTGGTACTGATCATTGGAATGGCAGTATTTGCAGACCTGATCGTACCTTATAGCAAATGTATTGAACAGGTTGGTGCCGACCGTCTTCAGGGACCGAGCCTGAAACATTTCTTTGGAACAGACGAACTGGGACGAGACCTCTTTGCACGAATCGTTCACGGTTCCAGATATTCTCTGCTGATCGGACTTGCGACCAGTCTGATGGCACTGGTAGTCGGTGCAATCCTTGGTGCAAGTGCCGGATATTTCGGTGGAGTTGTTGATAATGTGATCAGCCGTATCATGGACGTATTCATGTGCGTGCCTCCGATCCTCCTTTCCCTGGCAGTGGTAGCAGCCCTGGGAACAAACTTACGAAATCTGATCATTGCGATTACCGTTTCCTGTATTCCGGGAAATGTCCGACTGATCCGTTCGGTAGTCCTGACAACCGCAGAGCAGGATTACGTAGAGGCAGCGAAATCCTACGGAACCTCCAATGCGAGAATTATTTTTCGTTATGTACTGCCGAATGCAATGGGACCGATCATTGTAAATACAACCATGAGTATTTCAGATATGATGCTCTCTGCAGCAGGACTGAGCTTTATCGGAATGGGTATCCAGCCGCCGTCACCGGAATGGGGGGCACTGCTTTCTAATGCCCAGACTTATCTGTTTTCTGCACCGTATATGCTGCTTTTCCCAGGTATGTTTATCCTGTTATCCTCCCTTGCTTTTAACCTGGTAGGTGACGGACTGACAGATGCCCTGGATCCGAAACTGAAAGATTAAGAAGGGAGATACTGATTAATATGGAAGAAATTTTAAAGGTAGAAGACCTGTCCATTATTTATAAGACAGATCTGGAAACCGTTTATGCAGTCAATGGCATCAGTTTTTCCCTGAAACAGGGTGAGACAATGGGCCTGGTAGGTGAGACAGGTGCCGGAAAAACAACCACAGCCATGGGAATCATGGGACTTCTGCCGAAAAGAACCGCCAGGATTACTTCAGGCCAGATCCTCTTTGAAAACCGGAATGTCTGTACATTAAAAGAACGTGAGATGGAGCGCATCCGCGGCCAGAAGATTTCCATGATCTTCCAGGATCCGATGACTGCTTTAAACCCTGTCCTTACAGTAGGTGACCAGATCGGAGAGGCTCTGTATCTTCACAACGAAGAGGAACTTTCCCAGAAAGAGATAGATAAGAAAACAGAGGAAACTCTGGAACTTGTAGGTATTCCGAAAGAGCGAAAGAACGATTATCCATATCAGTTTTCCGGTGGAATGCGTCAGCGTGTAGTTATCGCAATCGCACTTGTCTGCAACCCGAAACTTCTGATTGCGGATGAACCGACCACAGCTCTTGATGTGACCATTCAGGCACAGATTTTGTCTATGATCTGCGACCTCCAGAGAAAATACGGCACATCTGTAATTATGATCACTCACGATCTTGGTGTTGTGGCAGAAACTTGCGACAAAGTAGGCATTATGTATGCCGGTGAGATTGTAGAGTATGGAACTCTGGAAGATATTTTTACAGGAGAAAATCATCATCCATATACAACAGGTCTGTTCGGCTCCATCCCGAATCTTCAGGAAAATGCCCACAGACTTCATCCGATCGAAGGCTTGATGCCTGATCCGACCAACCTGTCAAAAGGATGCAATTTCGCACCAAGATGCAGTCACTGCACAGAACTCTGCAAAAACAAACAGCCGGAAGTATGGGAAAAAGACGGTCACCAGATCAGATGCCATCTGTTTTCTTCTCCGGAAATGAATTCTGAAAATGCAAAGGAGGCAGGCAAATGAGTGAAATACTTCTTAATGTCAAAAATCTGAAAAAATATTTTAAGACAAATGCCGGTATGCTCCATGCAGTAGATGATGTCAGCTTTTCCATAGAACAAGGACACACTATGGGAGTGGTAGGAGAGTCCGGATGCGGAAAATCCACACTTGGAAGAACGCTGCTTCAGCTTTATGAGCCAACCTCCGGTGAGATTGATTTTAAAGGGAAAAATATTGCAAATCTTTCCAAAAAGGAATTTCGGCAGGTACGTCCGAAGCTGCAGATGATCTTTCAGGATCCATACTCCAGTCTGAACGGACGTATGACAGTGCAGCAGCTGATCGCTGAGCCGCTGATTGTAAACAAAGTATGCAAAAATAAGAAAGAAATCCAGGAGCGCGTCAGCGAGATCATGGATACAGTAGGTCTGTCAGAACGTCTGGCAATGGCTTATCCGCATGAGCTGGATGGTGGAAGACGTCAGCGTATCGGTGTTGCCCGTGCTCTGGTACTGAATCCGGAATTTGTCGTCTGCGATGAACCGGTATCTGCCCTTGATGTTTCGATTCAGGCACAGATCTTGAATCTTCTTATGGATCTGCAGGAACAGATGGGACTGACTTACCTGTTTATTACCCATGACCTTTCAGTTGTAAAGCATATTTCTGACGAGATTATGGTTATGTATCTTGGCAAATGCGTTGAGAAAGCGCCGGCAGAGGAGATTTTCCGAAATCCGGTACATCCATATACAAAGGCTCTTCTGGCTGCAATCCCGATCCCGAGCATTGAATCCTGTCATAAGAAGAGAACACTTCTGCAGGGCGAAGTAACAAGCCCGATCAATCCGAAACCGGGATGCCGTTTCGCAGCCCGCTGTCCGTTGGCGAAAGAGAGCTGCCGTACAGGAGAAATGCCGCTTGTAGAAGTGTCACCGGGACATTTCTCAGCGTGTCCGGTACAGGGGTAACAAAATATGGAGGAATCGATAATGAAAAACAAAAAGTTTAACTGGCCATATGCCAATGAAATAGGACAGGAAGAGACCATCACCAGTGACGTGCTGGTACTCGGCGGCGGACTTTCCGGATGTTTTGCGGCAATTGCTGCGGCAAGAAGAGGTCTTTCTGTTACTCTGGTAGAGAAAGGTGTCACAGAGAAGAGCGGATCAGCAGGAACCGGTTTTGACCACTGGGAATCTGCGTGTACAAATCCATGTTCAGAGGTAACACCTGAAGAAATCGCAGAGGCTTATGTCAATGAACAGGACTGGTACAGCAATGGTATCGCACATTACATCGAATGCCGTGAGGGTTACGACCGTCTTGTTGATCTGGAATCTTTTGGTGGAAAGATCCGTGACACAGAGGATGAATTCGTGGGAGCAGAATTCCGCGATGAGAAAACAAAGCTAATGTTTGCTTATGATTATAAGAATAAATTTACCATCCGTGTATGGGGCTCCACTTTTAAACCTGCACTGGTAAAAGAAATGAAGCGTCTTGGCGTCAACATCATGGACCGTACAGAAGCCACAGCATTGCTTGTAGCAGAAGAAAATGGCAAAAAGCGTGGTGCAGGTGCCATGGGTATGAACGTACATACAGGAAAATTCTATATTTTCCGTGCGAAATCCACGATCCTTACCATGTCACGTCCGGCCCGTGTATGGCTTTTCAATGCAGATACGACCGGACTTTGCGAGTTCAGACCAATGCAGAGTATCGGAAGTGGTCATGCGATGGGATGGAGAGCCGGAATTGAGTTTACCATGATGGAGAAATCTGTCCGTGCAGAGTTCTCAGCAGCAGGAAGAAGTTTCCCACCATATGGTGCAGGAAATAACCATAATACCTGGTATGCAGCTACAATGGTAGATGCCAGAGGTGTGGAAATCCCATATGTAGATCGTGACGGAAAAGAGCTGAAAACAGTTTCCGAGAGATATTACCCTGCAAAAGGACAGAAGTTCTTCTTAAAGGGTGGTGTGATCGACAATCCGAAATATGAATACAGAGGACCGGAGACAGTTGATTTTGCTGAGCTGATCAAGCGAGGTTATCAGCTTCCGTTCTACGCAGATTTAAGCCGTATGCCGGATGCAGAGCGTAGAGTTATCTGGGGTATGATGGTAGGTGAGGAAGCTAAGACAAAGATTCCAATCTTCCAGAATTATACAGAGCGAGGCTTTGACCCTGAGAAACATATGCTTCAGAGCTACGGCACAGGATGGCAGTCCGCAAGCTTTCTGGATCAGGAGAGACAGTTCTTTGGTGCACCGGGTGGAATTATGCATGACTGGGATCTGAAGACAAATATTGACGGTATTTATGCAGCTGGTGATCAGCTTTATGCTTCTGATTGCGCCGGTTTTGCGTGTGCGACTGGATATTATGCAGGACGTAAGGCTTCTGCTTATGCAAAGACAGTAGAGCTGGCAGATTTTAACAGAGCAGATGCGGATGCAGAGAAGAAGCGTTTATATGCACCGTTTTATGCGGACAGAGAGAACGGCATGGGATGGAAAGAATTGAATATGGCGATTTCCAAGGCTATGCAGAATTACTGCGGTGGTGTGAAGTGTGAGGCACTGTTAAAAGAGGGACTGGATCTGTTACAGAGTTTTGAGAAAGATGTTGTACCAGAACTTGTTGCAGATAATCCACATGATCTGATGCGTACCCATGAGGTTCTGGACATTCTTACAGTTGCTCAGCTTGTGCTTCATGCATGTCTGGCACGTAAGTCAAGTTCTGCTCCGCTATGCTTTACCAGAAGTGACTATCCGGAAATGGATCCTGTAGAAGATCGTAAGCATATCGTGATCCATCAGGAGAATGGTCAGGCAGTGACAAGAATTGTTCCGCTGAACTTCTTTGGCAAGCTGAAAGATGAGTATGAGAAGCGAAACCAGGATTATATTACAGAAGAAGCACAGACACCGGACCGTGCGGAGAAATATGTGACTGCTGCGAAGGTTCAGGAGGAAGAGCAGGAACCTGGAGATGCAAAAGCCAGCTTTGAAGTAGAGCCGGTACCTTGCAGTACAAATCCGCTGAAGTATGATGAAAGCAAGTGTATTGGATGTAACCGCTGCGCAAATGTTTGTCAGTGCGACATCCTGCTCCCATCACCGGAAAAAGGAAAACATCCGATCATTATGTATCCGGGTGAGTGCTATTACTGCGGTGCCTGCGTCATGGTCTGCCCGAAAGATGCAATCAAGCTGGCACATCCGTTGATGAACAGGGCTAAGTTTGTGGAAGTCAGACATTAAGAATAAGTGAGAGAAAGACAGTTTCTACTATATCAGGTATGTAGTGTGACTGTCTTTTTTGTGTAAAGAAAAGGCAAAAGGTGAAGAACGTTTGGGTACTTTGATTAATTGTTTAATTCTGGATGGAAGAAATAAATACTCTGAACGTGTTCTAAAATGGAGAAAGCATTGTTGTGAAAGGCAATGCTTTCTTACAATCTTGAAATAATAATGTCTGAGCAGTAATGGATATCCGCGAAATTTTTACGAAACTACGAAAATCAGTTGACAATGCAGTAAGTTTACACTAACATAAAGTTAGCGCAGCATAACATTACTATAAACTAGTATAACGAAAATTAAGACAAGTCAATATGGCGGCTACTTAATATTCATTGTACCAGTAGTATTATGCCAAAAAAATTTGCTCTATAAGAGCAGTTACGAGGGAGGAATGAAGAAAAATGTTTTTGCAGATACAGGGCATTAAGAAGTCTTTTGGTGTGGGTGACAGTCGTGTGGATGTACTGAAAGGTCTGGATCTTGAAATAGAGAGAGGAGAGTTTTGTGTTCTTTTGGGACCGTCTGGTTCGGGTAAGTCTACGTTGTTGAATATTATTGGTGGGATTGACAGCGCAGATGAGGGGAATCTGATTATAGATGGGGAACGCCTGGCGGATATGTCGGAGAAGAAGTTATCTTTGTACAGGCGTAAGCATCTTGGCTACATTTTTCAGATGTATAATCTGATTCCGAATCTTACAGTACGTGAGAATATAGAAGTCGGTGCGTATCTCAGTGATAAACCGCTGGATGTGGATGAATTGCTGCATACATTGGGGATTTATGAACATCAGAGAAAACTTCCGAACCAGCTCTCCGGTGGTCAGCAGCAGAGAACTGCGAT
>OLRT01002784.1_pt1 | contig 10587 bp, 10 predicted proteins | sample 1672021 | NCBI WGS metagenome assembly OLRT01 (sample SAMEA3136637, study PRJEB25190) | human gut metagenome | reverse complement strand
TCCGGCTAATACAAATTTGACGTTCGGAATACTTCTTTTCACCCGTTCTATAACAGCTGGAATATCATAACAGCCTTTTCTTTTTCCTAATTCTCCAAGAAACAAAACCGTGTTATTGCATTTCCTCTTCATACGCTCTTCTAAAGCGTTTTCACGAATAACACTATAATTTTCAATAATTGTTATTTTTTCTTCTGGAACAATTTGGCTCAATCGCTTCCTCCATTCTTGTGAAAGAGCAATCAACACGTCACATTTATTATATACTTTTTTTATTTTCTCTTTCTTGCTTTCTGACGCATTTATAAAAAACTCGTCAAAATCTGCTCCATGAATATGATTAATAATTGGAACTTTTCTCCAAGATGCCATATAAATAAAAGGCAATTTTCTATAAAAAGACATTCCAAAAGATGAATGAATATGAACAATATCCGGTTTCTTGAGCAATAAAACTGTTGCAAAATGGAAATATCCACAAATGCCTTTTAATATTTTATCTATTTTATTTCCATCTTTATATGATTCTACATAAGTTATTTTATAATCTTTTTCAAGTTGTGACCCGCGATAGCCATTTACAACAGCTGCGATCCCCCCCTTTACCATTCTATCAGGGACAACCATACACACTCTTTTCACTAATCTTTCCTCTCTCCCAACATTTTTATTATTAATATTCGCGATCTTTTTCCAACAAAATACCAAGACAGCCAAGCAACTAGCAATGTAATCGTTAAATATATCAAAAGTGAAAAGCTCCACGGCAACGTATTCATTAAATCTAAATAAACCATCACATTAAGAACAATCCAATGATATAAGAACATTCCATATGTTATATCGCATTTAAAACGGATTGCAGGCAAGCTGTACCCCCCCCCCTATAACAATTAGAGGACACAGAATTCCAACAACGATATTTGCATAATATCCCCAAATTTGGGTTGGTATAAAACAAACCACAGTATAAATAATCATTAATAGAACTACCCACCTTTTTAAATTTGGTAAAATTTTTTCACGATATTTATAACAGGCTACTCCTATAAAAAACCATATAGCATACGGTATAAATGTTCGTTCTATTAATTTAGGAACCAGACCATTCATCGTTTGAGTAAAGCAATCTGCCGCAATATTGATAATTGATAACACTCCAAGAAAAACAAGCCACTTTTTAGCATTCATTTTTTGTAACTTCGAATACACAATCCCAAGCACAATATATAATTGGATTTCTACAAATATAGTCCATAGTGCACCATTTACACTTCCCGTTGCAAACCCATTCAAGCAACGTGGTGTATATGCAATTCCAAATATTTGCGTTCCGAGCCATACAACAATCGACTTATCAAGCTGTTGTCGCGCGAATATAACAATTACAATGAAATTAACAAATGTGCACACCTACAATTCCGGATACATTCTAATAACACGTTTAATGTAAAAATCTCTTCTATTTTTCGAGCGTTCAAATGAAGCACTCACCAAATATCCACTCATTGAGAACAAAATAACAACTCCCGGAAAAAATGATGCCACATCCCTAAAGAAGTGCATAACAGCCACTCCATCATCTGATAGCATCAAAGCATATGCAGTATAATGAAGAATCATAACAGATAAAGCTGCCCAGAACCTAATTGGATCAAAACAATTAGTCAAAAAAGTGCACTCTTTCTTTTCCATCTTATCACTTTCCCCTGATCATCGCATTCCAGATAAACTTAGTATTCGTGTTCAGATATCTTTTAAATAATCTCTTCGGGTCCTGCATTAAACGATACAACCATTCCAGATTGCTCTTTTGCATCCACATTGGTGCGCGTTTAATATTTTCCGCATAGTAGTCAAACCCTGCACCGACGCCGAGCATCAGTCCATTAATCTTACCCTGATGTGCTGCCATCCATTTTTCCTGCTTCGGTGCACCCAAGCCAATCCAGACAAAATCTGGCTTTGTCTCATTGATTCGTTCAATCACTGCCTTATCTTCTTCCTCGGAAAGAGGACGGAATGGAGGACTGTACATTCCAGAAATCTGAATGCCCGGATACTTTTCCGTTAACTTTTGTTCCAAAATCTCAAGTGTTTCTTCCTTGCTGCCATAAAAATAATGACGATACCCTTTCTTTGCAGAGATCTCAAAAATCTCTCCCATTAAACTTGGGCCTGTTGTGCGCTCCATATTCTTATGACCGCGTTTCTGACCAACAGTAGAAAGAGGACCGCCATCTGGAATTGCCATTAACCCGCCATTTTGAATTGCGCAGTAATCCGCATCGTCAAAACTGGTTACAGTTGTATGTACATTTGAGACACATATATAGTCTCCTTTTATTTCCGAAATATTTTTTTCGAGATAGTCTACCAACCACTCCATATTGATTGCCGCAATATTAACGCCCATAATATTGCAAGTTGGAATGCGTTTTTTATCAACCTTTCTCTTATACTCCATTTCTCGCACCTTTCCCTCTTTTTCTACTTATACGGAAGGCTCATATTGAGCCGAGCAATTTATATAAAACAGTGTGGTTATCATCCATGCCGGATAATCTATCGCACTGTGGTTATCATTTTTCTCACAATGACATCTATTTTTCCGACCGTCACTGAGTCTTTGATGTAGACCTGTCATGGGCTACTCACCTAACTTGTTGGCATATGAATTTTGTTAAAACTGTACACATCTTTCCATCCATTTTCTACAAGTAACCCCATCCACAATAACAACAAAATCCGCTCCACTTCATGCTCCTTTGCATTCCATGTGCGGACTTTGCCGAATTTTCTTCATACCGATCCTTCCCTCTTCAGAACCATAATTACTGTTTTAAACAGTATTTTAATATCCAACCCAAAATTCCAGTTGCTGATATATTCTGTATCCAGTCTTACAACTTCTTCGAAGTCAGTGATGTCGCTTCGTCCGCTTACCTGCCACATACCGGTGATTCCCGGTTTAATAGCGATTCGAGCCCTGTGATGTAATTCGTATTGACGCAGTTCGTCCTGAAGGATCGGACGAGTTCCCACAAGGCTCATGGTTCCATTTAGTACATTCCAGAACTGTGGAAATTCATCAAGGGATGTTTTCCTGATAAATTCGCCTATTCCGGTTTTTCTAGTTCCGTCCGGCAAAATCTTATTTCCGATTACTCGGGGATCGAAATCGAGTTTGAACATACGTCCATCACTCATTTTGTTCTGAGCCATCAATTCTGCTTTCCGTTCTTCTGCATCCATATACATACTCCGGAATTTGTACATCTTAAATGGCTTTCCGTTTTTTCCAATCCTTGTCTGTGAGAAGAAAATCGGACCCGGAGAACTGATGTAGATAGCCGGTGCTATGAAAATAAAAATGATTCCTGTCAGGAAGCAGCCCACCAGTCCCCCCAGAATATCCAATACTCTTTTGGCAAGTGCCTGTCTGTCTGTGGCATAGTTCATGGTGGTTGTCAGAACTGTATATCCGCCAATTGCCTCCACAAATTGTTTCTGTCCGGGAGTACTTCTGACTTTTGCCAGGTTTACATGGACCGGCATTCCCATTTCCAGCAACTCTTCTATCAGTTCCTGAGGGTATGGATATGTTTCATCTACATTTACAAAGACCTCATCTACCCACTGCTGACAGATAAAGGATGATGCGTTATTTAAGTCTGCTACTACCGGGACTCCTGCAATTTCTTTCCCTGTCATATCTTTATCAATGAGTATCAGACCATTGATGTTGTAGCGGTTATAATTGTGTTCTTTTACATTTTGGATTACTTTTGATGCAAGGTCATAATTGGTTACAATGTAGAGAGAATGCTCTCCACCTTCTGCCATTTTATGTAGCAGACGTTTTTTCCATATTATTCTTGTACAATAGGATAAAAGCACATAGAAAATTCCCATAAGATAAAGGATTATTCTTGAAAAGGCATGTCCGCCACTGACAGTAAACAGGTACAGACCACTTGCCAGTTCAATCAGGATCATCTGCCGGATAACAGAGCGCAGCTCCTGATAACGTCCTCTTCTCAGAACTCCTTTATAAGATTCAAACAAAATGATCAGGAACAGATCCACCAATATGACAAATATCATCACATTGCGATAAATTCCCAGTGTAAACAGGTTCCTGACAGAACCGTTTCGAATCAGATACGCCAGTATTAAAGCCATAAATAAACACGCAAGATCAATTAATATGAAATCTTTGTGTTTATACCATCCTCTTGATTTTTTCCTGTACATACGTTTTCCTAACCTCTCCTTCTTTTTTATTCAAAAAGGCATATTTACAGAATCGTTTTCCTGTAAATATGCCATCATTTTTTATTATTCTTTTCTTATAATTTCCAATCCCACCTTCATTTCTACTGTTCTTCCGAACATTTCTATTTCCAAATATGCTATTCTTTTATGTCTGTCTATCCTGCGGATATTGCCTTCCATTCCCATCAATGGACCTGACAAAATCCGCACTCTGTCGTTCTCAATAATACCTGATGACATCTCAACAAGCTGTTTGTCTGTACCTATTCTCATAAGCAATTCTACTTCTTCCTGCACCAGCGGGACAATCTGATCTCCAATTCCAATCAGTTTCGTCAACCCGATAACCTTTTTGAGTCCATTTACCAGACATTCCAGATTTTGAGCAATTAAAAAGACATACCCGGGAAAGAGGATTCTTTCCTGGATATGCCATTCGCCCTGAAATCGTTTCTTCTGTTGGTAATATGGGATAAAGCAGCGTTCTAAGACATTGCTGCTTATTAACCGCTGACACTGACAGCGGATGTTTTCTTCGGTGCCTGTGCGCACCTGCATCACATACCACATTGGATATCTTACCTCCGTATTTTGGGTATGCTTCGCCATTCTGCCTGTGTTTCAAAGCAGACTCATACTTCAAGATATGTATTATCCATATCTTCAAACGCGGCAAAGCGACGATTTAAAGACAAAAGATTTACGTCGTGTTTTATTATAACTACATCAATAAAAAAATGCAACATATTTCTACAAAAAAACAGCCGCCATCTCTGGCGACTGCGTTTTGATTTTGAGATTACTCAATTAGATTAATTGTTATTCAGCATCTGCAACTACTGAGAAAAGAGCACCATCATCTAATGCAACTTCCATAGTTTTATTCTCTTTGTCAACGCTGGTTGGATCAACGATATCCCATTTTTTTGCATCTTCTTTGCTGTATACTACGACCTGATAACCGTCTCCGTTATCTGTCATGCCCGGAACAGAAAGATCAACATCATATTTACCATCAGCATTCTTCTCTGCTTTATCGCTGTCACTTACTTTGAATTCATCAAAACCTGTAACAAATTCTTTTCCTTCAAGTTTTTCAACGAGTTCTTCAAGAGCAGCTTTCACTGTCTCGTCTGTTGTCTCATCAGCAAGAGTTTTCAGAACATCTTTGAATTCTTCTACTTCCATTTTACCTTCATTAACTTTTGCAAAAGCATCAGCTACTTCCGGCAGTTCTGTCTGCAGTTCTTTAAAGCTTTCTGACTCTTCAAGTTTCTGAACGATTTCATAAATTGCAGACTGCTCATCAGATACTGTAATTGCGTTTGTGCGACTTCCTGCTGCACTGACACCTACAGTAGCACATCCTACTCCAAGAGCAGTTGCTAAAGCAAGTGTCATAAATCTCTTTGCGATTTTCATAATGCACCTCTCCTTTTGGATTATTTTTTATATAGATAACCTTACAGAATATCTGCAGGGACTATCTCTGAATAAAATAAGAGTGATAAACGGTTATTCCAGATCAGTCATACCAGAACTGTTCTGATTAGATTTTCTCATAAAACATGGAAATAATCAAGTCTGACAATGCATCTTCATCCACATGATACTCGTCAAAGTTCTTTCCCTGTGTCCCTTCCCCGGGTACAGTCTCTGTGTCGGTGATTCCATTCTGTGATGCTGCCAGTAATTTTGCAAATATATCGTTTCCCATGTTTGTAACCGTATAACTCTGAACACTGTCGTAAAGATCTGTCACAAATCCAGCATCCTTTGCTGCTTTCTCCTGAGCTTTCTGAACCAGTGCCTGAAGAAAGGTTTTCTGTCTTTCCTGACGGACAAGAGCACTCTGAGTCTTTCCAGTATCACGATATCGTACAAACTGTTCTGCATTTTCTCCTGTAATATTTGCAACAGCACCTTTTTTATATTCCGGATTCACATCCGCAAGACTGTCGTCAGGAATTGTAATCTGCACTCCTCCTACGAAGTCCGTAATCACTGCAATACCATCCATATTCATGGAACAATATCCCTGAATCGGAAGACCATCCAGCATATTGGATACTGCTGTTTTCATCAGTTCACAGCTTTTCTGTTTTCCATCACCAAATGCATACTGTATATTAATATGATCTGTTGACTCGCCAAGGCTTTTGCCGGATGGATTAAATATTTCTATCTTCGTCATAGAATCTCTCGGAATAAAAAGCACTTTTATCTTTTCTGTTGAGCGATCCATAGATACCAGAAAAATTGCATCTGCCTGCCCTGCATCTTCCTGTGTCTGATAAGTGTCTATCGGATTTCTTGTGTCAATTCCCATAAACAGATAATTGCTGAGATGATCATTGTATTTATATGTCTCACCCCTGTACTCCACAGTATCACTGCTTTGTTCCTGACCTGCCTGAGTCTGACTGCTGATGTTCTGTTCCACATTTTTCTGTTCGTTCGCTTTTTTCTGACTCAGCAGATAATAACCGCCTCCAAGAGCTGAAAGAACAATGATCAGAATAATGATCAGAACCATATAAATTTTTCGCTGTCTGACAGCTTCTTTTGCTGTTTTTCTCATTTTCATTCCTTCAATTTCCGTGTTTCATTTATCTCGTCAGCCTTTGCTGATATAATTAAGTTCCTGTAATTTCTGTAAGACCGCCTCTGCCATTGCCTGCTGTGCTTCATAGGTTGCAGACGGCTGTGCAGTTACATTTGCAAGACTTATATAATGTTCTCCCCATTTCTGGCTGAGTACCTGATCCAGTGTATCAGAGCTTACACTACTGTCCATAGGACGTGTTCCTACAACGATAAAACGGGATTTGTCCGGAAATGTGTTTAAAATCTGTTCCTGCTGCTCTCCAAGTTCAGCCGGATCATGATTCCATCCTCCATAATACCCCATGAAAATAACAGGAATACAGTCAGTATCATTTCTTGTAGTCTGCTCTTCTGTAAGATCACGTATTCCGGTTTCAGTTACATTCAGCTGGGCACCATTTGCAGCCTGCTGATGTTTCGTAATATAGCCCTGAAGAGTTTCATCACTTACACCAGCCATTTTCATCATGGAAAGGGTTCCTCCTCCCTGAAGAGTCTTATTAATTACAGGCAAATTGTACCCGTTATCTGTCAGAAGCTTCTGAAGTACTGCCATATAGGAATATGTAGCAGACTCTTCGCCATTGATCAGATCATCACCCCAGCACACAATACCGGAAGCTGCTGCCGTTTCTTTCGTTGTATCTTCTGCCTGATCTGTATTTTCTTTATTATCTGTATCAGCTTCGGTTTCCGCAGATTTTTCTTTATCGTTTTTCGATTTACTGTCATCTGTGTCTTCTGTATCTTCGGGAGCTGTTTTTTCCAGCTCTTCCGCATGTTTTTTTACTGCTTCGTAGTCTTCAATGCCGTTCTGCTGAGCACCTGCAATCTCTGACAGATGTTTTGATTCTTCCTGCTCTGTCTTATAATTCGTTACAAGAATAAATCCCAGAAGAACTGCAAGCAGAATACACACAAAGCCAAGCAGTATATTTGTCTTTTTCCTTTTTTTCTTCCTTGTTTTGCTCACTTTTCCCAATTTTCCTTTACTGTTGACTATGGTTCCTGTCCCATTTCCGAGTAAATATCGAATTTATTTTTTTCCGGACTCTTCATCACTTCTGCTGTAATACTCACCATAGTGTTTGTAATAAGAAGAGTAATATTTGTCATCACTGGTATCTACTTTACTCATAACAGCACCTAAAACCCGGCATCCACTTCTCTCCAGCTGTTTGAATGCTTTCTGTGCATCCCGGTATCTGACATTGCCAGGCTGGACCAGGAAGATTGCACCATCACAGCACCTTCCGATTACTGCTGCATCAATGACTGTTCCGATGGGTGGTGTATCAATCAGTATGTAATTATAATATTCTCTGATTTCCTTCAGAAATACTCTGAAAATATTCTCGCTGAGAAGTCCCGACGGGTTCGGTGCACTGGGACCTCCGAATATAATATCCATATTCGGGAAATTCGTAGAATAGATAATATCCTGTAATCCCACCTGACCACTCAGAAGCTGTGAAAGACCTTTTATTTCTTCTTCCACACCCAGTCGACCGGCATATGCCGTTTTTCTGATATCTGCATCAAGAAGGAGAACTTTCTTACCGATGCTTCCAAGCTCCTGGGCAAGGCTGAGCACTACATCGCTCTTTCCTTCGTTTGGGAAACAGCTTGTGATCAGAATTGTTTTTATGCTCTGACCTGACAGTTGGATATTGGTACGCAGAGTTTTAATCGCTTCGCTGTAAAAATAATCCGATTTTCTTTTATCTGTTAAATTGAGTTTCTTCATTGCTCAGATTCCTCCATTGGTCTAACGGTGCTTCTTATTCTTCTTATTGCTCTTTGGTTTCCTGTTCTTCATATGTACATAGTCTTTTCTGTCAGGAACCTTGGCAAGAACGGAAACGCCCAGATATTTCTCAATATCTTCTTCCGTCTTAATGGTATCATCCATTACTGCATATACAACTACGATTGCCGCACATGCAAGGAAACCAAGCAGGAAACCAAGTACTGCATTCTTCTTCACACTTGGGGATGTTCTCTCTGTAGCAATCTTACCGACTTCAATGATCTTAGGTGGAATAACTTCCATCTTATCTCCAATAAAGGATGAGGAAACATTTGCAAGCTCATCTACAATTTTCTTTGCCATTGCGGAATCTGCATTTTCAACAGTGATCTCGAGGATACGGGTATCTGTCGGATTGTTGATCGTTATATCTTTTTTCAGATCTTCCGCTTTCATATCCAGATCCAGATTTGAAATTACCTGTTCCAGTACAGGAGTACTTGTAATCAATACCGTATAATCACTTGTCAGACTGGCACCTAACTGCAAATCCGCCAATGATGTCAGTGTAGTTTCCTTTGAAAGTACAAGAATGCTGGATGTAGAACTATAGATTGGTGTCATCAAAAACTGTGTACACGCCCCTCCGATACAGCCGCCTGCAAGAGCAACCATCAGTACCAGCAGGATTTTCTTTTTAAGCGCATAAAATATTTCCAGTAAGTCAATTTCAACTTCATCATCATTGACATCCAGTCCCTGCGCCCTGCTGTTCTCAACATTATTATTCAAATTGTCTAACATCTGATAATTTCCTTTTCCTTTTTCTTATAGTTATAGTTCTTGTTGGTTACTGTCCGCATATAATATTACACGATATATTACCCAAAATAAAACAAACAGTAACTATGACATAAATCTAGCTTATTGTATATCAGCAGGCAAAAAAAGTCAACCTGTCGTCTTATTTTTTCTTTTCCAAAATTCGCTCAGGATTACGAATAAACAATTCATCTGCATAGTCCTGACCGAATTTCGCAGTAACCACACGGTATGCCTCACCAATCCTGCTGATTCTCTTTGTACTGTTATGGCAGTCTGAACCGACGAAATGCAAAAGATCCTGTTTCATTACCCTATTACAATATCGTTTGGTAAAAAATCCGTCTTTTCCTGTGATGCTGTCTGCATTGATCTGCATACAGACACCCATATCTACCAGTTCTTCCACAAAATCCATACTGGTGCGTGTGGCCTCATAACGTTCTATATGCGCCACGATTGGCTTATATCCCCCTGACAGCAGTGTGCTGAGACGTTCGCGTATATAATTCTCTTCTGAATTATGAGAAAATTCTGTGAGAACATATCGGGAGCCTGCCATTGTCATGACCTTATTTTCTCTGAGCATGGAGATCATCTCCATATTTGTGTGAAATTCACACCCCAGATATACATGAAGATCCGAAGCGACTTCTGCTGCTGCTTTCTCCACCAGTTTAAACTGCTCTTTTACCTTCTCTGCTGATGTTTCAAACATTCGAAAGCGAAAATGAGGGGTTGCAATAATTGTCCTTACACCCTGTTCATATTCCATTCGGAGCAATTTTCCTGTTTCTTCTATGTCTGTGGCTCCATCGTCTACCCCGGGTACAATATGGCAATGTATATCATAAATTCCTTTTCCGGACATTCTATTACTCCTTCCTGATCACCTGTAAACGAATATATTTTCTGTCGGCAATGTTATTTATAATTTCCCCGTAACTGCTGACCGTATTTATAATCCGAAAAATCAACCGGCTCCGTATGATCAATCTCATACAAAGCCGGTTGATAAATATTCATGAGTATTCTTTTATGAGTAATCTCTTATTATTCTTCTGCAGCTTCCTCAGCCGGTGCCTCAAGAGCTTTCATGCTCAGGCTGATCTTCTTGTCTTCGCCGTTGA
>OLRT01002782.1_pt1 | contig 10596 bp, 7 predicted proteins | sample 1672021 | NCBI WGS metagenome assembly OLRT01 (sample SAMEA3136637, study PRJEB25190) | human gut metagenome | reverse complement strand
AGTTTATTAACTTTCCCAGTGACAAAGACCGGATGTACCGTGTGCTGGGACGGATCCGAAGATTTCAGCGGGAACATGGATCGCGTCAGGCGCAGGGAAGATGGGCATATGCAAAACGTCTGAATACAGAGCTTGGCAGAAAAATTGCCAAGGAAATCATTTTTTATGCATCAGAAAAGAAGGCAGATGTGATTGTTTTCGAATATCTGGAAATGAAAGGAAAACTTTCCGGGAAGAAAAAGCAGAAACTGCAGATGTGGAGAAAACGTGATATCCAGAAACGGTGCGGACAGCAGGCACACAGAAAGGGAATCCGAATTTCCCGAATCTGTGCCTGGAACACGAGCAGGCTTGCCTTTGATGGATCAGGAGAGATTGCCCGTGATATACGGGATCATCGTCTGTGTACGTTTCAGACTGGAAAAAGATACAACTGTGATTTGTCGGCATCGTATAATATCGGAGCAAGATATTTTATCCGTGAAATTTTAAAACCCTTGCCGGAAACGGAAAGGTCTTTGCTGGAGGCAAAAGTTCCTGCAGTAAAGCGTAGAACCTCATGTGTTTATGCAGATCTGAGAGAACTGATTTCAGAAATGGAACTGCGTAAAGCAGCATAAACACAGGCAGATATGCAGTGGATTACCTGTTATGTGGAAACCTGCCGTATCCGGCATGGAAGAAGCACATATCTGTGCAAAATCTAAGTAACAGGCGTATCCGCCGATATTTGGTCTGCCGCCTAAAGCGGCCGGAAGCACGTGACTTTAGTCATGTGAGGTTCACTCGGTAGTAACTACCGGGTGAGATAACCATAGTATAGAATTCGGACTTTGTCAAGCGATCAGCTCTTCAAATTTTTTCTGTTCCATCGGTTTATAATAATAGAATCCCTGCAGCTCGTCGCATCCTTCGGCGATCAGAAAATCTACCATCTCTTTCGTCTCCACACCCTCGCAGACAATCCATTTGTCTGTGCGTTTTAAAAGATGGAACATCTCTTCCAGCACAATTTTTCCTTTTTCGGAGAGGCCCGCCGAGAGGAAATGTTTGTCAATTTTAACTTCATCAAACAGAATATCCTTCAGCGAATTTAAGGACGAATATCCAGACCCAAAATCGTCCATGGAAATGCGGATATCCCGGTCGTGGAAAAAGCGGATCATCTGGTTGACGGCATCAATGTTATGAATGTACGTTGTTTCTGTGATCTCAAAAACCAGGTACTTCGAAGGAATCTGATAATGATCGAGCAGCTGTGTGATCCGCTGTGTGAACGTATCGATCTTGCGGAAATGAACCGGCGACACATTCAGCGAGAGCGGCAGCAGCGGAAGTCCGTTTTCCCGGCGGTCAGCGAGCCACTGGAAAGCAGCATTATACACATAATAGTCGAGCGACTCAATCTCTCCGGTCTCCTCCAGAATCGGCAGAAAGCTGTCCGGGAACCAGAGCGTGCCGTCCTCGCGCAGCCAGCGTACCAGCACCTCGGCGCTTGCAATTTCCTGCGTTTTTCCGCTGATTTTCGGCTGGAAATAAATCTGAAATTCTTTTTTCGCAAGGGCATTCTGGAAGGAATGAATGGTCTCCGCGCGCTTCTGTTCCGTGCTGGAAAGCTCGGCGTTGTATTCGAAGACGCAGGTGGAAGTTTCCTTCGCACGCCGCCGCGCAATGTTGGCATGAGAGATGACTTCCTCCGTTGGTGTGTCCGTGTCATTCAGATAATAGACGCCAGTGTTCAGCGTCATGTAATTCAGCGGGTACGATTCCAGCACTTCGCGGATCGCCTGCTTGTGATAGGCGGAAATCTTTTCCCGCACCACGGCCGGATCCTGCCCGGTGATATCGATAATGCCGACAAAGATATCGGAGTGATAGCGGTTCACAAAGAGTGTCTGCGGAAAGAGTTCCAGCTTTTTCAGGATGAAATTCAGAATGTTCGTACCCATCTCATAACCCCAGTAATCGTTGATCAGATGAAAATTGTCGACATCCGTCATCAGAAAGGCGTACTGCTTTTCTTCGCTTCTGTTATTGAGAAGCGTAAAAATTTTTTCTTTTAAAGAATCCGTGGAAATGCTCTCAGCAAGCATACTGCGGCGGGCGGCGAGAGGTCCGTTTTTCTGGAGCTGTTTTTTATACCGCTTGTCCTGGTACATTTTTTCGTCCGCCATTTGCAGCAGATCCATGATCAGATAATAATGATTTTTGCAGCTCAGCTCATATCCGACGGCATAGCTCAGCGGGTGATCCGCCGTCTGGTTGTAGGTGTCGATCATCGTCTGCAGCTGAAGATTCATCTGCTCCAGCTGGTTCCAGGTTGCATGATTCTGCACAATGACAAATTCATCACCGCCGAACCGCGCCAGAAAGCTGTCCTCGGTCAGAATGCGGGTCAGATAGGAGGCGAAGGTCTGGATAAAGACGTCGCCTTCTTCGTGGCCGTACGTGTCGTTGATCATCTTTAAATTGTTCATATCAAACATCATCACGCCGACATCGAGTGTATCGTCTGCGTTCTGAAGCTGGAGGAGCTTTTCTTCCAGCGACTTTTTATCGTGCACGCCGGCGACATCAAAGCCGGAGCGGCGGATCAGGCTTTTCAGATAATCGGTAAGCGTCAGTGCAGAGGCGCAGCCGAGCAGCGTAAGGATAATCAGAAGCGCAAAGGCGCGATGATCCAGCCCACGCTTGAAATGCAGAAGCAGCGATGTCAGAAAGACGACATAGAATGCGATCTGCAGATAGCACAGTTTGATGATTTTTTTGTTCTTTTCCATAATACTCCATACTTTCTAAATGCGTATGCAAAAAGTGAACCCTGCCATCGGTTCAGCTGGCATACACAATAATTTTCTTGGCCAGACTCTTATCCAGCCCGATTTTACTGCCCTTCACCATGACGAGATAATAACCGTGAAGCTCCGACAGAATCGAAATCCTGGCCCCGGGAACAAACCCAAGCGACTCCAGATAATGACGCTGCTTTTCCTGGCCGCAGATTTTATTGATGACGTAAAACTGATTGAAATCGGTTAAATTTAAAGGCATGCAGTTCCTCCTTTATTACGAGAGTACATCGAGTTAGAATTGCCTAACAGACAGTATAGCATAACATATTTGGAACAAAATAGAAAACTTTTTCATTGAGAAATTTTTTCAAAAAGGTTTTACGGGGGCGGATGCATTTTTGCGTTTCTTATTTTGGGGGAATCATGTATAATGGAAATGAAACATCAGTGACAAACTATGACATGGGAAAAGGAAGAGAAAACAATGAAACCTAGAATAAAAATCCTGCTGCTTGCAGTTCTGATCGCAGCACTCTGCAACTGTATGCTGATGATCGGGATGACAAAAAAGAAAGAGAACAATACAATTCCAAAAGACGCCAGCCTGATCTGCGAAGAAACCGTATCGCCGAATAAGGACTATATCACGGATGAAAAAGACCTGGTGAATTACACCGTGCGCGTCTATCAGGAAAAAAACAACGACATCATCGTCTATGCGGAATCCAATTCGCCGCTGTTCGATGAAGCACAGTACATCGTAACATGCGACCACGCCATCACCGCCGACGATGTCCATATCAAATGGACAACCCTCATGGGCAGCACCGAAGCGAGCGAGAAAGATGAGATCGGACTCGCACACGTTTCGATCTCAAAAGACGGGGAAGTGTTCAATGAAAAGACGATCAGCTTTGTGGCGAAAGCGGTGAATGCGGTTACGGATGTGATAGGGTAAAGAAAATAGGATAACAAAAAAAGAAACGAGCAACTCCCTCGGCTCCTGATGAGCTTACCGGACAAAAACCCCGTTTCTTTTTTTATGTTAAATATAGTACATTATTTGTCAAGAACCGCAGAGCAGTTTACATTGCCAAAATCGTAGCTACCAGCTTTTTACACTGTGTCAGCAGCGACGACGGAATTGCATACTCATCAAGTGAATGTGCGCCTGCGCCCTGGATACCGAGGCTGCAGAGGGCGGGGATTCCGATGCGGGTGACGAAGGAAGTGTCGGAGCAGCCGCTCTGCTGGATGCCCTGCGGGATTGGTTCGTCGAGGAGTTTACAGCTTTCCTGGTAGAGGGAGAGGAGGTGGTCAGCGCCGTCGACCATTTCCATGGCGGGGTAGTAGCCGTTCTGTTCCATGGTGCAGCTTGTGCCAGGAACGGTGACGTGTTCGCAGAGATTTTTTAAGAAAGCGATGGCTTCCTCATACTGAGCATTTGCCGCATAGCGGATGCCGATGGAAAACTCACAGGAATCCGGGATAACGTTAGCGCCGGTTCCGCCCGAAATGCGGCCGCAATTGAAGGAAAGATAGCCGAAAACGGAGCGGCTTTCAATCTCTGTAATCATGCGTGCCGCCTGCAGAACCGCACTCGCGCCTTTCTGCGGTTCCTTTCCGGCATGAGCAGCTTTTCCTTTTACTTTCACGCGGATGATCGCGCCGCCGCTTCTTCTCGTAGTCACTTCACCGTTGGTATAACTCGATTCCAGATTAAACGCCGCCTCACAGCCGCTGGCATATTGCTCGACAAGCTTTCCGGCCTCGCCGTGGGAAAACGCGTGGGCAACTTCCTCGTCACCAGTGAGAACCAGCTTGATCTGGCGGTCTTCATATCCGACAGCATTCAGCGCGCGGAGCGCAAACAGCGCAATGACATCGCCGCCCTTCATATCATAAACGCCAGGGCCGTACACGCGGTCATCCTTCACAAGAAACGGTTCCGGCCCAAATTTTCCGACCGCATGCACCGTATCCATATGTCCGAGCAGAAGAATCGGCTTCTTCTCCTGCGGCCGGGTCCACGCGGCAAACGTCGGGCCAGCCTTCTCAAAGTGATGAATCTGACGCTCCATGCCGAGCGCATCACAGTACGTATCGAGATGCGCCGCAATCCGCTCATTCGCCTCGCGATCAGCCGAAGGCGTTTCAATGGAGACAAGATTTTTCAGCAGCTCCATCATACTGTGTTCGTTTTTCTCGAGATAGGCAAATGCCTGTTCCGTTCTTTTATCCATAAACATTCTCCATTTCTTATGTTTTATAAAGTGATTTTCATAATCCGTGCCGGCCGTCCCCTGCCGCCGCTGATTTTGCCGATCGTGGTCACACAGTTTTCCTGTTCCAGCCGCAGAATCAGCCGGTTGGCGCTCCGCTCCGTGATCCCCATATCTGCAGCGAGCTGTGCGGAAGTGATTACCTGATCATGTGACCGCAGAATCTCTTTCAGTTTTTCATACGTACTGCTGCTGATGTGAAGCCGGTGCAGAAGATACGCCGTGTGATCGGTCGGGTCATTGATCTTAATTTCGGTAAACTGATGCTCATCCTCCGCAATATAGTTCGCGCCGGAGCGGTCCGCGATCGAGTGGTTGAGCGCCATCGCCGCGCGGGATTTCGCCTCCATGGGAGTATCACCGTAGCCGATGCCGATCCACAGCCGGTTGTGCGGTGTCTGCTGTCCGTGAAACAGAATCTTCTGATATTCCCCGTTCTGAATAAATTCCCGCATCAGAACCGGACGGGATGACATGATATAAAAAATAGAAGCGCCCTCGGAGAACGCAGCAGCCCCCATGCGGTGGGCGGCAGAGTAGATCAGCTCGCGCATCTCATTCTGATAATGAATCTTCTCCCATTCCCGGAGCGAAAGATCCGTCTCCTGATCAAAGGAATAATCAAAATAGATCTGCACGGAAGCACTCTGCCCGCGGTTCTTCTGCGCCGTATTTTCCAGAAACTGAAGATGATAAACCTGTTCCAGAATTACATCCTCGGAAACCGAGATGCGGATGCAGGGAATGCCTTCTGCCGACAGTGCCTCATACGTTTTTTCCATGTTGGTAAAGCAGATTTTTGCCCCGTTGTGAAAATAGTTGTAACGGTGAAAATCCGTGAGGGCATCCTGAAAATCGCCCTGATCGGGAGAAGAGCCGTGTGCCACAAGGACGCGGCCATTGGAAATGCCGATCTCTTCCAGCGTTTCCTGCACAAGCTGTTCCTCATACATATCGATACTGATGACATCCGGCACGCAGGAATAACGGACAGCAGATTCCGCCAGCGCTTTTAAGATGGAAGCCTGATTGTGCGGAAGAAAGGTCCAGGGAACGTTTGGCTCCAGCCGCTTTAAAGCATAGTGATAGTTGGTCGGCCCAGTAAAAATAATGCCGGATACTTTCCCTTTCTGAAACTGGGCAGCCGCTTCCAGACCGTACCGGTAATCGTTGGAACGCCGGTAGACCACTTCAAGGTCCGGCATGCGCTTCTCCAGCGTTTTCTGAATCCTGTCGCAGATATGGTCAGAACCTGTTACGCCGATTTTCATATATAAAATTCCTTTCCGAGAATTAAAGACATAAAAATGAATTATGGCATAATTTTACACCTATTAAGGACGAAAGGCAAATGGTAAGATGTAGAAGAATTGTTTTTGAAAATTTTTTTCAAGAATGGAGAGTGGAAAAGAAATGAAAAATCAACGTATGTTAGATGAACTGACCGAATTGATGCGGATTGATGTGTCGAGCGGTCAGGAGACGGAGATTGCAGAGCATCTGGTGAAAAAACTGGAGCAGATGGGATTTGCGATTACGCGGGATGAGGCCGGGGCTACGTTTGGCGGCGTGTGCGGCAATATTCTGGCGGTTCGGGAAGGAGAGCGGGACGGTGTTGTCTGTTTCTGTTCCCATATGGACCGTGTGCCGGGCGGCATTGGAATCAAACCGGTGGAGGAGGATGGAATCCTTCGTTCTTCGGGCGACACGATTCTGGCGGCGGATGATCTGTCCGGTGTGGCAGCCATTTTAGAGGGCGTGCGTCAGGCGATTGAATCCGGGAAGGCGCTTCCGAAACTGGAGATCCTCTTTACGGTCGGCGAGGAGGCCGGTCTGTACGGTGCGAAAGCATTCGATGTAAGCCTGCTGACATCAAAAACGATGTATGTGCTCGACTCCCCGGGACGCATCGGCCGAATTGTAAATGGTGCGCCGGGCCGTGCCCTTCTGGAAGCACAGGTTTTCGGCAAGGCAGCCCATGCGGGAAATGAGCCGGAGAAAGGCATTGATGCGGCAAAAATTATGGCGGAAATGCTCGCAACGATGGAGACGGGAAGACTGGATGAAAATACAACGTCGAACTTTTCTCACCTCTGGTCCAAAACATGCGAGGCAATGAACGTTGTCTGCGACCACGCAATCCTGCGCGGAGAGATGCGGAGCCGGTCGGGAGAAAAACTCGACCGCTATGAAGCGTATTTCCAGTCGCACTGCCGTGAAATCGCAGAAAAACGCGGTGCGCGTGTGGAATTTAAAAGAGAAAACACCTTCCTGCCGTTCTTCATCCCGGAGGATTCCGAGATGATTCAGATCGTCACGGAATCCCTGAAAGAGATGGGAATCGAACCGCAGATCAACGGCGGAGGCGGCGGTATGGACGGCAATATTTTCAATCAGAAGGGAATCACCTGCGTCGGTATCGCAACGGGTTATTTCAAGAACCATTCGACCGAAGAATATCTGCATCTCGATGACTTCTATAAGGTCGGAGAGCTGGTGGCGCGGATAATTGGAAAGACTGCATAAATATGCAAAATATAAAATAAAATTGGATAAAACTTGCAAAATAAAATGAAATTATGTATAATTTCAAATTAAAAAGAGCAAGGGAGAAAAAGAAATGGCTGAGATTTTAACAAACAACGCAATGTTCTCCAGCTTCATGATTGTTCTGATCGTGTTTGCACTTGGCGACATTGTCGGTAAAATTACAAAAGGAAAGCTGTCCGGAATGATGGTCGTCATGCTCCTGTTCCTGGTAGGCTTTCTGACGAAACTGTTCCCGGCGGACATCATCGACCAGGGAGGCCTTACGGCGTTATCAAAACTGGCAATTGCGATGGTATTGTTCAACATGGGAACGACTCTGAACGTAAAACAGCTGATCGAGGAGTGGAGAACCGTATTAATGGCGGCACTCTGTATGCTGGCTTCCTGCGTTGTGATGCTTCTGGTATCCCCGATCATCGGATTTGATACTGTGCTCGTCGGTATGCCGGTTATCAACGGTGCGGCAATGGCAACTTCGCTGATGGCAAGCGCCGCAGCAGAAAAAGGACTGGCAACGGCGGCAGCACTCTGTGCAGTCATCTATTCCGTACAGAAATTCGTCGGTGCACCGATTGCATCTGCCATGGGTATCCGCTATGGAAAGAAACTGCTGAAAGCATACCGCGAGAATCCGGCGCAGTTTAAAAAGCAGGAGACCGGAAACGGTGCTTCCGCAAAAGTTTCCTTTGCAGATAAACACAAAGAATGGTATTCCGCCAACGTCATGATGGCGCTCGTTGCAGCCGGTTCCTGGGTTGCCCACATCCTTGGCGATCTGACTCCGATCAACTACAGCATCTGGGCGCTGCTTCTCGGTGTTGTCTGTGCCGCTTCCGGACTCGTTCCGACGAAACCGCTGCAGAAATCGAACTCCTACGGCCTCATGATGGTTGCTGTCTTTGGCTCCATCATCCCGTCTCTGGCGAAGGTTTCCTTAAGTGATCTCGGTACCATGGCATTCCAGACCATCGTTCTGTTTGCCGCGGCTCTGATCGGTGTTGCACTGGTTGGATGGGTTCTTCCGACCTGGAAACTTGTCGGCGACAAGGATCTGGCTGTCGGCATCGGTGTCGAGCAGTTCCTCGGATTCCCGAGCAACGTGGTCATCTGCCGAGAGGTCGGCGATGCAGTCGGAGAGACGCCGGAGGAGAAAGCGTTTATCGAAGATACCTTAAACGTGCCGTATGTCGTGGGAGGAATTACGGTTATTACGGTTCTGTCCACAATGCTGGCTGGATTTGTTATCAATATGCTGTAAAATTTTAAAATCATAGGAAAACAAACATGACTTTGATGCAGAGGAAGAGTCCCCTGATCAAGGTCATGTTTTATGTTGGCATGCGGAGCAGTTCCCTCTGCATGAGACGATTAACTTTACAAGAAAAGAAAAAAATATCCCCCCACCCGGCTTGTGAGAGCCTGAAATATCAAATATAATGAACGAACAGCACATGGATCAGGCGCGCAGATCATGGGAGTACAAAGCAAAAAAGCGGTCAGTCCGGGTAAAAACGGTCTGAAAATGGGAGGAAAAGGATGAAAAAGAAAATATTATCTTTGATGCTGATGGTGTCTCTTGCAGCATCCCTTGCGGCATGCGGTCAGGACAGCGGGAAAAACAGCAACAATACAGATTTGTCGAAAACAGAGACGGAAGCTTCTTCCGGCCAGACAGGGGAGGAAGAGACGACCCTGGTTTACGGTTCTGCTGATTATACCAGGATTAATCCGGCGATGGATGAGCACGGTGAAATTAATCTACTGCTGTTCAACGGACTGACCGCACACGATGCGGATGACAACATTGTTCCGGGTCTGGCAGAAAAATGGGAGTACGATGCAGAAACCTGCACCTACACCTTTCATATCCGGGACGGCATCCAATGGCATGATGGAGAAAAATTTACGGCGGACGATGTGAAATTCACCATCGAAGCGATCATGGATCCGGAAAACGGATCTGAAAATGCACCAAATTATGAGGATGTAGAAGAGATTACAGTTATAGATGACAGCACCGTTTCCTTCCGCCTTTCCGAGCCGAACGTGGCTTTCCTGGAATACATGACGATGGCCATCCTGCCGAAGCACCTGCTGGAAGGTGAAAATATGCAGGAATCGGATTTCTTCCGTGCACCGGTTGGAACCGGCCCGTATAAACTGGAGAGCTGGGACGAAGGCCAGTCGATTGTTCTGGTAAAAAATGAGAATTATTACCTTGGGGCACCAAAGATTGACAAGGTCATATTCAAAATTGTACCAGATGATAATGCACAGGCGATGCAGCTGGAATCCGGCGAACTGGATCTGGCGCTGCTTGACCCGAAAAATGCGCAGAATTTCAAAGAAAAAGACGGTTTTACCTGCTACGACATGACAACGGCAGATTACCGCGGAATCTTATTTAACTTTGCGAATGATTACTGGACGAAAAACAGGGACATCATTCCGGCCGTCTGTTATTCGATTGACCGCCAGGCCATTATCGATTCTGTGCTTCTTGGCGAGGGAATGGCGGCATACAGTCCGCTGCAGCGGAACATTTACAATAACGAAAACGTAGAACATTATGATTACAATCCGGAAAAAGCACAGGAAATTCTGGAAGCGGCCGGATGCACCAGAAACAGCGATGGTTTCTATGAGCGGGACGGCGAAGAAATCGGTTTTGTCATCAGCGTGATGTCCGGTGAGCAGGACCGCATTGATATTGCCCAGGCAGCAGCACAGCAGCTCCGGGAAACCGGAATCAACTGTACCGTAGAAATTCCGGCACAGATGGACTGGGGCGGACAGATGGCCTGCCTGATCGGCTGGGGAAGCCCGTTCGATGCGGACGATCATACATATAAGGTTTTCGGCACGGACAAAGGGGCGAATTATTCGAGCTATTCCAATGAAAAAGTAGATGAGTATCTGTCCCTTGCCCGACAGAGTGATGATCCGGAAGTGCGGAAAGAATATTACGGAAA
>OLRT01002776.1_pt1 | contig 10611 bp, 6 predicted proteins | sample 1672021 | NCBI WGS metagenome assembly OLRT01 (sample SAMEA3136637, study PRJEB25190) | human gut metagenome | reverse complement strand
ATGGGGATTCGAACCCCAGATACGCTTTTGGCGTATACACGATTTCCAATCGTGCACCTTCGGCCAGCTCGGTCATCTCTCCGCTTGCTTACGTTCTGCACAGCGTTCATGTTGTTTCTCATGTGCCCATGCAGCAGTTTAGTAGTTTACCTCATTTAGTACGAACTCACAAGGGAATAATACTCATTATTTTTGCCATTTTTTGCAACTTGCATCGGAACGTCAAACAACGAGCTCATAACCTTGTCCGTAAGCATGTCCTCCTTCGCCCCATCGGCGAACAGCTTGCCTTCCTTGATCAGCACCAAACGGCTGATTTCGGGAATGATGTCCTCGGGATAATGCGTGATCAGCACAATGCCTTTGCCCGCGCGCGCTAAATCGCGCATGCTCGAGCGCACGTAGTACATGCCTTCCGGGTCAAGGCCCGTGCACGGCTCGTCAAGCAGCAGCGTGCTGGGGTCGTGCACCAACGCGCGCGCAAAGAGCACGCGGCGCGCCTGGCCGCTCGACATCGTCATGATGTCCTGGTCGGCCAGCTTCGCCACACCCAGCATCTCCATGGCCTCAAGCGCCTTGGCGTGCGAACGCTCGTCGGGGTGCACGTGGCGCGGCAAGCCCAACGTGCCGAACAAGCCGCCTTCCACAATGTCCACGGCAGGCAGATGCACGTTGATTTGAGACTGCATCGTCGACGACACCACACCAAGCGTCTTTTTCACCTCGTCAAGCGTGGCGCGGGGGTTCCCGTTGAACTTCACCGGAGGCTTCTCGCGGTACAGCGGCATGACTTCGCGCGTGATCAGCTTCACAAACGTAGACTTACCGGCGCCATTCGGGCCGAGTAGCGCGATGTTCTCCCCTTTCGCCAGGCTGAACGAATCCACATGAAGGATCGTCCTGCTTTGGCGCACCACCTCAGCGTTTTCGAGCTCGAAAAGCGGCTCGGCTGCTTGCATTTGTTCATTCATAGTTACCATCCTGGCTTAAACAAAGAAGGGAACCCGGTGCTGCGGATTCCCTTCTGATGTACGTGTTTCTGCCGTTAACGGCTAGTTTGCGGAAGAAGTTTCCGTGGTGCTTGCATCGCCCTCGGCAGAGGCAGTCGACTCGTTATCGGGGGTATTCGCCGAATCGGTGGTAGCACCATCGCTGCTGGACCCATCGGACGTCGAAGAGCTGTCGGACGTATCGGTCTGATACTTCGACATATCCACGTCGTAAGGCAGGCCGGAAGGCATGTCGTTGATCTGCAGGTCGGAGGAATCCTTCTTCTCGCTCAGCCAATTCTGGTAGTTCGTGGTCTGACCCCGAGACTGCAGCGACTCCTTGATAGATTCCTGCCACTCGGTAGGAATCTGGTCGATGCTGGTCACCTTCACCGTTTCGGTACCATCATCGGCGGTTTCCTTCGGTGCGTTGAACACGTCGGTGCACTTGATGATATGAATGCCATATGTGCTGGTAACAAGGCCGCTGACCTGGTCTTTCTCAAGGCCGTTCAGCGCATCGGTGTACTCCTGCACAAAGGAGTTGGTCTTATCCCAACCCACATCGCCGCCGTTTTCAGCAGAACCCTTATCCTGGGAGTACTGCTTGGCAGCCTCGGCGAAATCAAGCTCGCCGGAGTTAATCTTGTCCAGAACCTCCTGAGCGGTTGCCTCGTCATCGGAATTGAACAGGATGTGAGAGGAACGCTTCGCGCCATCGTACGCGCTTGCATACATCTGCGCATACTGCAGCATGTCCTCATCGGAAGGCTGCTCGTCGGACGTGAACGTGTTGTACAGCTCTTTCGCCTTGAGCTGCAGCTCAATTTCAGAACGATACTCGTCCTCGGTCATGCCCGCCTGCTCAAGCGCGGCCTGCCACTTGTCGTCGCTATCGTAGTTGGCCTTCATTTTGTCGACGTAGCTGTCCACCTCGGAGCTGTCGACGGTGATACCCTTCTCTTCGGCACCGGAGTTGATAAGCTCGCGGGTGACGTACGTGTTGATGATCTGTTCGCGCACGCCTGCCGGGTCGGTACCCATCTGGGCCAGGTAGTTGCCCCAGGAGTCTTCGTCAGTCAGACCCTGCTGCTCGCGCACGCTTTGGATGTAATCCGTCACCGTATCTTCGTAGATGTTAGTGCCGTTGATGGTTGCTGCCACCGCGCCGGAACCGGACGACTGGTTGTTGCTGGAGCAACCGGCAACGCCCATGATGCAGGCCGCCGACAAGCCCATCGCGCAAACCGTCGAGATAATGCGAGATGCCTTCATAGAACCCTTCCTCAGAATTGCCAAAACCGCTTTACACCAGGCGGTTTAATCTGAAATGCTTCGTGCGCATTTTCCCACAGCGCTCAACAGGGTTATCCTCACAGCACAATATGCCCATGCAGGTTTCACAGTACCCATGGGTTCCTACATCATTTAGCGTAATCTGACGAAAAAAGACGGCCCCGAGGGGCCGTCTTTTTTATGCGTTCTCTTAACCGTGCGCCAGCCGCTTTCACTGTTTCGCGCGGCATAAGCGTCTTCGGCAGTTTTATTTCTTCGCAGCCTTCTTGCGCTCAATGGTGCTGAGGATGCGCTTGCGCAGGCGAATGGACTGCGGCGTGATCTCCACCAGCTCGTCGTCCTCGATGTACTCGAGCGCCTCTTCAAGCGTGAAGGTGATCGGCGGCGTCAGCTGGATGGCCTTGTCCGCGGTGGAGGAGCGCTGGTTGCCCAGGTTCTTCGTCTTGGACACGTTCACCACCATGTCGCCTTCCTTGGCGGACTCGCCCACGATCATGCCCTCGTAGCACTCGTCGCCCGGCTTGACGAACAGACGGCCGCGCTGCTGCAGCGTGTCGAGCGCGTATGCAACCGCCTTGTCAGTTGCCATGGCGATCATGCCGCCGTTCTTGCGGCCTTCCATCTCGCCGGAGTAAGGGCCATACTCGCGGAAGTGGTGGAACAGCACCGCTTCGCCATGCGTTGCGTTGAGGATGCGGGTTTTCAGGCCCATGGTGCCGCGCGACGGGATGCTGAACGTCAGGTGCGTCATGTTCTCATCAGACGCCATGTCCTCCATGATGCCGCCGGCAGTGCCCATGACTTCGATGGCCTTGCCGGAGTAATCGTTCGGCACGTCGACGGTGGCTTCCTCGATAGGCTCGAGCTTGTTACCGTGCTCGTCGGTCTTGTACACAACCTGCGGGCGGCCGACCTGGAATTCGAAGCCTTCGCGGCGCATGGTTTCCATAAGCACAGACAGATGCAGCACGCCGCGGCCGGCAACGCGCACGCCAGACTTGTCCTCGGTCTCGTCGATGCGCATGGAAATGTTGCTTTCCTTCTCGCGCATCAGGCGCTCTTTGAGCTGGCGAGCACCGACGATATCGCCTTCGCGGCCCACAAGCGGGCTGGTGGAAGCTTCGAAGACAACTGCCATCGTAGGCTCTTCAACGGCGATGGGCTCCATCTCCACCGGGTTTTCCGGATCGGTGATGACATCTCCGATGTCTGCGGCCTCAACACCGATGACGGCCACGATGTCGCCCGCGTGGGCCTCGGGAACTTCCTGCTTGCCCAGGTTCTCGAACGTGTACACCTTGCGGATCTGCGCTTTGTACTCGTTGCCGTCGGGCTGCACCACAAGCACCTGCTCCTTCTCGTGCAGCGTGCCGCTGTGCAGACGGCCGACGCCGATGCGGCCTTCGTAGCTGCTGTGGTCGACGGTGCACACCTGCAGGGCAACCGGGCCGTCCACTTCAACGTCGGGGCACGGAATCTCGTTGATGATGGTGTCGAGCAACGGCACCATGTCCATGTTGCCGTCCTCGGGGTCCATGCGCGCGTAGCCGTTCACGGCAGAGGCGTACACCACGGGGAAGTCAAGCTGCTCGTCGGATGCGCCCAGTTCAACCATCAGGTCGAACACCTTGTCAACGGCGCCTTCGGGGTCGGCGTTGGGGCGGTCGATCTTGTTCACCACCACCACGATGCGCAGGCCGCGCTCAAGAGCGTGGGACAGCACGAAGCGCGTCTGAGGCTTCGGGCCCTCGTAGGCGTCGACGATCAGCAGCGCGCCATCGGCCATGTTGAGCACGCGCTCCACCTCGCCGCCGAAGTCGGCGTGGCCAGGCGTGTCGATGACGTTGATCTTGACGCCCTTGTAGTGGATGGAGATGTTCTTGGAAAGAATGGTGATGCCGCGCTCGCGCTCTTGATCGTTGGAGTCAAGAACGCGCTCTTGAACTTCCTGGTTCTCGCGGAACACGTGGGACGACCACAGCAGGCGGTCGACCAGCGTGGTCTTGCCATGGTCAACGTGAGCGATGATAGCGACATTGCGTAGACCTTCTTGCTTCATACGGTTGTGTTACTCCTCTTCCATTTCTTGCGCGATGCGGCGCTCTTCCTTATTCAGTTCGTCAATATGCTCGTTAAGCGTAGCGATAGAACGTTGAGATGATACCACCTGCACAATGCCCCAGATGGCCGCGGTAGACGCTATGGCCGCAACCACACCGAACAACCCGAAAGGGCGCCGGCCGCAGAACAGAGCCACCAGACCGCCCACAACCGCCATGCCGATGCCATTGCGGCGCTCATCGAGCACGGCGTCGCGCTGGCGAACTAGCTGCGTGCGGGCAGCGGCTATGCCGGCAAGGCGCGCATCGTCGGCATCATAGCCGGCACGGGCCGATGAGGAAGCGCCTGAAGCGGCTCGCGAGCCCTTGCGCCCCTTCGACGACGTCAGGTAGTCGTAGGCTTCCTGCAGGTTCTTGAACTGTTCCGTAGCGCGTTCCTGCAGCTTCTTGTTCGTTGCGAAGCGATCGGGGTGCAGAATCTGGGCCGTCTCGCGGTAGGCGGTCTTGATATCCTCGTCCGTTGCGTCCTCGTCAAGGCCCAACGTACGCAGCGCTTCCAGTCGGTTCATAGCACCTCGCTTGATAGAGCGGTTTTCTTCGCTTGCCATGGTATAAAAAATCGCAGGCACCATGCCTGCGATTCAAAAATCACACCTGCAAAAAAAAGAAGCTCCTCCGCAATGCAGGCAAAAAAATTGCAGGCCCGTTACCAGACCTGCAATCAAACTTCCATGGTGGAGGTTAGGGGGATCGAACCCCTGACCTCAGGCTTGCAAAGCCCGCGCTCTCCCAGCTGAGCTAAACCCCCATTGGCTGCACTTAACAATAATAAACGCTCCACCGGCAAACTCGGCTCACGGTGGAGCGTTTATCGCAAATACTGGTGGGCCCGAATGGATTTGAACCAGCGACCTCACGCTTATCAGGCGTGCGCTCTAACCAACTGAGCTACGGGCCCTTTCGAAAAGTGCTCGTCTATTATAACCACCTCTTCAACGGATGGTCAAGAAGAATTTTCAACTTTTGAGAAAAATTTTTTCTGGCCAGTATTCATTGAAGAACGCGCAGGTCAAGCGTGATTTTATAGCTATAATCACGCTTGAAGGGTTGCAGGGGAATACATTATATGAGTTTTCAACTTATATAATAAGGAGGGCTGTTTCGTGATACCGATTGTTGTTCAAACGCTTATCGTCACCAGTGCGCCTGGACCCTCTGCCCTTGTCTTGCGTCCACTTGAAGACAGCGTCTCTGACGGCAAGTACCGCGTGGTCCCCATATGGGTTGGCGTTGCCGAAGCAACACACCTGAGCATTGCGCTTGAGCACACGAAGATGACCCGGCCTATGACGCACGACTTATTTCTTGATGCGATTACGAATCTTGATGCCCGCATCGACCATATCCTTATCAACGACGTTCAAGGCGCTATGTTCTTCTCCAAGCTTTTTCTCTCGCAGCATGGCAGGATCGTCGAGCTTGATGCCCGCCCAAGCGACGCCGTGTCTCTGGCGCTGCGGCAAGATGCTCCCCTGTTCATCGAAGAATCCGTTCTCGAACGCGCGTCCTATCCCTACATCGTTCGCAACAAAACGGGGCTGCCCGTAACTCAGCAGGAACTGGCAGAGTTCCACTCGTTCATCTCGAACATCAGCCCCGATGACTTCTCCGCTTAGCAAATGTTTCACGTGAAACAGTTGCTAAGCGCGATTCCGGGCGCAGTTACTAGCCAATGTAGCTGACTAGCTCAATCCATCAATCAAGTGCTCAGAGCATAAAGAAAGCCGCCCGTAGGCGGCTTTCTTCGATTCGAGGGAAGCAATCGGCTTTCGTCTATTCCTCGGTCATCTCATCGATTTGAGACTCGTCCATCTCGCCAGTGCCATCGTCGGCGGCAGCGCCCTGCGCCTTGCCGCGAGCCGAAATGGCAACCGCCGTGACGCGATCGTCTTCGGCAACGTTCATGACGCGAACGCCCTGGGTGGAACGGCCAAGCTCGGAAATGCCATCGACAGGCGTACGCACAACAACGCCCTCTTCGGACATGATCATGATCTCGTCATCGGCGCCGACGATCTTCATGGCCGCCAGCAGACCCTTCTTCTCCGTCATGGTGATGGTGAACACACCTTGGCCACCACGATGGTGCGACGGGTATTCGGAAATGGCCGTACGCTTGCCGTAGCCCTTCTCCGTGATCACGAACAGATCGGTGTCGGGGCGTGCAATCTCCATGCCCAGCACCTTGGCAATCGGCGGCACCGTCATGCCGCGCACGCCCATGGTGCCGCGGCCCATGGCGCGCACTTCATCCTCGGGCCACATGATGGCCTTGCCCGCAGACGACACCATGATGACGTTCTCGCCCTTCGCCACGCGGCGCACGCTGATGAGGTTGTCGCCGTCCTTCAGGTTAATGGCGATAAGGCCGTCGCGGCGCGTACGGTCGTACTGCTCCATGGACGTCTTCTTCACCATGCCGCGCTCGGTGGCGAACATAAGATATTCGTCGGTCGGGAAGTCCTTCGTAGCGATGACGGCGCTGATGGTCTCGCCCTTCTCAAGCGGCAGCAGGTTCACGATGGCCGTGCCGCGCGCCTGGCGCGATGCCTCGGGCAGCTCGTAGACCTTCAGGCGATACACTTTGCCCTTCGTGCTGAAGAACAGCATGTAGGAATGCGTGGACGCCACGAACAGGTGCTCGACGTAGTCGTTGTCCTTAAGGTTCACGGCCTGCATGCCCTTGCCGCCGCGCTTCTGCTGGCGGTACGTGGCAACGGGCAGGCGCTTGACGTAGCCGGCCTTCGTGACCGTGACCACCATGTTCTCCTCAGCGATAAGGTCCTCGACGTCGAGGTCCTTCGCAGCCTCGGACAGCTGCGTCTTGCGCGGCGTGTCGAACTTCTTCTTGACCTCTTGAAGCTCCTCTTTGATGATGTCGTGCACCAGCTGAGGGTCGGACAGCACGCGGTTGTAGTACGCGATCTTCTCGCGCAGTTCGGCCAGTTCGCCCTCGATCTTCTCGCGTTCCAAACCGGTCAGGCGGCGCAGGCGCATCTCGAGGATGGCGGTGGTCTGCTTGTCGGTCAGACCGAATCGCTCGGTCAAACGGGCAGCAGCCTCTTTGTCGGTCTGCGACGAGCGGATGATGCTGATGACTTCGTCGATGTTGTCGAGCGCAACGACCAAGCCTTCCAGGATGTGCGCGCGTTCTTCGGCTTTCGCCAGCTCGTAGCGCGTACGACGCACGATAACGTCTTCCTGGTGCTTGATGTAGTAGTGCAGCGTCTCTTTCAGCGACAGAACGCGCGGAACGCCGTCCACCAGCGCAAGCATGATAACGCCGAAGCCCACCTGCAGCTGCGTGTGCTTGAACAGCTTATTCAGCACCACCTGCGGGATGGCGTCTTTCTTCAGTTCGATGATGATGTCGATGCCGTGGCGGTCGGCGCCATCGTGGATGTTGGCGATCTCGGGGAGCTTCTTCTCGCGCACCAGCTCACCAAGCTTCTCGAGCAGGCGCTGACGGTTCACCTGGTAAGGAATCTCCTTGACCACGATGGAGCTTTTGCCGTTCTTGCCTTCCTCGATTTCGCACTTGGCGCGCACGGTCAAGCTGCCGCGGCCGGTTTCGTACGCGTCAAGGACACCCTTTTTGCCCATGATGATGCCGCCGGTCGGGAAGTCCGGACCGGGCAGCACCTTCATCAGTTCGGCCGTGGTGACCTCGGGGTTGTCCAGCATCAGGCACGTGGCATCGATCGTCTCGCCCAGGTTGTGCGGCGGGATGTTCGTGGCCATGCCAACGGCGATGCCGTTCGAGCCGTTTACCAGCAGGTTCGGGAAACGCGCCGGCAAAACCGTGGGCTCTTCGAGGCTTTCGTCGTAGTTTGGCTGGAAATCGACCGTTTCCTTGTCCAAATCGCGCAACAGCTCCATAGCCGCCTTGTCCAGACGCGCCTCGGTGTAACGCATTGCTGCGGCGGAGTCGCCGTCGATGGAGCCGAAGTTCCCGTGGCCGTCGATAAGCGGCACGCGCATGCTAAACGGCTGCGCCAAGCGCACCATCGTGTCGTATACGGCATAGTCGCCATGCGGGTGGTACTTGCCGATAACGTCGCCGACGGTACGCGCCGACTTCATGTGCGGACGGTTCGGCGTATAGCCGGACTCGTTCATGGCGTACAGGATGCGGCGGTGAACCGGCTTCAGGCCGTCACGCACATCAGGCAGCGCGCGGCTGACGATAACGCTCATGGAATACTCCAGGAACGAAGCCGCCATTTCCTTGCCCAGATACGCTGCGCGCACCGTGGTGCCCTCGCCGCCGTTAGCATCCTCGATGATCGAGCCGTGCGGGTTCGCGATCGTGGACATATCGATAAGCGAGCGCGCCTTGTCTTCCTCGGAAACCGGGCCCGAGGTGACCGTGTGGCCAGGCGCCTCGCCCGCCGTTTCCTGGGCGTCGGTGTCTTCCGCGTCTTGCTGCGCGGCGTCCACCAGGCGCTTCAGGTCGTCGGGAAGCTCCTCGCCGCCTGTGCCCTCGCGGTTGTCAGTGTTGTCTGCCATTCATTTCTCCTAAATGTCCAGGAAGCGGACGTCGCGCGCGTGCTTCTGGATGAATTCCTTGCGCGGCTCCACCTGGTCGCCCATAAGCTCGCTTACCGTGCGCTCGGCTTCCGCAGCGTCGTCGATGCTGACCTGCAGAAGCGTGCGCGTGGCCGGCTCCATGGTGGTTTCCCACAGCTGGTCGGGATCCATCTCGCCCAAGCCCTTGTAGCGCTGCACGTCGAACTTCTCGGAACCACCCATGGCCTCAAGCTCGCGGCCCAGGCTGTTCTCGTCGTAGATGTAGCGCTCGATTTTCGTGGAGCGGGTGTTCTTCTTCTTCACGCCGAAGATGGGCGGGCAGGCGATGTACACGTAGCCGCGGTTGATGAGCTCCGGCATGTAGCGATAGAAGAACGTCAGCAGCAGGATGCGGATGTGCGCACCGTCGACATCGGCATCGGTCATGATGATGATGCGGTGGTAACGCGCCTGGTCGGCATCGAAATCGTCGCCGATGTTCGTACCGATGGCCGTGATGAGCGAGCTGATGGTGTCGCTTGACAGGGCGCGGTGCAAACCTGCGCGCTCGACGTTGAGGATCTTGCCGCGCAGCGGCAGGATGGCCTGCGTCTTGCGGTCGCGCGCCTGCTTGGCGCTGCCGCCTGCCGAATCGCCCTCTACAATGAAGATTTCGGACTCTTCGGGCTTCTTCGACGAGCAGTCGGCCAGCTTGCCCGGCAGGGCGAACGAGTCGAGCACGCCCTTGCGGCGCGTCATCTCGCGAGCTTTGCGTGCCGCTTCGCGCGCCTTCAGCGCCTGCGTGGCCTTGCTGATGATGCGCTTGGCCGGCGCCGGGTTTTCCTCAAGGTATTCGGCCAAGCCCTGCGTCACCGCGTTTTGCACCAGCGGGCGAATCTCGCTGTTGCCCAGCTTCGTTTTCGTCTGGCCCTCGAACTGCGGGTCGTGCAGCTTCACAGAGATGACGGCCGCCAAACCCTCGCGCGTGTCGTCGCCAGACAGGTTGCTGTCCTTCTCCTTCAGGATGCCCTTGCTGCGCGCGTATTCGTTAATGGTGCGCGTGACGGCCTGCTTGAAGCCGTCTAGGTGCGTGCCGCCTTCGTGCGTGTTGATGTTGTTTGCGAACGCCATGACCGAATTCGCCGAGAACGACGTGGACCACTGCATGGCCACCTCGACGGTGCCGTCGGCGTTTTCCGCCTCGAAGTAGATGGGGTCGTTCAGCGTTTCGCGGCCTTTGTTCAAAAACTTCACGAAGTCGACGATGCCGCCTTCGTACTGGAACACTTCTCGATGCGGCTCGGGTGCGGCATCGGACAGCACGGCATCAGGGTTTTCGCGCTCGTCGGTCAGCGAAATCTTCAGGCCTTTGTTCAAAAACGCCATCTCGCGGAAGCGCGCGGCAAGCGTGCCGTAGTCGAAGACGGTCGTTTCGGTAAAGATCTCGGCATCGGGCCAGAACGTCACCGTGGTGCCGGTGTGCTCCGACGTGCCCACTTCGTGCAGCTTCTCGCACGTCACGCCGTGGTCGAAGGCGATCTGATATTCCTTGCCGTCGCGACGCACGTTCACCTGAACCTTGGTGGACAAAGCGTTCACTACCGACACGCCCACGCCGTGCAGGCCGCCGGACACCTTGTATCCGCCGCCGCCGAACTTGCCGCCGGCGTGCAGCTTGGTCATCACGGTCTCCACAC
>OLRT01002772.1_pt1 | contig 10630 bp, 9 predicted proteins | sample 1672021 | NCBI WGS metagenome assembly OLRT01 (sample SAMEA3136637, study PRJEB25190) | human gut metagenome | reverse complement strand
TGAAGCGCGACTCCACGCTTGAGGTCATGGTGGCGTCCATGGTCGGCACAGCCATCGAGTTCTACGACAACTACTGCTACTCCATCGCCGCCGCCAGCTACTTCGGGCTGATCTTCTTCACCGATGTGGCGAAGTCCGACCCAGTGCTGGCCACGCTGCTGGCGTTCGTCACGTTCGCTGTCAGCTTCCTGGCCCGTCCGTTCGGCAGCCTGTTGTTCGGGCACTTCGGCGATCGCCTGGGTCGCAAGAAAACCCTGGTCGCAGCCCTGATGCTCATGGGCACCGCAACGTTTTGCGTCGGCCTTCTGCCCGGCTACGATGTGCTCGGCCCGGCCGCGGTCGTGCTGCTGTGCGTCTGCCGCGCCTGCCAGGGCCTTGGCCTTGCGGGCGAGTGGTCCGGCGCCGCGTTGGTGGCCACCGAGAACGCGCCGACCAACAAGCGCGCGCTGTTCGGCAGCTTCCCGAACCTGGGCGCCCCGATCGGCTTCTTCTGCGCGTACGGCGTTAACCTGCTGCTTGACACGATGCTGCCCGCCGACGCCATGGTTGCCTGGGGCTGGCGCATCCCGTTCCTGCTTTCCTGTCTGCTGGTGATCGTCGGCCTGGTCGTGCGCCTGCGCATGAGCGAGACGCCGGTCTACCAGAAGGCCGCCGCTGAGCAGCGCACCACGAAGACCCCGCTGCGCGACCTGTGCCATCATTGGCGCCGCGTGGTGCTTGGCACCTGCACGATGTCCATCACGTACACGCTGTTCTACGTGCTCGGCACTTGGTCGCTTTCGTACGGCACCTCGACGCTTGGCTTCACGCAGCAGCAGTACCTGGGAATGCAGATGGTGTCGGCCGTGTTCTTCGCTGGGTTCATCTTGGTTGGTTGCCTGACCGCCGACAAGCGCGGCCGCAAGCCGGTGCTTCTGGTGGGCAATGCGTGTACACTCGTGTTCTCGTTCGTGGCTCCGCTGCTTCTGGACGGACATAACGTTGCCGCCATCATGGTGTTCCTGTGCGTCGGGTTCGCCTGCATGGGCACGATCTTCGGCCCCTGCGGCAGCTACCTGCCCGAGCTGTTCCCCGCGAAGGTGCGCTACTCCGGAGCTGGCCTGAGCTACAACCTGGCGGCCATCACCGGCGGCGCGTTCGCCCCGACTATCGCATCGGCCCTGGTCATGACGTTCGGCATCCAAGCGCTTGGCTGGTACATGGGCGGCATGGCTGCAGTTGCCCTGGTAGCGCTGCTGTTCTTCCGCGAAAGCAAGGACGTCGATTTCGAGCAATAGCGGAAAGCGAAAACCGAGAAGCAAGACGAAAAGCGAGAAGCAAGAACCGAAGCCTCGCAAGTGTTTGCATAATGCGCCCGCGTGCCACCCCGTGCACGCGGGCGCATTTTGTTTGCAAGCGGAAGTTGCTGCGGCGTCTGCTTGCAGCGTGCAAGGTTTGTACGTATGACCTGGCCTGGGGTCGGGCGTTTGTTGTGCGAAAGGCCCTGCAGCGCATCGCTTCTGCGCAAAGAGCTGCAACATGTGGTCCAAACCCCCGCAACCACATTGCCCAACGCGCTTGCGGGGCTTCTGAACCGCTTTCCCAAACCGTTCAGGCTCTGCGTGGCGCTTGGCGCTGGGGTCGAAAACGAAAAATCGCTCATGTATGTGATTTGTTGCGTGCTCGTAAGGTAAACCGCGATATGGCGTTGCGTTTCCCCAGTTCAGGAGTTTGCAACTTTTCTTGATACTGCGGCGGTTCGTGATAAATCACATACATGAGCGATTTTTGGAATTGTTGGCACCTTTACGAGGGGTTTGGCGCGTAAGATAGTGGCGGCAGCAAGAGCTTGATGGGGGGGCGGAAAATGGCGTCGAAGAAGAATCGGTCATCATGGGCGAAGGAGCAAGCCCAGTTCAACGCCGCGTTGAGCGATTTCGATTCACTGGGTGATTTCAGCTCGCTTGACGATGCGTTCGCGCGCGAGGATTCGCGCCGCGCCGCAGCGGCGGCCGAGCACGATGCCGCGCAGCGCTACAAAGCCTGCGACTCGAAGAACCGCTACGCCACGCGTGCCGAGGCACAGGAGAACCTTGCCTGGTGCGAGCGCCGCGGCAAACGCGGCCTGCACATCTACGAATGCCCCTACTGCGGAGGCTGGCACCTCACCTCGCACCCCTGGGACGAGGGGGAAGCCAGGGGGTAGCCGGATGGGTGGCTTGGTGGCTTAAGCTGGTCACGTGGATTGGTTTTCTGGGTGGAACTTGTTGCATGAATCTCGCCCCGAAGCCAAGGCTGCTTGAAGTTGCTATTATTGTTGGCGGCAAAGGGTGAAAAGCCGGCTATTTCGCCGGATGTTCCTGGTACCAGGCCAGCGTCATGGCTACGAAGTCGCGCATTTCGGCTTGGAAGTCGATGGGGGTGGGCGTGACGCCCAGCTCGGCCACTACTTGCTTGACCACAGGGTTGTTCAGGCACGACCCGGCCAGCCCCACGCCGTGGAAGTGGATGGTGTTCGTGAAAGCCTCCACGCGCTCGGGCGCAATGTGCAGCACGTCGGCCAGCTGCTGGGAAAACGGCTCCAGAATCTGGTAGTACCCGCGCTTGAACTCGCGCAGCTTGTCGGCGCCCACGTTGGTCTCGATGACGGAAAACAGCAGGTCACCGTAGCGGAAATAGTCGTAGTGAGCCGCGGCGATGCCGGCCCACACCGTGGCGATGGTGGCGTTATCGAACCCGCATCCAGCCGGCAGCGCGGCCCTACCACGAGATCACGCTGACCATGGCCGGCACCGGATCGGAGATGAACGGCGGCTCGGTCATCACGAACCACGAGCAGAACCTGAAAATCGGCCACGTGTTCAGCACCGATGTGGCGCCGAAATTTGCCATCATGAACCCCGAGTTCACGTACAGCCTGCCGAAATACCAGATGGTCGCAGGCATCTTCGACATCATGAACCACATTACCGAGCAGTATTTCTCGGGCATCGACGACAACACGTCCGACTACATCATGGAGGGCCTCATGCGCGGGCTGGTGAAGGCAAGCCGCGCGGCGGTGGCAAACCCTGAGGATTACGAGGCGCGCAGCAACATTACGTGGACGGCCACGTGGGCGCTCAACACGTTCGTGGGCTGCGGTAAGGCGCAGGACTGGGAAGTGCACATGCTCGGCCAGGCCGTGTCCGCCGTCACCGACGCCACGCACGGCATGACGCTGGCCGCCGTCGCGCTGCCGTACTACCGCTACATCATGGACGCGGGCCTGCCGAAGTTCGCGCGTTTCGCGCAGAACGTGTGGGGCATCGACGCCGCGGGCAAAGCCGACGAACAGCTGGCCGCCGCGGGTCTCGACGCCATGGAAGCGTGGATGCGCGAGATCGGCTGCGTCATGAACCTCGCTGAGCTGGGCTGCGACGAGTCCATGCTGGAAAAGCTGGCTGACGCCACGTTCGTCATGGAAGGCGGCTACCGCAAACTCACCCGCGAAGAAATCATCACCATCTTCCGCGAAAGCCTGTAGAGCAGGAAAATGGGACAAAGGGACAGTCCCTTTGTCCCACCTTGTCGGGTCCCGCAGGTTGAACCCGTAGGGGGCTGTATCGAAATCACTTTTGATACAGCCCCCAAATCGATAGCGCCTGAAGGGCGCGTCACCATCTTCCCGAAGCGTGCGCGACAAGGGGCAACCGCGATTGCGTCCGTTATCGCACGCTGGTGAGGCGGGCTTGGTGGCCGCATAGCACGTCGGCGGCGCAGTTGGCTTCGGCGAGTGCGGCTTCAAGCGTGCGTTTGGCCAGGGAATACTCGTTGTTGTTCTGCGAGATGTGCATGGCCACAACCGTTTGCGGCTCGCGCTGGCCTGCGGCGCGGCTTGCGGCCACGAGCGCGGCAAGCTCCTCGGCTGCCTGGCCGTTGGACAGATGCCCGGCGTCCGACGCGATGCGCTGCTTGACCACGTAGGGGTAGGGGCCTGCGGCCAGCATCTTCGGGTCGTGGTTGCTCTCAAGCGCCAGGATGCGCACGTCAGCCAGCGCCGCGTGCGCTGCGGGCGTGACCACGCCCGAGTCCGTCAGGTAGCCGATGGCGTCGCCGTCGGCGGCGTCCTCGATGCGGAAGCCGAACGACGCGGCCGCATCGTGGCTGGAGGCGAACGGGATCACGCGCATCCCCGCGGCCTCGATGACGCTTGCGCGCGCCGCGGCCTCGATGGCACCCACGTCCGCTCCTGCGGTAGCCCCCGCGCCCGCCGCGGCGGCAAGTTCGCGCACCTCGAACGCTTCGGCCACTTTCGCCAGCGCATCGCTGTTCGCTACGCAGCCGTGCGCCACGTAGATTGGCGGCTGGCAACCAAGCTTCGCCAGGCCGCGCAGCACCACGCCAAGGCCCTTGACGTGGTCGCCGTGCTCGTGCGTCACGAAAGCGGCTTCGATGCGCGCAGGGTCGAATCCGGCCTGGTCGCAGCGGGAAAGGAAGTCGCGTTTGCAGATGCCGCAGTCAATGAGTACGCCCGCGCCTGTGACAACGTTTTCCACCACGGCGGCGTTTCCCGAGCTTCCGCTGGCCAGTACGTGCAATGCAAGCATGCGAATCCTTCCGTTCGGCGCCGCTTCCGGCGCAAATGCAACAGCGCACCAGTATAGCCCCGAACGCCGCAGCCCGGTGCACTTTGCCCGCAGGCCGCACCCAACCTCGTCGCCTGCCGACGATAGGAAGGGCCCGCTATGGAACGTATTGCCCACGCATACCCCTTGCGTGCTTTGTCTCTGCAGCTTGCCATCTGCCTGGCATTTTGCTGGCCGGTGCCCGCGCTTGCCGACAGCGCGTCCGCCGATGGCGCAGCCGCTTCATCCCTTCCGCAAGCCGAAACGTCCACGTACAAGGTGGCGTTCTGCCTTCACGCCGTCCGAGGAAGCGCTGCTCCACCAGCTCTTTCACGATGGCAAGGCCCAGGCCCGACCCCGTGTACGTGCTGGTTCCCGCCTTCGCCTCTTGCGCGAACGGCTCGAACGCGTGTTGCTGGAACTCGGGGCTCATGCCGATGTCCGTGTCGGCGCACGTGATCTCGAACGTGGCCACGTCGTCGGTGGCGGAAAGCTCGCGGCACGTGATGGCCAGGAGCATACAGAGGAACAGCGCGTTGTGCGGCCGGTCGTCGGCGGCTATTTCGCGCGCGGGGACGAGATGGGAAGGAGCGGCGTTTTCGATAAGCATCACCAATAATAAGGCAGGGGGGTGTCACTTTCTGCGCTTGGTAACACCGGTTCTGTCTCCGTATCATTTGCTGGTTTGTCCTCAAGCGCAAAAAGACGAACCCTAAAGGGGTCCGTCTAATGTTCCGATGGCAGAGCCTAGGGGATCGAGAATCCATGCGCTGCGCGCATGTCTTCGTTCGTCGGGCTTCGCCCTCCTCATTTAACAGCCCACTGAGCTGTTAAACCTTCGCGGGGTTCAATCCCGCGCCGCAAATAAAAAATCGCAGGCTTGTTTCCAAACCTGCGATTGAACATGTGGTGGAGCCTAGGGGGATCGAACCCCTGACCTCATGGCTGCCAGCCATGCGCTCTCCCAGCTGAGCTAAGGCCCCGAAATTTGGTGCGAAAGCTATTATACGGAAACCCCCGCCCCGCGCAAGACCCTATTTCCGAAAGATGGAGAACGTGTGAAGGCGGTGGAGCGATTCTCGAAAAATTCCCTTCGATGGCGATGCTAGCCAGAGAACTCCAAGAGCAATTATCGATTGCAAGGGCTACGAGCTGGCGCAAAACGGAACTTTCCGAATCTCGAAACCAAATGGTGGGTCGATTTGGCACGAAATTGAACTTTCTGTCACTTTGCGCATGCTTGCTCGAAACAGAAAGCTTCTTTTCGTGCCGACCAAGGTGCCATGCGGACATTTCGGTATGTCGGAAGATTCGGAAAGTTAAAAATCGTGCCAAAAAAACCGCTCGAAATGTATTGAGCTACGGAAAGTTCGATTTCGCGCCCAAGCGATTTTGCTTTGCGGTATGGGGTTTGCGAAATGATGTCATGCGTGCCTGATCATGCACCGAAATCCTGCCAATTTCATAAACGCAAAAGAAATGGCTGTTAGGCCAAGCGTCCCAACAGCCATAACCTAAAACGGGGCGAAGTGATTGCCGCTTCGCCCCCGAATCGTTTTACTCTTCGCCGATCATCTCGGTGAGGGTTCGCCAGCCAAGCTCTGCGCATTTTACGCGGGCGGGCATGTGGCTGATGCTTTCGAGCTGGGCCGCTTCGTCGAGGTCTTCTTTCTCGTCCTCGGTGAGCTGCTCGCCCTTCACCATCTTCATGAACAGGCCGCACAGGCGGCGCGCTTCCTCGACCGTCTCGCCCGTGACCAGGTCGGCCATCATGTCGGCCGACGCCTGGCTGACAGCGCAGCCATGGCCCGTGAACGCGGCTTCCTCGATGACGCCGTTTTCCACGCGCAGCTTGAGCACCAGCTCGTCGCCGCAGCTGGGGTTGACGCCCTCGTGCTCGTCAGTGGCGCCTTCCAGGTCGTACTTGTAGTCGGGGTGCGCGTTGTGCTCCATGAGCGCCGCGGTGTAGATGTTAGCCATTGAAGGTCCTCCAAACGTTGCCGAGGCCCGCGATCAGGGCGTCGACGTCCTTCTTGTCGTTGTAGAACGCCAGGCTTGCGCGGCAGCACGCCAGGTTCTCCACGCCCAACCACGTGAGCAGCGGCTGCGCGCAGTGGTGCCCGGCGCGGATGGCCACCTGGTCCATGTCCAGGATGCTGGCCACGTCGTGCGGGTGGATGCCGTTGACGTTAAAGCTGATGACGCCGTGGTGCATGTCGGGGTCGGGGCTGCCGATGATGGTGATGAACGGCAGCTTCGCCATCTCTTCCATGCAGTAGCGCACGAGCGCGCGCTCGCGCGCGGCGATGACGTCGATGCCCACCGACTCCACGTAGGCGATGGCCGCCGCGGTGGCGTAGATGCCGGCGGCGTCCTGCGTGCCGGCCTCGAACTTCTCGGGCACGGGCGCCAACGTGGCGTCCTGATAGGTGACGGAATCGATCATCTCGCCGCCGGTGAGGAACGGGGGCATGGCGTTCAGCAGCTCGTCGCGGCCCCACAGCACGCCCATGCCGAACGGGCCGAACAGCTTGTGCGCGCTGAATGCGAAGAAGTCGGCGTCGATTTCCTGCACGTCAACGTGGATGTGCGGCGTGGACTGCGCGCCGTCGACCACCAGGTAGCCGCCCTGCGCGTGCACGCGGCGGCCAAGCTCCTCGACGGGGTTCTGCACGCCAAGCACGTTGGACACGTGCACGACGGACAGGATCTTCGTCTTCGGGCCGATCTTCGCGTCCATTTCCTCGGGCGTGATGACGCCGTTTTCGTCGGGGTACAGGTACACCAGCTTCGCGCCTGCCGCGCGGCATGCCTGCTGCCACGGAATCAGGTTCGAATGGTGCTCCATGATGGTGATGCACACCTCGTCGCCGGGCTCGAGCACGGTGGGGGCGAACGCCTTCGCCACGATGTTGAGCGACTCCGACGCGTTGCGCGTCAGCACGATGTCGTGCGCGTCGGGTGCGCCGATGAAGCGAGCCACGCGCTGGCGGGCGATCTCGATGGCCTCGGTGGCCTCGACCGACAGGCGGTACAGGCCGCGCAGGGCGTTCGCGTTCATTTCCTCGTAGAAGCGGCGCTGAGCGTCAAGCACCACCGCCGGGCGCTGTGCCGTGGCGGCGCTGTCAAGAAACACCAGGTCGGGGTGGTTCGCCAGCAGCGGGAAGTCACGCTTGTACGGGTTTTCGGCGATGTTGGCCGCGCATACGATGTCGTCGGCCGTGGCCGAGGCCTGGGCGGCATGCGCCGCGTCGGCCACGGCGCATGCCGTGCGATCGAGTTCTGCGTTATTTGGGGAAGCTGCCATGGCTAGTCCTCCACCTCTTGATAGGGGATGCTCAAACGCTCGGCCAGGCGCGCGACGCCGGCGCGAACGGTTTCGTCTGCGATGGTGAGTGCCGTTTCCTCAAGCGTTGCCGTGGCGAACAGGCCCTCGGCGGCTTCCTGGGAAAGGCCGCGGCACTTCAGGTAGAACAGCTGGTCAGCGGCCACGTGCCCGATGGTGGCACCGTGGTTGCCGGCGACGTCGTCCTCGTCGCCCAGGATGACGGGGATGGTCTTGTTCTCCACCTGCTCGTCCACCAAAAGCACGGTTTCGCGCTCGGTGCCCTCGGCGCCCTTGCAGCCGCGCACCAGGTCGATGGTGCCGCGCAGCACCTTCTTCGACTGGCCCATCAGCGCGCCGTTGGCGTCGATGTTGCACTGCGTCTTGCGGCCTCGATGGCGCACGACGTAGTTGAAATCGCGAACATCGGTGTTGGCGGCCAGGTAGCGCGTGTCCACGTCCACGCGCGACACGTCGCCGCGCAGGTCGGTGGCCAAGCCCGTGTAGGACTTGCCGGCGCCCAGCATGCGGTGGCGTACGGTCACGAACGCGCCCTCGTCGCACACGATGCCGGTGTTGTCCAGCGCCGTCCACTGCTCGTCAAGCGTGTGCACGGACGTGATGTTGACGTGCGCGTTTTCGCCCGCGAACACGCGCAGCTGCACGCCTACCACGCCGGTGCCGGCCTCGGGAGAGTCCAGTGCCACCGTCAGGTCGAACGTGGCGCCGGGGGCGGCAACCACGTCGATGGCAGCCACGTTGGCCGCGCCGTCCACGCCGGTTAGGTGCACGGTTGCCGTGCCCTGCTTGCCCGCGGCGGGCGCGAACACGATGCGCTCGGCCTCGCCGGCCTGCTCGGCCAGCCATGCGGTGGCCTCGGCGCCCATGCCGCATTCGAAGGCTTCCGCCACGTTGTTCGCCATTTCCTCGCGCACGGCCTTGTGCTCGTAGCGCGACAGCGCGGGGATGTCCAGGTTCGCCGGGTCCACGTCGGGCTCGACGGCGCGCAGGATGGCGCGCGTGTCGGCCGGCGCTTCGGCGCGGGCTGCGTCCACCTTGGCCTGCAGGCCCGCAACGGCGGCGTCGAACGCGTCTGCTTCGCCAGCAAGCTCGTCGGCGGCTTCCACGCTGATCTGCGCGGCGGACTCAAGGCCCTCCGGCAGCTCGATGGTGGTTTCATTCATGTCAAGGCGATGCCAGGTAGGCGCGGGCATCGCGTTCACGTTCTTCAAAACGTCGGCGCCCATTATCCGATCGCCCCTTCCATTTCCAGTTTGATGAGGTTGTTCATTTCGACGGCGTACTCAAGCGGCAGCTCCTTCGACACGGGGTCGGCGAAGCCGTTCACGATCATGGTGCGCGCTTCCTCTTCCGAAATTCCGCGGCTCATCAGGTAGAACACCTTGTCGTCGCCAATGCGGCCGATGGTGGCCTCGTGCCCGATGTCCACGTGCTTGCAGCGGATGTCCATGGCCGGGATGGTGTCGGAGCGGCTGTGGTCGTCCAGCATCAGGCTCTGGCACGACACGCTGCACGCGGAGTTCTCGGCTTTCGGGGTGGCCACGACGCTGCTGCGGAACGTGGACACGCCGCCGCCCTTGGAGATGGACTTCGTCTCGATGGACGCCGACGTCTCCGGCGCGGCCAGCACCACCTTGCAGCCGGTGTCCAGGTTCTGGCCCGTGCCGGCGAACGTGATGCCCGTGAACGTGCACGTGGACTTGCGCCCGGCCAGGATGGACATGGGGTACAGGTAGCCCACATGGCTGCCGAAGCTGCCGGACACCCACTCGATCGAACCGCCCTCGTCGCACGTGGAGCGCTTCGTGTTCAGGTTGTACATGTTCTTCGACCAGTTCTCGATGGTCGAGTAGCGCAGGTGCGCGTTCTTGCCGACGAACAGCTCCACCGCGCCCGCGTGCAGGTTCGCCACGTTGTACTTCGGCGCGCTGCAACCTTCGATAAAGTGCAGGTCAGCGCCGTCTTCCACGATGATGAGCGTGTGCTCGAACTGGCCCGCGCCCTTCGCGTTTAAGCGGAAGTAGCTTTGCAGCGGGAAGTCGAGCTTCGTGTCCTTCGGCACGTACACGAAGCTGCCGCCGGACCACACCGCGCCGTGCAAGGCGGCGAATTTGTGGTCGGTGGGCGGGATGAGCGTCATGAACTTCTCGCGGATGAGCGGCTCCCACTTCGGGTCGTGCAGGGCCTCTTCGATGCCCGAGTACACGATGCCCATGCGGCTGGCGGTGTCCTGCATGTTGTGATACACCAGCTCAGAGTCGTACTGCGCGCCGACGCCGGCCAGGTAGCTGCGCTCGGCCTCGGGGATGCCCAGGCGGTCGAACGTGTTCTTCACGTCGTCGGGCAGGCTGTCCCAGTCGCTTTTCTGGTCGGTGTTCGGCTTGACGTACGTGACGATGTTGTCCATGTCAAGGCCGGCGATGGACGGGCCCCAGTCGGGCGTTGCCATGCTTTGGTAGATTTCCAGCGACTTCAGGCGGTGCTGGAGCATCCACTCCGGCTCGTCTTTCTTCTCCGAGATTTCGCGGACGATCTCGGGCGTCAGGCCCGCCGCCAGCTTCTCGGTGCTGTCGCCGTATGAAAAGTCGTAGAGGCTGCGGTCGATGTCCGCGACCTCGGTGCGTTGTTTGGCCATGTCGCGCCCCCTACTGCGCGTTGGCGGCAGCGGCCTGCTCGAACTGCTCGAAGCCGTTGGCGT
>OLRT01002771.1_pt1 | contig 10631 bp, 9 predicted proteins | sample 1672021 | NCBI WGS metagenome assembly OLRT01 (sample SAMEA3136637, study PRJEB25190) | human gut metagenome | reverse complement strand
CACGATGGCTCAACTCGACGCGTCGCAGGGCCGTGTCGACCGCATCGCGGTCCTGCTTGTGCATGCGCGAGAAGAAGTGGCGATTGGCCAGCCGCCCGGTGGCGACCACCTCGCGCACCGTGGCATTGGCCACCTGGGAATGCCCCCGCTGGGGCACATAGCCAAGTCGGTTCCAGTCCTTGAATTGCGACAGGGGAGTGCCGAACAGTTCGGCGGTGCCCCCGGAAATGGGAATGAGCCCCAGCAGGGCGCGTACCAGGGTGGTCTTGCCGGAGCCGTTGGCCCCGAGCAGGGCGACGGTTTCGTTGCGATGAACTTCGGCGTCGATATCGAAGAGGATCTGGTGGCCCTCGAGGGTCACCGACAGGTCCTCACACGAGATCACGGGTTGGTTGTCGGGCATATGTGTGCGTTCTCGATTCGGGTAGTGGACAGCGCAGTGAGCCCGCCTGCGGGAGGAGTGCAGGCGAGCTCACCAGCTCATGGGGATGATGGGGTCACGAACAGCCGTTGGCGGTCTTCAGGGCCGTCAGGTTCGAGTCCATCACCTGCAGGTAATCGCTGCCACGGGACTTGTCGGTGATGCCCTCCAGCGGATCGAGCACATCGGTCTTCAGGTGCAGGTCACCGGCAATCGACTCGGCCACCTTCGGTGAGATCAGCGTCTCGTAGAAGATCGTGGTCACATTGTTCTGCTTGGCCAGGTCCTGCACCTTGGCGATGCGGGTCGGCGAGGGCTCCTCGTCGGGCGAGAGCCCGGAGATACCGATCTGGTTGAGGCCGTAGCGTCGCGCCATGTAGCCGAAGGCGGCATGGGTGGTGATGAAGGTCTTCTGGGTGCAGGTGCTCAACGAGGTCTTGTAGCTGTTGTCCACGCCCTGGAGGTCGGCCACCAGCTTGGCGGCGTTCGCCTCGTAATCGCCTTTGTGGGACGGGTCAATGGTGCTGAGCTGGTCACGCACCGCGTTGGTGATGGTCTCGACGTTGGTGGGGTCGAGCCATTCGTGCGGATCCTTGGTGTACTGGTCATCGTCGCCATCGCCGAGGTCGACGGTGCCCTGGGGCGCCTGCAGGCTCACGATGCTGGCCACGTCCACGGCATGCTTCGGCGTGCTCTGCTTGATCGCCTGGTCAACTGCCGACTGGAATCCCGTCTGGTAGACCACCAGGTCGGCCGCCCCGATGGACGCGGTCTGCTTCGGGGTGAGCTCCAGGTCATGGGGCTCGGCGCCCGGGGCCGTCAGCGAGCTGACATTGGCATGGTCCCCGGCAACCCGCTGGCTGACGAATTCGAAGGGATAGAAGGCAGTGACGACATTGAGCTTGCCGGCCGACGCGCTACTGGATGACGAAGGCGTTGAACAGGCGGCAAGTGGGACGATGAGTGCTCCGAGAACAAGCCCGACGGCCCATCTCGAGAGCCGTGTACGCGGCGTGAAGTTCATGAGAATGATTCTAGATAAGAGTCGTTCCCATGTGCAAATCGTTCTCAACTAGGAGTCCGGTCCGGCGGGGGCCGGACGATGGCCCGTCCGCGCCCCTGAGAGCGGGAGCCGATTATGGCGCACTCGGGCATGATTGGGGAAGCGGCCGCGGAATCCCGGCGGCCGTCCATCCGATGCCAGCCAGGTATCGGGACGTGACCGGGGCCCGCCCCGGGCAACCAGAGGAGCAACAGTGGCAGAGAGCAAACTCGACAAGGTCATCAACCTGTGCAAGCGGCGCGGCTTCGTCTTCCCCTGTGGGGAGATCTACGGCGGCACCAAGGCGGCATGGGACTATGGCCCTCTGGGCGTGGAGCTCAAGGAGAACATCAAGAAGCAGTGGTGGCGCTATATGGTCACCAGCCGCGGCGACATCGTCGGGCTGGACTCCTCGGTCATCCTGCCCCGTGAGGTCTGGGTGGCATCCGGACACGTTGCCGTGTTCAACGATCCCCTGGTCGAGTGCCAGAACTGCCACAAGCGCTTCCGTGCCGACCAGTTGCAGGAGGAGTACGCCTTCCGCAAGGGGATTGCCGACGCGGACACCGTGAAGCTGGAGGACATCCCGTGTCCCAATTGCGGGGTGCGCGGCAAGTTCACCGAGCCCCGTGACTTCAACATGATGCTCGAGACCTATCTCGGACCCATCCACGATGAGGCCGGCCTGCACTATCTGCGTCCCGAGACCGCCCAGGGCATCTTCATCAACTTCAAGAATGTGCTCACCTCAACGCGCATGAAGCCCCCGTTCGGCGTCGGCCAGACCGGCAAGAGCTTCCGCAACGAGATCACGCCCGGCAACTTCATCTTCCGCACCCGTGAGTTCGAGCAGATGGAGATGGAGTTCTTCGTGGTGCCCGGCACCGACGAGGAATGGCACCAGTACTGGATCGACACCCGCACCCGCTGGTACACCGACCTGGGCATCAACCCCGAGAACCTGCGTCACTACGAGCACCCGAAGGAGAAGCTCTCCCACTACTCGAAGCGCACGGTCGACATCGAATACAAGTTCGGTTTCCAGGGCTCCGACTGGGGTGAGCTTGAAGGCATCGCCAACCGCACCGACTACGACCTGAGCGCGCATTCCAAGCACTCCGGCGAGGATCTGAGCTACTTCAACCAGGCCGCCGGCGAGAAGTTCGTGCCGTACGTCATCGAGCCGGCCGCCGGCCTGACCCGTTCCCTGATGGCGTTCCTCGTTGACGCCTACGACGTCGACGAGGCGCCGAACACCAAGGGCGGCGTCGACAAGCGCACCGTGCTGCGTCTCGACCCGCGTCTTGCTCCGGTCAAGGCCGCCGTGCTGCCGCTGAGCAAGAAGCCCGAGCTGCAGTCCATCGCCCACGATCTGGCCGCCGACCTGCGTCAGCACGAGTGGATGATCGACTACGACGAGGCCGGTGCCATCGGCCGCCGTTACCGTCGTGAGGACGAGATCGGAACGCCGCTGTGCATCACCGTCGATTTCGACACGATCGACGACCAGGCCGTCACCATCCGCGAACGTGACACGATGCAGCAGGAGCGCGTCGCGCTCGACAAGGTCGCCGACTACGTGGCCGCCCGCGTGTCCGAGAAGCGCGTGCGCTACCCCGAGGGCCCCGTCAGCATCACCGGCACCAAGGCCGCCGACGGCGGCACCGACGTCGCCAAGGAGACCGGCGTGGACGAGTCCGCCCCGGTCAAGGTCGCCGAGGCCGGTGGCCTGTACTGATCGATACCCGGCCCGACTACACCGGGCCGGGTGCTGAACATCATTCGGACAGCCCCCTTTTCACCAAGGGGGCTCTTGTACATTCAAGACATGTATGGCATGAGCCGTGCCGATTCGTGGGGGAGAGCCGTGACAGACACCGTTGAACAGACCATCGCCGTCGACGCGCATGAGACCGACGTGCTCGACCCGCGCACCGACGCACCGGCCGGGAAGGAACCGGTCACGATGGCACCAGTCGATCTCGGGCCGATCCACGTGCCGACGCCGGTGGTGCTCTCCCCGATGGCGGGCGTCACGAACTGGCCGTTCCGCGTGCTGTGTGAGGAATACGGCCCGGACGGCCTGTACGTGGCCGAGATGATTACGGCGCGCGCGTTGGTCGCCCGCAATCCGAAGGCGCTGCGCCTGTGCCGGTTCGCGCCGAGCGAGCGCATCCGGTCGCTGCAGCTGTATGGCGTGAACCCGGCCATCGTCGAGCAGGCCGCGCGCATCGTCGTCGATGAGGACATGGCCGACCATGTGGACCTGAACTTCGGCTGCCCGGTTCCCAAGGTCACCCGTCGTGGCGGCGGGTCCGCGCTGCCGTGGAAGACCGACCTGTTCCGCGAGATCATTCAGCGCGTGGTGAAGGTGTGCTCGACGGCGAACATCCCCGTTACCGCCAAGATCCGCGTCGGCATCGATCACAGCCATGAGACGTTCATGGAAGCCGGCCACATCGCGCAGGAGGAGGGGTGCGCGGCCGTCACGCTGCACGCCCGCACCACGGCGGAATACTATGGCGGCCATTCGGACTGGAGCCGCATAGGCGAACTGGTCGGCGCGCTGGACATCCCGGTGTTCGGCAACGGCGACATCTGGGGCGCCGACGACGCCCTGGAGATGGTCCGCGAGACGGGATGCGCCGGGGTCGCCATCGGGCGCGGATGCCAGGGCCGGCCGTGGCTGTTCGCCGATATCAGGAACGCCTTCGCGGGCAGCGACGAGCGCGTCAACCCTACGCTGGGGGCCGTATGCGACGTGATCATGCGCCACGCCCGGCTGCTCGTCGAGTTCTATGACGGTGACGAGCGCATGGCCGTGCACGACCTGCGCAAGCACATCGCCTGGTATCTCAAGGGATTCCCCGTCGGAGGGACGACGCGCAGGGCGTTCATGGAGTGCGAGAACCTCGCCGACGTGGAGCGCGAGACCTCGCGTCTCGATCCCGCCATCACCTTCCCCGAACGGGTGAAGGACAAGCCTCGCGGCCGTGTTCGCTTTGCAAAAAAAGTGCATCTGCCGTACGGTTGGCTCGACTCGCGGGTCACCACGCACGAGGAGCGCGAGACGCTGTTCGGCGACGATCCGATGGACGCCGGATACTGAGACGGCATCCGGGTCATGGGCCGAATGCGGCCATGGTGTGTCGTTTTGTGCAAATGAGATGGAAAAACGTTGATACACGCCGAGAAAATAGCTTTATAATCAATGGTTCTGCGATAGAGTTATGCGTAACCGTGAGTGACAGGAGACAATGGTGAGCGAGATTGCCCAGACTGACAATTTCAACGACAGGACCAACATCAAAGTCGTCGGTGTCGGTGGAGCCGGCGGTAATGCCGTCAACCGCATGATCGCCGAAGGCCTGCAGAACGTGCAGTTCGTGGCCATCAACACCGATGCCAAGGATTTGCTGCGCTCCGACGCCGATGTGAAGATCTCGTTGAATGACGCTTCAAGCCGTGGATTGGGTGCCGGCGCCGATCCCGAGCGGGGCAGCAAGGCCGCGCAGGATCACCAGTCCGACATCGAGGAGGCGCTCAAGGGCGCCGACATGGTCTTCGTGACCTGTGGCGAGGGCGGCGGCACCGGCACCGGCGCGAGCCCCATCGTCGCCCGCGCGGCGCATCAGCAGGGGGCGCTGACCATCGCCGTGGTCACCCGGCCGTTCACGTTCGAGGGACCGCAGCGTTCCGCCTCCGCCGATCTGGGCATCGAGAACCTGCGCAAGGAGGTCGACGCCCTGATCGTCATCCCCAACGACCGGCTGCTTGAGCTGTCCGACCGCACGATCGGCATCGTCGACGCCTTCAAGACCGCCGATTCGGCGTTGCTCGCCGGTGTGCAGGGCATCACCGACCTGATCACGATGAACTCGTACATCCATGTCGACTTCTCCGATGTCACCGCCATCCTTCGCGGCGCCGGCACCGCGCTGTTCGGCATCGGCTCCGCGCGGGGCGAGGACCGCGCCACGCAGGCCGCCGAGATCGCCATCAGCTCGCCGCTGCTGGAATCCAGCGTCGAAGGGGCTCACGGAGCCCTCATCAACATCGCCGGCCCGACCGACCTCAAGCTGCAGGAGGCCTCTGCGGCCACCGAGCTGGTGCGCAAGGCCATCCACCCCGAAGCCCAGATCATCTGGGGTCTCGCGCTCGACGACGCCTACGGCGACGAGGTCCGCGTCACGGTCATCGCGGCCGGTTTCGACGCCGATTCCAAGAACACCAACGTGCCCTCGATGAAGGGCTCCACGACCGCCGCATCCATCCCGGCTTCCCACACCACGGACCCCGTCACGCCGACGCATGCGCACGACCAGCAGCAGCCGGTCGCGCCGAGCATCCCCGTGCGCACGCAGCCGTCCGCGAACACGCCTATGACCACCACCAATCCGGCGGCGCGTCAGGTGCCGGATTTCGCGCTGCGCAAGGGCGGCCCCGCGTCGATGCCGATCGATGACGAGACCTCCGAGCACGATATCGTCTCCTCCGGTGACCTGGGCGACCTCGATATCCCTGATTTTCTGCGCTGAGCCGAAAGGAACTGAACAGTCATGGCTGGGTTTATGAAGAACGCGATGCAGTATCTGGGCATGGCGGATGTTGCCGAAGACGACGAGCCGATGGACATCCAGGATGAGGATCCCGGATTCGACGACGATCATTCGGTCACTCCGGTGTCCCAGGCTGCGCCATCGTCGCCGACATCCGCGCCCAGTCGTGAGTCGAATCCGTTCCAGGGTCGCGTGAGCCGCATCACCACGATTCATCCGAAGTCCTACGAGGACGCGCAGCTGGTGGGGCGTGCTATCCGCGACGGCGTGCCCGTCGTGCTCAACCTGACCGGTGTCTCCGAGGCCGTGGCGTACCGCATCGTGGACTTTTCCGCGGGCGTCGTCTTCGGCGTGCGCGGGTCCATCGAGCGTGTCACTCCGCGCGTGTTCCTGCTCAGCCCGGCCCAGGTGAACATCAAGGTGGAGGAGCCGCAGGCGCCGTCCTCGGCGCACGACCTGTTCGCCGACTGATCTGCCGGCGGTCGTCCGGATTGGCGGCTGTAGACGATTCGTCGTCATGACAGCGGCGGCGGTAATGCCCAGTTGACGTTCAGCTGACGGCAATGAAGCTGTATGCCGTTTTGATAGGCTGGAAGGCATGGTGTTCACAATAGTGCGTCTGGTGATTGACTGGATTATCGACGCTTATATCACGGTGCTGTTCGTCCGTATGATCCTGGATTGGGTGTCGGTGCTTGCGCCGCGTTGGTATCCCAAGGGCGTCGTCGCATCGCTGATCAATGTCGTCTACCAGCTCACCGAGCCGCCGTTGCGCTGGCTGCGACGCTACATCCGGCCCATACCGATGGGGCCTATAGCGATGGACGTCAGCTTCATCGTGCTGTACACCGCACTTGTCGCCTTGAGAATATTGGTGTAAATCGCGCCGTAATCACGCATACGGCGAGAGTTCTTTCAGGGTTCGTGCTAGCATCGGAAGGTGATACCAACACAGCGAGGCATCGTGCCCAAAGCGAGGTGTAAGTTTTATGGCTCTTTTGACGCCTAAAGATATACGGGAGCATACCTTCCAGACCGTGCGTTTCAAGGAAGGCTATGATGTCGACGAGGTTGACGATTTTCTCGATCAGGTGACGGAAACCGTCGAGGCGCTTGGCAAGCAGGCCGTTGCAAGTGGCCAGGCGACGCAGTCCCTTCCTCCCGACGTCGCCAAGCTCAACTCCAAGATTTCCGAGTTGACTGCGCAGGTACAGTCACTGCAGAGCGAAAACGAGCAGCTCAAGTCCGCGGCGCCCGTCGCCAGCAAGGACGATCAGGCGGCTCAGGTGGCTGCGGCGAAACTCACCGAAGCCGAGGAGAGCAACCGCGCGTTGTCCCAGCAGAACGAGCAGCTCAAGGATCAGGTGGATCGCCTCAGCGGCCAGATCGACCAGCTGACCGCGCAGGCCGCCCAGGCCTCCGGCAAGGCCGATGTCGCCGCGCAGCTCGCCGCGGTGCAGAACGAGCGCGACCAGTACCGCGTCAGCGCCAGGGACATGAGCGGACGTCTGCAGGAAGCGCAGCAGCAGGCCGCCTCCTACCAGCAGCAGCTCAACGATGCCAAGAAGCACCTCGATGCGTTGCAGCAGCAGGCCGCGCAGGCCTCCGATCTGGCTCGTCAGCTGGAGGAGTCCAAGCAGCGCGAGAACCAGCTGCGCGAGCAGGTCGCCAAGGTCGAGCCGAGCACGGAGACCGGCAGCCTGCAGAAGATCGCTGGTGCCGCCGCCGCTGCCAGCAGCGAGCCCGAGCGCGCCACCGCCATGCTGACGCTGGCCATGCAGCTGCACGACCAGTACGTCGACAAGGGCAAGGCCAAGGCGAAGGAAATCACCGAGGCCAGCCAGAACAAGTACAACGAGCTGGTCACCAAGGCCAACGACTACTCGTCCCGCACCCGTACCGAGGCCGATGAGTACAACAAGCAGGTTCACTCCGATGCCGACGCATACTCGGAGCGCACTCGTTCCGACGCCGACGCCTACTCGGTGAAGACCCGTCAGGATGCCGACACGTACCGCGAGAACACGCAGCAGCAGGCCGACAACTATGAGGACGAGGTGCGTCGTCGCGCCGGCGAGTACGACAGCAAGACCCGCTCCAACGCCGATGAGTATGCGCAGCAGGTGCGTGACAAGCTCACCACCCAGTCCAAGGTCATCGAGGGCAACATTCAGGGCCTCAAGCAGTTCGAAGCCGAATACCGTGCGCGTCTGACCGAGTTCCTCGGCCAGCTGTCTCGTCAGGTGTCCGATACGAACAACTACAGCCAGATCGGCAAGCAGGCGGAATAGTCGATGAAGGATATCCAAGGACGGCTGCGTGTTCGCGTAGCCGTCTTTGCATGTGTGGCGGCCGTGGCGCTGGGCATCGATCAGCTCACCAAGATGTGGGCGCAGCAGGCGTTGGGCGACGGGCGTACAGTGCCGCTGATCCCGGGCCTGCTTTCGTTGACGCTGGTTCATAATCCGGGTGCATCGCTCGGTCTCGGATCGGGAAGCACATGGCTGATTTCGCTGCTCGCCGTGGTGGCGTGCGTGGTGATGGCGGTGCTGGCGGCACGCACGATATCGATGCGCTGGACGGTGATGTTCGCGTTCGCGTTCGCCGGAGCGTTCGGCAATCTGATCGATCGCGTGGCCTATGCGGACGGGTTCCTCAATGGCAAGGTCGTTGATTTCCTGAATTATGGTTGGTCCGTGGGCAATGTCGCCGATATCTATCTGGTGATGGCCGGCATCGGCGTCGTGGTGCTGATTGTGCTGGATGTGCCGTTCAGTCGCAAGGACCTCGATCGGATTGAGCATCTGGGGGAGGATGCCGGTGACGTGGCGCGTGACGGGGAGTCAGACGGCACGGCGGACGAATCGCAGGACTCGTCAGCGATGGTGCAGGATGCATCGTCCGGCTCATCCCGGACGGAGGTGACCGTTTCGAGCCGTCAGCCTGATGACTCGGAGAGGAGCGCTTCATGAGCCGTCTCGTTCCGGCGCCCGACGCATTGGTGGGGTCACGATTCGACGTGGCGGTTTCCAAGATGCTGGGCATCTCGCGTGCCAAGGCGGCGGATCTTATCGAATCCGGCCAAGCCCGCGTGCTGGATCGTGCGATCGCCAAGTCGGGCACGCTGCTGTATGGGGAGACCGTCGAATTCGACATCGCCGAAGAACGGCATGAGCCGGAACCGGTGTGTCTCGACATGGCCATCGCGTATGAGGATGACGATGTCGTCGTGGTCGACAAGCCCGTGGGCGTCGCTGCACATGCTTCAGCCGGATGGACAGGCCCCACCGTATTGGGCAGCCTGCTCAAACGCGGCGTGCGCATCACCTCATACGGAGCTCCCGGGCGGCAGGGCATCGTGTCGCGGTTGGATGTGGGCACGTCCGGCCTGATGCTGGTGTGCAAGTCAGAGCTGGCGTACAAGGAGATGCGGCGGCAGTTCTCCGAGCATGAGGTGGTCAAGACCTATCATGCGATGGTCCAGGGCAACCTCAAGGAGGACAAGGCCACCATCGAAGCGCCCATCGGCCGTGCCAAGGTGTCGGACTTCCGCTTCTGCGTCACGCCGTCGGGCAAGCCGGCGGTCACGCATTGGGACGTGCTGGACCGATTCGGCGAGGCGACGCTGGTTTCGGTGAATCTCGAAACCGGACGCACGCATCAGATTCGCGTGCACATGGCCTACACGCGGCACCCCGTGGTAGGAGACCCGCTCTACGGCCGGGCGGCAAATGCCAAGGCACGCAACCGCGATGCGGCGCTCAAGACCGAGCTGGGGTTGGAACGGCAGTTCTTGCACTCGTACCGTCTGCAGTTCGAACATCCCGTCACCCACGAGACGTTGACTTTCAGGGATGCCCTGCCCGACGATCTGCAAGAGGTGCTTGACGTGCTTGCGGAGCGCAGCATGGGCCGAACGTCCTACGGCCACGAGATTCTCGGCTAGTCGCGCGCCAAGATCTCCCCCGCGTAGGACGCGCAAGAGGAGTGGCGCTGCCACGCATCCCCCGTCCCCTGCGCGAAAACGGTGGCACTGCCACACATCCCACGTCCCCTGCGCGAGAAACGTGGCACTGCCACGCATCCCACGCCTTCGGGGCCCGCGTCTTCGGGGCGCGCGCGGCGCGGGGGACAGGCCGGGTGTTATGTGATTACTGTTGGTGTCCCTGTCGAGCGGGGAGAGTAGTGATAAACTAGCGAACCACTGCTTTTTGCAGTCTAACGAAACTTAAATGCAGTTGAAGTGAGGAGCGACCATGTCGCTGACAGACAGACTATTTGGCAATTTCGGTAGCGACATGGCTATCGACCTGGGTACGGCCAACACTCTGGTGTCGGTTCGCGGGCAGGGCATCGTCATAAACGAGCCTTCTGTTGTGGCAATCGAGCAGCAAGACCAGCGCGTTTTGGCTGTTGGCTCGCAGGCGAAGGACATGTTGGGCCGCACGCCCGGCAGCATCGTCGCCATGCGCCCCCTCAAAGACGGAGTCATCGCAGACTTCGACGTCACCGAGGCGATGCTTCGCTACTTCATCGACAAGGCGCAGGGCAAGCGCATGCCCTGGCATCCAAAGCCGCGCGTCGTCGTGTGCGTTCCGAGCGGCGTCAC
>OLRT01002767.1_pt1 | contig 10640 bp, 9 predicted proteins | sample 1672021 | NCBI WGS metagenome assembly OLRT01 (sample SAMEA3136637, study PRJEB25190) | human gut metagenome | reverse complement strand
TGGCGACATAGCCAAGTGGTAAGGCACGGGTCTGCAACACCCTTATCACCAGTTCGAATCTGGTTGTCGCCTCTGAAAAAACTCAGAAGATTTATTCTTCTGAGTTTTTAATTACAAAAATATAAATATTGTGAAACGATTTATAATGTATTTTTTATTATAGTAGCATCATAGAATCTTCTTCCTTTAACATTTCAAAGATTTCTTCCGTAGATGCATTAGGGTATTGTTCGATTAATTTTACAATTGGAGTAATTGTGTCTAAAGGTTCTTCTAAAGCATCTGCAATGTCCTGAATGGAATAGCCTTTATGAAATTTCTTTTGAGCAATGGAAATAAGATTTTCTTCCTTGCCCATTTCCCGAAATAGTTTTTCACGTTCCCAAGATTTCATATAATAAATGCCAACCTCCTTACGCTTTTTGATATCTGCCACCATTTCATGGATAGAAGCGATATCTGGATTAAAAATATTTTCCTGCCTGCTATGTTCTATATTTTTTAACATATCCCGTAGTGCCTGACTAGGATTTCCTTCAGTTCCTTTGGTATATATAAGAAATCTTTGAAAACCGGTACAGGAGAAGAAATAAATTATAGAAAAAACAAATATAAAAAATAAAGTAGATCTGCAAGGTAATTGCAAATTTAGCATATAAAAAAATAAATAAAATATAGAAAGAAAAATAAAATTGAGTATAAATGATATAAAAGAAAAAATTCCTTGACGAAAACGCGGTGCTTTGTTAAAATCATGTTTAGATGAAAAGTACAGTGTTTCATCTGGGCCATGGAATATGGCGACATAGCCAAGTGGTAAGGCACGGGTCTGCAACACCCTTATCACCAGTTCAAATCTGGTTGTCGCCTTGAAAAGAAAGAACAGATTCACACATAGGAGTGTAATCTGTTCTTTGTATTTTTAGAAAAAAATATACGGAGTGGATTTATACATCCTGATAGAATAAACCATGCTGATTGCAGTACCAGAATAGTCTGCCATGTACAAAGACAGGGATGCAAGAAAACGGAAACGAAGAAATTGTTGAAAAAAGCGGAAATACAAGGAAAACAGATACTGACAAACCACGAAAAATTCGCTATAATACAGACAGAATATAGAGAATCAGTAGATAGAAAAGAGGATAAACATGGATTTACAGGTGATTGCTGCTCCGGTCATTGGAGGTATTATCGGTTTGATCACAAACGGACTTGCAATTAAGATGCTTTTTCGTCCATACAAGGAGATTTATATTGGAAAGTTTAGGCTTCCGTTTACACCGGGATTGATTCCAAAGGAAAAAAATCGAATTGCAGCAGCAATAGGTAAAATTATCGGAAATGAACTTTTAAACAGTGAAACATTAGGAAAAGCACTTTGCTCCGATGAGATGCAGAACGCTTTTTACCGCAAATACGAAAACATTGCAGAGCAGTTGAAGGAAAACGATAAACTGTTAAAGGATGTTTTAGAAGAAAAAGGTTTTTCGGATAGCATTAAGGGAGTAAAGGAAAATATTACACAAAAAGCAGGCGTTACCATCGCAAATAAACTGATCGAGCAGAACGTCAGCATGACAATTTTAGATTATGGCGTGGAGGAAGTATTAAAGAATCTGAATCCGATGCTGCGTGGAATGGCAGCAGGTGCAATAGAGGCAGCAAAGATGCCGATATCGGTAAAAATTGACAATATGATCTTGGAAAAATGCCCGGAATATGTAGAAGAATATTTGGGTTCCGGATATGAAGAGTGGATGGACAAGCCTGTTTCCGAGGTGACAAAACAGTTAGAAGAGAAGTTTCCAAGACTTAAATATCAGATATGGATCGTGTATGAAACCTTTATGGATAAAAAATCGGAGAATTTTATTCAGGAGTTGAATATTCCAAAGGTTGTCGAAGAGAAGATCAATGAATTTGATATGGCGGAGTTAGAAAAAATGATCATGGAGATCGCCAAGAAGGAGTTAAATGCATTAGTCTGGCTCGGAGGACTTCTTGGAATGTTGATGGGATTTGTAAATCTGTTGTTTTAATCGAAAGTCCATAATTAAGAGTTCATAATTGAGGAGGAATCCGCATGAAAAGAACGTGGTGGCATGACAAGGTTGCATATCAGATCTATCCAAAGAGTTTTTATGATACGAACGATGACGGAATTGGGGATATCCGCGGTATTATAGAAAAATTGGACTATCTGAAAATGCTTGGAATCGATATTATCTGGGTATCGCCGATTTATCAGTCTCCGTTCGTAGATCAGGGGTATGATATTTCCGATTACTATGCGATCGATCCTGCATTTGGAACGATGAATGATTTTGAGGAACTTTTAGAGGAGACGAAAAAAAGAGACATGTATCTCATTATGGATCTGGTCGTAAATCATTGTTCCGATCAACATGAGTGGTTCCAAAAGGCATTGAAGGATCCGGAGGGAGAATACGGACAGTATTTTTATCTTCGAAAGGGAAAAGAAGGACATCCTCCTTCCGGTAATTACCGTTCCTATTTTGGAGGAAGTGTATGGGAACCGATAGAAGGAACAGAGTACTATTATTTTCATGCATTTGCAAAGGAACAACCCGACTTAAACTGGACGAATCCAAAAGTCAGAGAAGAACTTTATCGTATGATCAACTGGTGGCTGGAAAAAGGGGTTGCCGGATTCCGTATTGATGCCATCATTAATATTAAAAAAGATCTGGATTTTCCGGCTATGGAACCGGATGGAAAAGACGGATTGGTTTCCTATACAAAGTTCGTTGAATCGGTGGAAGGCGTTGAAGAGATGCTGCAGGAGTTAAAGCAACAGACCTTTGCAAAATATGATGCTTTTACGATAGCGGAATTATTTAACGAGCAGAGGGATGTCAAAGAATATATCGGAGAAGAAGGCTGTTTTTCTACGATTTTTGACTTTGGACCACATTTGCTGACCTTGGGCGAGCATGGCTGGTATGATGCAAAGCCTGTAGATTTCAAAGAATGGCGCAAGACAATTTTTGAAGGGCAGCTAAAATGTGGTGATATCGGATTTGAAGCGAATATCATCGAAAATCATGACGAGCCGCGCGGTGTAAATACTTATCTTCCGCCTCATGCGCAGAATGATGCGGGAAAGAAAATGTTAGCGACGGTGATGATGATGCTTCGGGGACTGCCGTTTTTGTATCAGGGACAGGAAATCGGCATGGAGAACTGCCGAATGGAATCGGTAGAGGAATATAACGATATTAATACGAAGGATCAGTATCAGTTGGCAAGAACCATGGGACTGTCCGAAGAGGAGGCGTTGTTGTGTTGCTACCGGCTGAGCCGTGATAATGCGCGGACACCGATGCAGTGGAGTGAGAAAAAAAATGCGGGATTTACCAAAGGCGTACCATGGTTGAAAGTAAATCCAAATTATCATCGTATTAATATAGAAAGTCAGATCCGCAGCGAGGATTCCCTTTTTTCTTATTATAAGGAATTGATCGCACTGCGAAAATCTGCGAAATATCAAGAGGTTTTGACCTACGGGGAGATTGTACCGGAAGCTTTGAAGGATACAGAGCTTTTAGAAGATCATTCAGACAGGGATGTCATCGCATTTTCCAGAAGAGGCGATGGAAAGAAGATTCTGATCGCAGCAAATTTTGGAACGGACGAGGTGTGCCTGTCGTTGAAAAATATACAAAAGATTACGGTGCTTGTTTCTAATATGAAGGAAGTTTTTTATCAGGGAGGAGAACTTCGTCTTAGAAGCTGTGAAGCCGTTGTTTTAGAGATCATATAGAAACAAGTCCGCTTTCATAGGAGGAATTTTGGTATGAAAATCAGGATTGGTATTTGTGATGACTCAGATCATGACAGGCATTATTTAAAAAGTATTATCAAAAATTATTTTAAGGGGCGTGAGATTGAGCCTGAAATAGTGGAGTATGGTTCCGGAGAAGAGTTTTTTAGAAAGCCGGATGTGGAGATTCTGTTTTTAGACATTGAAATGAATGCCTTAGACGGAATCATGGTGAAAAATGAATTACAAAAACTTCAGGCAGAGACAAGGATTGTGTTTACCACCAGTCATAATGATCTGATGAGAGATGCTTTTGGAAAGCAGGTATTTGGATTTTTAGTAAAACGCGTTTCACCGAAAGAAGTGGAAAAGTATTTAAACGCAATTCTAAAAGATTTAGAAGAAGAGAATTGTGTTCTGATCAAAGGTGCAGAAAAAGAAACTTTTGTCAAAGAGAAGCAGATTTTATACATAAAAGCAGAAACAAAATATTGTGATATTATTCTGGAAAATCAGGATTCCATGTTCTCTGATAAGAGTATTGGGGAGTGGGCAGAGGAATTAGAGGAAAGAGGATTCTTTCTCTGCCACAGGAGTTATCTTGTAAATCTTTATCATCTAAAGAAAATCGAGGATGACATTCTTTTAAGTAATGGGGAGAAAATACCGGTGAGCAGAAGGCTCAAAACGAAGGTAAAAGAAGCATATAGGGAATACATTAGGAAAAAAGTAAAGTAAGATAGGAAGTGGTAGGATGGAACAACTGAATTACCTGTTAGGATATGTTGGAGTTTTTTTATGGGCATTTGGAATTTGCCAGGTAAAAGTGACAAAGGATAAAAAAAGATGGTTATTGTCAGGAATTTTGGGTATAGGTGCAATTTCAATGATATTTTTGTACCCTAAAATTTATGCATTATATTGGTTAGCATTACTATTAATTTTTTTATTATTTATGTGTTTGGTATCTGAAAATTGGAAAAGAAAATGTGTAATATATTTATTTTCTATGTTCTATATAGATATCATAGTTAATCCTATTCGGACAATTATAATTGCAACAGAAGTTTTAAAAAATGAAAACTGGCAGGATAAAAATGTAATTTGGAGTATAATAGAAATTTTATGTATTTTGGTAGCATCATATTTTATCAGTAAACACGAAAAAATAAAAAAATGGATTAAGGAACTACCAACAGGATACTATTTTGTAGGTTTTTTGTGTTCTTTTATATCTACAGGAATATTTTCCTATTTGGAAATACAAATGGAAGAATATTATATCAAGGAACAAGTTATAGTAAATATTTTAGTAATATTTGCAACAGAAATGCTTTATATCCTATGTATTGCAGCGGCTGTTATTGCAACTTTTTGTAAGCATTATAAAGAGGAAAATCTGTTAAAGGATGAGTATTCAAGATTGTCAAAACAGCATTATGAAACTCTTTTAAAGAATACGCAGGAAATACGAAGTCTGAGGCATGATATGCAGTCCCATATAAATGCTATGTCATATTTTTCAAAAGAGAAGAATTGGGAAAAATTACAGGAATATATTAAGGAAGTACAGGGTAATGCAGAAAAAGTAAGACCGTATACCATCAATGTCAATCATGGATTTATCAATGCAATCCTAGAGGATAGTCTTTCGAAAGAACCGGAAATTGCTTTTTCCTGTGATGGTAAGATACCGGCAGATATTCAAGTGGATGATTTTGACTTATGTACGATATTTTCCAACTTAATCCGCAATGCCGTGGAAGCCTGTAACAGACTTCCTAAAGGTGCAAAAAAATGGATCCATCTGGATCTTTATATGCTTCAGGATAATCTCTATATCCGTATGGAGAACCCGGTCATGTCAGAGGTAAATGTTCAGAAATTAGAGGGAAATACCTCTAAAGAGGATAAAAAGAACCATGGATTTGGTATTTATAATTTAAAAAATGCAGTCGAAAAATATCAGGGTGAGGTGTCATTTGACTGTGAAGATCAGAAATTTATAGCAGAAATTGTACTCTGGAACGTCTGAAAATGACCGTTTATTCCAAAAAATGACCATTCATTCCCCTTCTGTTGAGAAGACAGAAATCCGTATTTTATAATACGGATAAAGGAGGGATGGAGATGTCATTCTATAGTGCAGGTGGAAATCTTTGGAGAGAAGTTTTATCACACATATTTGGAAGATAAATAGAATTGACACGAAAGAATATGATAAAAAACGTAAGAGAAAACAATGAATGTATTATGAACGAATACGGTAATACGAGCAGTATGTAGTTGTGAGGGAGAGAGTCTTGTAATAGTACGAAGACGATAATGAAAAATGCTTTGACGGTACGTTGTCAAAGCATTTTTTATTTCATAGAAAAGACTGCGTCACATTAATGTGCGAAAGTAGAAACTTTCCTATGAAATAAAAACGCTCCGAGAGGATGCACAGCTCGCGGTAAGGAAAATATCGCTTTGCGAACCGCGAGCGCGCGGAACAAAAGCTGTGCTATTAAAGTATTTGAAAATCGCGGAATGTGCGAAGCACACTTTTGTTCTGTTCTTAATTTATTATTTTGGAGGTATTATGGATAAGTATAAGAAAAAAAAGGATAGTTATAATTTAGTTTTTGCTATTATATGGGGATTATTATTTGTATATTGGTTCACCACTGCTATATATAATGAAAGCATGAAGTCTTACATAACGACTTTAAATAAGGCAATAGAATACACGGATATGATAAAACCGAAAGAATTGGAGTTTAAGAAAATAAAAAATCCAAATGAATTTAATGAGAATTTTGTAATCGATGAGAAAGATAATATGTTTTCCTTTGATGCGGATACTTTAGTTTCAACGGCAATAAAATTTTATGATACTACCGGTTGCCAGTTATATTATGTAAATGTGGATTTAGAAAAAGCAGGAAAAGAAATTAAAAATGATAAAGATGCAGAAGAATGGGCTGAGAAATATGTAAAAGATTTAATTGATGATGATTATGCAGTGATATATTATGAAGCAGACTCGGTTGAAATATCTAACCCGGACAATTCAGATGGATTGAAATATGTGGGAGTCTCTGATAGTATCACATATGGTTCTAAGGTATCATCATTATTTAATTCAAAAGCAAGGATTATTGTAAATGAAATAATAAAACATAAATGGACTTATGAGGAATATTATGATACAGCATGGAATGATACTCAGTATATACCTTTGGAAATCGCAAGACAGTTATTTCCGAATAGCTTTAGCGAGCGAAAAATAATTGTTAATAATTCGCACCATGGTGAATATTTACTTTTAGATATAGAGCAGGCAGATAAGTTGATTAAGAAATATGAGTTAAGAATTAATATCTTCAGAATAAGCTGGATCGTTCTTTTTATTCTTAATATGATATTTTCAATTATAATCACGAGAAAGAAAGCAAATGCAGTGAGAATGAGTGGAAAATCGCTAGAATATGAATATACTCAGGATGAATATACCAAAAACGAATATACTCAAAGTGAATACGCACAGGATGAATATATTCAATATGAATATGATAGAGAACAATATAAAAAGGATTTAATGGACAAGTACAATTAACATTATTCCTATAATTTTTATAGCTCTGTTTCTTAATGTTCCTTAAGATTTGTAGTCAGTTATCATACAGTATGCTATAATAGCACCATGTAATAAGCAGAATGTAACGACAGATTAGAATTGAAGAGGCACGAATATGCAGCGAAATAAGATATTATGCTTTTTTGCTACAATTATGATAGCAGCAGTGACAATCTATGCAGTTTTTCGCGGCGGAGGGGTATCTTTTGGACAGCTTGCAGAGAGTATCAGGGATGCATCGGTTCCGGGGATTGCACTTTCCTGTATCAGTATGTTTGGCTTTATCTTTTTTGAAGGTGAGGCACTGCGGGAGATTGTTTTTCATATGGGATATCCGACAAAGCATAAGGATGCTTTTGTATATTCCGCAGCGGATATCTATTTTTCTGCGATCACACCATCGGCATCGGGCGGACAGCCTGCCAGTGCTTTTTTTATGATAAAAGACGGAATGCCGGCGACCACAGTTATGGCAGCGTTGTTAGTAAATCTGATCATGTATACGTTAGCGGTGATTTCCATTGGTGTGTTTGCAATTCTGGCATTTCCAAAGATATTTTTGAATTTCAGCGTAGTATGTAAGATCTTTATTGTAAGTGGGATTATTGTCTTAAGTGTTCTTGCGATCATATTTTACTTATTGTTAAGAAAACAGGAAATTTTGAAAAAATTAGCAGTCTGGCTGGAAGCATTTTTAAGGAAGATTCACTGCGTTCATGCTGCTGACAGAATACAGAATAAGATGGAAGCTGCATTGAAGGACTATGCAAATTGTGTGGAGCTGATCTTTCATAAGAAAAGGGCTTTGTGGAAAGCATTTCTTTTGAATTTACTTCAGAGAATGTCACAGATTATGGTAACACTGTTTACTTTTTTTGCAATCCACGGGGATTTATCAAAGATATGGGAATTGTTTGCAACACAGATTTATGTTGTTTTAGGTTCTAACTGCGTACCGATCCCGGGCGCGATCGGAGTTGCCGATTATCTGATGTTGAGTGGATATCAAGAGTTAATGAGTAAAAGCGATGCTTATCATTTGGAGATTTTAAGCAGAGGGTTATCCTTTTATGGCTGTATGATGATTAGCATGATTACAGTGCTGATTGGTTACATATGTTTAAGAAAAAAAGAAGTACGGAGAGATAAATAAAAATGATTGGATTTTACGATTACACGGTAATATTGACATATTTATCCATTTTATCCGGTACCACAGGAATTATATTGTGTTTAAACGGTGTGGGACATCCTTATCTTGGCATGTTTTTCCTGCTGTTTTCAGGATTGTGTGATACCTTTGATGGAAAAGTAGCAAGGTCGAAAAAAGACCGCACGGAGCAGATGAAAAAATTTGGTATCCAGATCGATTCCCTTTCCGATCTGATCGCATTTGGTGTATTGCCGGCATGCATCGGGATCGCAATGATAAGACGTGGTTTAGAGGGTACAACGCTGCCGAACTTCCGTTTTGTCAGTGTAGGAAGAGAAACAATTGTTTATCAGGTCATTTCTATTATGATTGCAATCTTTTATGTGCTGGTTGCAATGATCCGTTTAGCATACTTTAATGTGTTAGAAGAAGAGGATGAGAACAGGGATGAAAGCGGACAGAAGGTATATACCGGACTGCCGGTAACAAGTGCAGCACTGGTGTTTCCTGCGGTATTGCTGATACATATTTTTGTAAAAGCAGATTTAACGCTTTTATATTTTGGCGTTATGATCGTTATGGGATTTTTATTTATCTCTAAAATCCAGATCAGGAAGCCGGAAAACCGGCAGATTGCGTTGATGATCCTGTTAGGAGTTGTAGAATTTGCGGCTTTAGCGATCGTGCTGGCATGTGTCAGGAGGTAAACGTGGAATCATTGCATTTTTTATATAGGACGGGACCGGGAAGAATGGTACTGAAGGTTCTGACGCAGCCATCTGTTTCAGAGATCTGTGGACGGTTTTTAGATTCTTCCTTGTCAAAATGCCTGATACGTCCGTTTGTAAAAAAGAATCAGATCGATCTGTCGGAATATGAGTTAGAGCAGATTGGAAGTTTTAATGATTTTTTCTCAAGAAAAATAAAAGAGGATCGTCGTTCGATCGACAGGGATCCGGAGCATCTGATCGCACCATGCGATGGATTGCTTTCTGTCTGGAAGATCGAAGAAGGGACAGTGCTTCCCATCAAACAGAGTCATTATACGGTATCTTCTTTGCTGCGGAATGAGAAGATAGCAAAGCATTATCAGGATGGTTATTGTCTGGTATTTCGCCTGTGCGTCGATCACTATCACAGATATTGTTATGTGGATTCCGGAAAGAAGAGCAGAAATATTCATCTGCCGGGAATTTTTCATACGGTAAGGCCGGTGGCATTAGATCAGCTTCCGGTGTATACGGAAAACAGCAGGGAGTACACGGTTATTAAGACAGACACATTCGGGCCGGTTGTGCAGATGGAAGTAGGTGCAATGCTGGTAGGAAGAATTGTGAATTATAAAGAAGCCGGTGAGGCAGCACGGGGCGAGGAAAAGGGCATGTTCCAGTACGGAGGCTCCACCATCATCCTTCTGACAGAAAAAGGGACAGTGCAGGTACGGAAAGATCTTTTGATAAATTCAGCGGATGGCACAGAGACAGCAGTAAGGATGGGAGAAATGATCGGCTATGAAAGAAAAAATTAAAAAAAACATTCCTGGTTATGCCATCGTACCCCTGACAACGGCCGTGGCCGTCAACATGATTATATATTTTGGAACGTCCAGTCTGCGTGGATATCTCCACTTTCATTCCCTGGGAAGTCCGCTGGATGACCGAATTCCATTTTGTGCACCCTTTGTGTTGTTCTACGTCCTGGCCTATGTCCAGTGGATTGCCAATTATCTGCTAATTGCCAGGGAGGGAAAGGCGTTTTGCTATCGGTTTGCTTATGGAGACGCGGATTTCAAAAATTTTCTGCCTGGGGTTCTTTTTGTTTTATCCTACCACGCTGGTTCGCCCGGAAGTTGTGGGGAATGGACTGTGCGAGCAGCTGGTGCGTTTTATCTATACGGCGGATGCGCCGGTAAATTTATTTCCATCCATCCACTGCCTGGAAAGCTGGATTTGCTTTCGCAGTGCACGGAAGATGAAGAAGGCGCCGCCCCGGTATCGGAAAGTGGCGGCGGTGGCAACGATAATGATTTTTGCGTCCACCCAGCTGCTGAAACAGCACGTGCTGCTGGACGCGGCGGG
>OLRT01002751.1_pt1 | contig 10688 bp, 7 predicted proteins | sample 1672021 | NCBI WGS metagenome assembly OLRT01 (sample SAMEA3136637, study PRJEB25190) | human gut metagenome | reverse complement strand
TTAACATAATTTAACCAACCTTCATTTTATTTTTCTTCTTCGTTTCCTTAGGAACAAAATCCTGACATGCCCCTTTGATCCCATTCCAAAAGAAACGATCAAAGAATTTGCCGGAATATATACCGCATGGGCGGCGGGACTTATGCCCCACGCCACATACCGGTAAAATTTCACATGGAATAAAATATTACATTGAAATGAAATATTCTAATCAGAATCAATTACTCCATGTTTGCATACAGAATTGCGTTTGTTGCATCCCAGTTGTATCCATCTTCTTCAAAATCATGTAATTTTGATGTGAAGAAGTCATGATAATCATTGGAGTACAGCGGAATCTCAGGAAGCTCATCTTCAAAGTCGTCTTCCTCGAAATCATCTTCCTCAAAATCATCCTCTTCCTCGAAGTCGTCCTCTTCCTCGAAATCGTCTTCCTCGAAGTCGTCCTCTTCCTCAAAGTCATCCTCTTCGTAATCGTCGTCTTCTACATAATCATCTTCATAGAAGTCATCTTCTTCCTCAAAGTCGTCTTCTTCCTCAAAGTCATCCTCTTCCTCGAAGTCGTCCTCTTCCTCGAAATCATCCTCTTCCTCGAAGTCGTCCTCTTCCTCGGAGTCGTCCTCTTCCTCGAAATCATCCTCTTCCTCGAAATCGTCTTCGTCCTCGGATTCATCTTCTGGGAATTCATTCCACTCTGCATCGAATTCCTCTACTTCTTCCTCATCTTCCTCCGGGAATTCATCTGCAAAACCATCTTCGTCAAAATCGTCTTCGTCGAATCCATCTTCCTCTTCAAAATCATCGTCTTCGGAATTATCTTCCGAATCATCCTGGTTTTCTGTTTCCGGAATTTCTTCATCTTCTTGTACTTCTTCGATTTCTTCTACAGCGTCGACTTCATCTTCTGCTTCAAACTCTTCGTCCTCACCCTCAAAGTCTTCGTCTTCAAACTCTTCCTCTTCGAAATCATCTTCATCCTCAGAATCCTCGTCCTCCGTCTCTTCTTCCGAAACTGCTTCAACAATCTCTTCTTCAGGTTCTTCTTCAGACTCTTCAGGTTCTTCCACAATATCGTCCAGCTCTTCTTCTGAAATAAACTGATCTACAATTTCTTCTTCAACAGATTCCCCTTCTGCTTTTGCAAGCTCCAGTTCCTCTTCTATATCAAAATTTTCCTCTTCTTTCTCCTGTGCTGTCACACGATCTTCCAGCTCTTCCACAAGCTGTCTGATATCATCAGAAAGCAATGCCTTTCTTCTTGCTTCCTCTGCCTCAAGACGAGCCTTCTCTTCCGCTTCAAGACGAGCCTTCTCCTCCGCTTCACGACGAGCCTTCTCCTCTGCTTCAAGACGAGCTTTCTCTTCCGCTTCACGGCGTGCTTTCTCTTCTGCTTCCTGACGGGCTTTTTCTTCTGCTTTCCGTCTTGCTATTTCTTCTGCCTCGCGTCTCTCTGCCTCAAGTCTTTCTGCCTCACGGCGGGCTTCCAGTGCTTCTCTCTCTTTTCTAAGTCGTTCTTCATCGGATGCTTTTTGCTTTGCGATCGCCTCAGCATTTACCTTCTGCTTAGCTTCCCATTCCATCAAGATGTCTTCAATCTTCATCTGACCTTCAATGCGGAGTTCTTCTTCTCGTTCCTCCATCTTCTTCTGGTCTTCCGGATTAATTCCACTCGCCATAGCCACGCCATTGGCCAGTGCTTCTTGAAGTGTCGCACCCTTCACAACTGTCGTAATAGACTTTTTTGGTCCTTCTGCCGCATGCTGAAGAATTCCTTCTAACTCTCTGACATTCCGAGCTTCTTCCGGAGTTTCCTTTCCGATTGGTTCAATGACTGGTGCTTCCATTTCTACAACTTCTGGTTCTTCTGAAACAGCTTCTTCCGGCTCCAGGACTGGTTCCTCAGCTGGTGCTTCCGGCTCTTCTGAAACTGGCTCTTCTGAAACTGGTTCTTCTGAAACTGGTTCTTCTAAAACCGGTTCTTCTATCGGAACTTCTTTGTCTGCCTTGGCATTTTCTTCCATTGCCTTCAATGCTTCTCCAAGCTCTGCTGTCGGAATTCTTCTCGTTGCATCCAGACCATCCACAGTTTCTGTTGTATTGGCTCCTGATTCCTGCTGTTCTGCCTCCGCAGCTTCTGCTGCTTCCTGCGCTGCTTTAATCTGTTCTTTTGGAATTGATACAGTATCCTGTGGAATACTCTTTACATCCTTAAGCGCAGCTCGCTCAGGTTTTTTATCCACTGCTTTCTTAGGCTCTTTTTTCGGTACACCTTTATACTCATCGTACTTTTCCTGTTGGAGTGGTGTCAGTGGTTTGTACTTCATCTTCAATTCCATTGCCTGATATACATATTTTCCTTCGCTGAACCACAAGATCAAATCGTCACATTCTTCCAGGCACTTTGAGGTCATGCCTGCTTCATGATATAGCTTTGCGAGCTCATACGCCCATTTTTCAATATATTCTGCCTTTTTAAATTCTTCCAGTGCCGAAATCTGTTCTGACAGATCGGACCCTTGTGCCTTCAAAATCCGATATTTCAAAATGAATTGATTCGGATCTCTCGGTGCCAGTTTTACAAATTCCTCATAACAGTCCGAAGCCTCATTCAGATCATTCAGTTTCAGGGCAAGTACTGCCAGACGATACACAACCTTTCTGCTGGACGGTGCTCTGTCAAATGCAATCATAAGCGTATCACGGCTCTTCTGAAACTCCCCGTTATTCTCGTAGATTTCGCTTACTGTATTTAACATTGCCGGGCTCTTCACCCTTCTCCAGTCTATTGTATCGGCAATTTCCATTGCTTTTCTAAATTGTTTCTTTTCGTAATGTTCGAGCATCTGCTCGGTTTTTACCCGATATTCATATTTATCCAATATTCTCACCTCAAATTTTTTGACAATTCTACAGATACAAGTTTATCATACACCAGTCTTATTGTCAAAAACATACGAGATTTTGTTACAAAAATGTTACAAAATGATATCGTCTACTTTTTTGAAATCTTTCAGGCTATACGCTTCTATAATATTTCCCTGGATAACATAAAGCGTATCTTCTATATAAATACCTCTTGTGATCCTCATATTATTTCCATTGATTTCCTCATGCATCGTACATGTAAATCCTTGTTTTTCGTCGTAAGAAAATGTATAGTACTCCCGGCCGCCTTCGCTGTCTGCAGCAAAACCAATCAGATTTTTCTCTGCATCTACTAAAGCTGCCTTATAATCATAAGAAACATCTGTATAGTACACATTTTCAATGACATAAGTCTGCTCCTCTTTCACATTTTCCGGATCAGAAATATCGAACATCGTCAATTTCACGCCATCTGTTGACATAGTTTTTTCATCAACATTCATCCCAATACCCAGAAGCTTATTTTTCCCATACGGATGCAGATAATCTGAAAATCCAGGTATCTTCAACGCTCCTATGATCTTTGGATTTTTCGGATCCGACAGATCAACGGAAAATAACGGATCCGTCTCTTTAAATGTTACAAAGTATCCTGCCTTTCCCATAAATCTTGCGGAGTACACCCTCTCATCTTCTGCCAGACCTTTGATGGAGCCGGTTTCTTTCAGTTCTTGATTCAAAACATAAACACTGTTCGTGTCGCCATCGGTCACTACAACTCTCAGATATCCATCATATTCATCAATAGAAAATGAATCATTAATATAGCCGTCTATTTTGCACTGTGCCCCAGCCGTCAATTTCCCACTTTCATAAGAAACTTTTCGGATTGTCGTCACATCTTTTCCAGAATATTGCCACACATTTTCATAAAAATAAATATTATCGTTGCTCACATATAAATTGCCACCGTCTGCCAAAAGTGCCTTACTGTGCGCTGTCTCATTTGGATTTTCCAGAGAAACTGATGTGATGATCGAATACATATCTGCCTTTGAAATGGACGGAAGACAGATATCTGTTTCTTTGATCAGATTATCGTTTACAAGTGGTATATAGGACTTCGGATTCTTCGCCGTTATACCATCAAGTGTTACATAATAATCACTGAATAAGTATAAGTATCCATCTGCAATTCTTGAAGAATTGTAATATCCACTCTGACTGACCCTGCCAACTTCTTTTGGATTTTCCCTGTCTGAAATGTCATAAGTTACTGCGGTCGTATTAGCCCTCTGACCATATCCATAATCATCATCATTCCATTTGCCGCCCACATAACCGTCACACACTGCGATTAATTGATTTCTCTCAATGTCCAGATACATTTCCTGGATTTCAGAAACATCTTCCACTGTTATAGTAGCCGTTTGCTTCATCCGATTATCACGGGTATCTATAATGGCAATCTGATCGCTCTTATCTTTTAACACGTAAAGATATGTTCCATCTGTTTTAGCTGTATCCCCCTCGTCCACACCTTCCTGACGTACATTTGTCTCAGAATAAGAACCGCTTGCCATTCCGGTGTCCGCTGCTGCAGTACTGCTTTCTTCAATATTCTGTGCTGCATCTCCGCTTGCCTTACTGTCAGCTGATTCATCGACTCTTATATCATTCAATGATCTTGCCCCGCTTGAAGGGTATGCACTGTCTCTTTCCTGATCTTTCTTATATTTTTCCAAATATGCATAGACATCCTTATATTCCGCCGCACTTTCTACTTTCGTACTGTCACTGATCGTCACATCACTGCATGCTATCTTATCATCTCGAGTCGCGTCTTCCATTTTAAAATAATTCTGATATACCATCACTCCCACGATCAGCACCAGGCATGCTGCTGCCAGCCCACCGATTCTCGCCGGAGTCCACACTTTTTTCTTCTTCCCTGCAAGCTTTGCTTCAATCTGCCTCGGTTCAAGCGCTTTCGGCACCGGAACCTGTTCTGACTTTTCCTTTATTTTCCGAATCATGTCCTGCTCATTCTTATTCATAAAATGTCCTCCCATCCAACACACACTGCATCTTCTCCAGCGCCCGGCTTCGTTTTACCCGGACAGTTCCCGGCTTCAGGCTTAGGATCTTCCCGATTTCTGTGCTGTTATAACCGCCAAACACTGACAGCCCGACTATCATTTGCTCTTCTTCTGAAAGAATAAAAAATGCATTTCTCACATCCATCGCAAGTCCCACATCTTCTTCATGAATTCCTTCCACCTGTCCTTCCGGGAAAAAATCTTCTGCCTGCTGTATTCCTTCTTTCGCCACCTGTTTCAATCTTTTCTTACATGTATTTGACAAAATTGTAAAAATCCAGCTCTTGAAAGCTTCTTCTTTTCGAAGTTTATGTATATGTTCATAAGCAGATAACACTGCCGCACTCACCGCGTCTTCTGCCTCATGCGGATCACGCATCAGACAAAGCGCGTAGCGATAGAGGTCTTGATAGACCTGCTCATATAGCTTTGAAAATGCTTTTGCATCACATTTCATTCTTTTTCCTCCTCAATTTGTTTTTCTCAAGAAGTTCTCCACACTCCTCCATTGACTTATCCAATTGCCGTTCCCCAATACCCAGTGTAAAAAGTATTATTACTTCTTCTACATATAAGAGTCCAAAAATATCCCAAGTGTTACAAAAAGGCGTCACTTTTTTTCATAAGTGCCGCCTTTTATTTACATTCGTTTATTCAATTATATTACCGCCGAAAATACTGCGCAAGATAAAATTCAGCGTAATTCCCAGTGCAACGGAACATAGAACGTGAATTTTACCTATCGGATTATTTAGCCCTTATAATAATTAATCAGACAACCTTTGAGAATAATCTCTCTTTCTGCGTCTGTCATATCTCCAAGTGTAAATGTGACTTCTTTCAATGTATCTCCGACTACATAAGCTTTGATCTCTGCATCTTTGTTTTCCACTGCTTTTCTGATTTCCGGTACAAAGATATAATCGCCATTTTTGAAGCTTAATTTCTTGTCGTCTTCTTTTGTGATAAATGGAAGCATTCCCCAGTTGATCAGATTGGAGCGATATCTTTTTGTCGCATATTCATTTGCAATATTCGCCCAGCCACCGAGCACCTTCTGACAGGAAGCTGCCTGCTCTCTTGCTGAACCGTCACCTGGTTTTACTGCAAAGATCGTACTTCCGACTCCGATATTTCCTTTTCCTGCTTCCGGATATTTCTCCTGGATCTTTGCCATAACCGGTTTTAATTCTTCCAATACCTCTAACGGACATTTGCCTGCTTCGATTGCTTTCTGTGCTTTCTGTACTTCTTTTGCACGTCCCACATATGCAGGATCTTTTCTGGAAAGTGCAAACTCTGCCAGTCCAAGTGGATTGGATCTGTAAGAAGATGTTTCTCCAGATGGGATCAGCTCATCTGTTGTTGTAACCGGATCATGAATCTCTGATACAACTTTCAATACCAGATTCTCCGGAAGTGCTGACATTGCCGGCCAGTCTTTGATATTCGGTCCGAACTTGATCTTTGTATCCGGATCAGCCACACCATGACTGTCAAATACACGATTTGCATAAATCTTCTGATCAAAGTGGTATTTCTGTCCCTTATATTCTACGTCCATATCTGTTGCAGGTGTCAGGAAACCTTTATTTGCTGCTGTTGCTGCAATTGAACGGGCATCCATAAGTGCAACGGATGCAATCTGTCCACTCTGAAGCTTGGAACCTTCACGGTTCGGGAAGTTTCTTGTAGAGTGGCGAATAGAAAATGCGTTATTTGCCGGTGTATCTCCAGCTCCAAAGCATGGTCCGCAGAATGCTGTTTTTACAATTGTTCCTGCTTCCATAAGATCCGCAACTGCACCGTTTTTCACAAGTTCCATATAGATCGGTGTACTTGCCGGATATACACTAAATGTAAATTCATCTGAGCCAATGTAATGACCTTTTATGATGTCTGCTGCTGCGCAGATATTTTCAAATCCACCACCGGCACATCCTGCGATGATTCCCTGATCCACATAAAGTTTTCCATCAATCACTTTATCCTGAAGTGAATAATCCACAGCACCATCCAGGCTCACCAGTGCTTTCTGCTCTACATCGTGAAGCACGTCTTTCAGATTCTTACGTACGTCGTCGATTGTATATACATTGGACGGATGGAACGGCATTGCGATCATCGGACGTATCTCGCTTAAGTTCACATAGACCATACCATCATAATATGTAACTGCACCAGGATTCAGTTCTTTGTAATCTTCACTTCTGCCGTGGATCTCATAGAACTCCTTAATCTTATCATCTGTTTTCCAGATAGAAGACAGACATGTTGTCTCCGTTGTCATAACATCGATTCCGATACGGAAATCAGCACTTAACTTCTCCACACCTGGTCCGACAAATTCCATAACTTTATTGTTTACATAACCATTTGCAAATGTTGCGCCGATAATTGCAAGTGCCACGTCCTGTGGTCCGACGCCTTTGACCGGCTCTCCGTCCAGATAAATTCCAATCACACCTGGCATCTTAATATCATATGTCTTATTCAGGAGCTGCTTTACAAGTTCCGGTCCACCTTCACCCATAGCCATCGTTCCAAGTGCTCCATAGCGGGTATGGCTGTCGGATCCAAGGATCATCTTGCCGCCGCCTGCCAGCATCTCACGGGCAAACTGGTGAATAACTGCCTGATGCGGCGGTACATAGACACCGCCATATTTCTTTGCGCAAGTCAGTCCAAACATGTGGTCATCTTCATTAATCGTTCCGCCGACCGCGCAGAGTGAGTTGTGACAGTTCGTCAATACATATGGAATTGGAAACTTCTCCAGTCCTGAAGCTCTCGCTGTCTGAATAATTCCGACAAATGTAATGTCATGAGATGTCAGCTTATCAAATTTGATCTGCAGTCTCTCCATATTGTCTGATATATTATGAGCCTCTAAAATTCCGTAAGCCATTGTCTGCGTTCTGGCTTCCTCCTTGGATACCTCACGGCCTGTCTTTGCCTTTACTTCTGCTTCGTCCGTAATGATCTCGGTGCCATTTACCAGATACGCACCGCCGTCATATAATTTCAACATGTCTAGTCCTCCTGATTACCTGTAATTATATTCTTCTGAATAATTACGTTTATTTCCAGATTGTATACATGTATATATTAGCACATCGCATGACATATGTCCAACCATTTATTCACCCTTTTTCATTCCCTTTTCTTCAATACCTTCTGATAAATTACACATATCATTCAATTCCTCCCTGATTTTTTCATCTACTGGAATATCTAACTCTTCATAACGAAAGCTTTACCTTTAATTAATTACTGTCTCAAATTTAAAATGTCAAAACGCCTTACATTTTAGCTACTAAAAACACAAAATATTATTTTAAAAATATTAACCAAATACCCTAAAGAGGAAGATTCCACAAATCCTTCTTATGAAATCTTCCCCTTTTGTTACTTAAATCTTTTTAAAAGTCAGACCTTTTCTTACTTTTCTTTTTCAACTGCTTTCTTAACAGTTTCCACAGGTACTCCTAGTATCTCAGAAACCTTTTCCAAATCACCGATATTTTTATACGCATTACAAATGAGTTGTTCTGTCACTTCTTCTGTTACCTGATCTCTTACCTCTTGAAATTCTTCTGCCATCAATTCTTTTAATGCTTCACACATACTCGATTTTACCTCCTTCATTGCCTTCCAGTTTGCTCGCGTGATAACTTCCATTGCCGCCTGGTATAATTTAGAGTTTTTCTTTTCTTCATATTGTCTCACTAGATTTTCAATTTCCATTCTATCTGTGATGTCATTCCTCAGACTACAGAGCCAGCGGTTTTCCTCTTTATCCAGCTCTTTTGTAATGAGTAACTGTATGGGAAATGCATCTCCTGTTATATAATAGATTCCAGATTCAACACATTCTATTTGCAGTTTGCGAAACTCTTGTAAATGCCGGAGCATTTTCACAGGATAATGATTACAAATAAAAGTAATCGTTAATTCTTCCGGTTTAATTTCACACACATGCTCTATATCCGACTGATAAAAGCAGCAATAACCATATACTTTATAGAAATCATTGATTGTCAGATAATCGTCCGGGCTTTTATATTCAATAATATTGTGCTTTCGGAATATCCGTCCTATGTTCTTTTGAATCTTTTCTTCACCACGAATTTTAATCACCAATTCATCAATCCGCATTGGCTGTTTCGATAATAAATGTTCCGGTTCAAATGTCATTTTTTCAATTTCATTTTCAAATTCAATCTGAATAGATGCTTCAAATGCCGGGTGCCATTCTATGATTTTTCTTTTGTCCATCTAATTCTCCTCTCATTATAATTTTTTTGGTACCTGTTTTCAATAGAACTTCCTACGTTTACAAGTTACATTTTTCATATCGGGTAATTGTTTCAGAATTCGAAACGCCGAAATGAACACCTTACGGCTTGAATATTCGGAGACTAGACTTCCTCCTGAATTGGACATATCATAGCATACTCTTCTCTAGAAGTAAAGCATTACATAGAAAAAGGTTGAAACCTAGATTCCAACCCTTTTTAATAATATATTTCTTTTATTTTACACCATCACTTTTCGTTTCCCCAATAGTGCCATCTCTTCCACATTTTTTGTAGCATACAGTATTGTAACTCCGGTTCTCTCCTGCAATTCCACCAGCTCCTGAGTCAACTGATTATGGAATTTGGGACTTACATTGCGAAGCGGCTCATCCATGAGGATTACATCTGGCTCCAAAATCATGGCACGCGCCAGCGCGGTCCGATGTTTCCACAGATCTGACAAGTTTTTTACTTTTGCAAATCGGACTTCTACAAGATCTAGAAGTTCCAGAACTTCCAGTGTCCGTTTTCCTATTTCTTTTTCATCTATGCCGCGAAGTCTTAAGCCCAGTTCTACATTTTCCAGAACTGTCATTCGTGGATACACAGTATAATTCTGAAAAATCATAGCAATTCCACGCTCCTCCGGTGGAAGACTGTTGACCAGCTTGTCTCCAATCCATATCTCTCCGTTTTTCACTTCATCAAGACCTGCGATCATACGCATAACAGCACTTTTTCCACTCCCGGATGGGCCAGTCAATATTACAAATTCTCCGTCTTCAATCTGGAAATTTAAATCCTTTACTGCCTCATATCCATTCGGAAATGCGCGATCTACATGTTTTAATGTCAGACTTGCCATCTGATCAGCCCCTTTCTTTGTCTTCCCCTGACTACTGTAATTCAGGCTTTTTATCCATCATTACTTTTTTACAACAACGCCTGGTAAATGTCTCTCTTTCCGACTCCCCGGTCTTTCGCGACCATTTTCATTGCTTCTTTTTTTTGTTTTTCATTAATTTTTATTTGTTTTTCAAATTCTTCTTTTGATTTTTTTGTTTTTCTTGGCCCATATTCTGGTTCAAGTTTTCTCGGTGTAGCTCCGTACTCATAGCCAAATTTTTCCATAAGTTATTTTAATTCACCTCTTTTCATTTTGTACATTTATCTTTTTTATATTTTCTCAAAAATCCTTAGTTTTGCACTTTTTGATCTTGAATTTTCTCTTTGTTCTTCTTCTGATGCTATAATTGGTTTTCTGGTTATTACTGTTCCTAATTCTTTTGCTCCACATACACAATATGGTAAGTCACTTGGACAAGTGCATTTGCCCTCTAGATCTATCATGGCATTTTTTACTGCCCTATCTTCTAATGAATGAAATGTTATTATACATAACCTTCCTTCATTTTTTAATAAT
>OLRT01002747.1_pt1 | contig 10715 bp, 11 predicted proteins | sample 1672021 | NCBI WGS metagenome assembly OLRT01 (sample SAMEA3136637, study PRJEB25190) | human gut metagenome | reverse complement strand
CAGAAGCACATGGCGGAACTATTGGCCTGCCGGACGAGCAAGCTGCCGGAGGAATGCCAAACCTGTAAAGAAAAACAGTTCTGCCACGGTGGATGCAGTGCCAGTGTATTGACCGAGGCATCGGGCCGTAACCCCTTGTGCCAGGATACCAAGCAGCTGATGAACTTTCTGAGGACAGATGGGTTGGACTTGCTGCGTAAACAGCTGCTGGCAGAAAAAGCACGCTTGCAGAGGCAATGTGAACAGGAGACTTCCCATGGAATATGAGCTGCTGATGATGAACCTCATGCGGGGCGTTACAGAGAAGATGCCCCATGTGGAGGAGTGCCTTGGTCAGCATATCATCGCGGCCTATTTACAGCAGCATCACTTTCGGGCCAGGGTGTATTCCGGGGATAGTTCTGCCGCAAAGCAGGTGATCGACTTTGAGGTGAAGCATCACGGTGTCACGGTGGTTGGGTTTTATGTTGGTTCAGACAACGTTGTGATGATCGGAAACCTGATCCGCTGGATCAAGAAACAGTATCCTGTCAAAGTTGTAGTTGGAGGGCCGGAGGCAGCTGCATTGGAGAAAGCGTTTCTGCAACGAACGGGCTGTGACTACATCATCGTGGGAGAGGGAGAATTGCCCATGCTTCAGCTTCTCTCTTATCTAGAAGATGGAATCGGAACCCTGGCTGACGTCCCCAGCCTGCGTTACCTGGAGAAAGATACTTATCATACGAATCCTTTGGCTCCTTTGATTATGGATCTGGACAGCCTGCCGTACCCCAAAAGGGAAAACAGCTTGCAAATGGACTATCGGATGAGAAGGTCGATTGGCATCCTGACGGGACGGGGCTGTCCCTTTCACTGTGCGTTCTGCTATGAGGGAGCTGCGTCCAAGAATGTCCGTTTCCGCAGTGTGGAACATGTGATGGAGGAGATCGACTACGTTCGTTCCTTCAACCATGGGCTACAGCATGTGAACATCTTTGACGATACCTTTACATTAAATAGAGAACGCCTCCTGCGTTTCTGCCGGGAGATGCGGAAACGGGGGCTTACCTGGACCTGTGAGGGTCATGTCTCTTGCCTTTATCAGGATCCGGAGCTGATCCCGATGATGATAGAGTCCGGGTTGATCGCCATTCAGCTTGGGATCGAGAGCGGAAGCCAACGTGTTCTGGATGCCTACCACAAGACCATTACACCGGAGATGAGCCTGGAAGTGGTTCGCCAGTGTAAAGAAGCCGGGATCATGAGCGTGGAGGGTAATTATATTATCGGCGGAGCGCGAGAGAGCTGGGAGACATTACAGGAAAGTCTATCACACGCCAAGAAGCTCTTAGAAGTGGGACGCGGGATCATGGAACTGAACACAATCTACTTGGCACCCTATCACGGAACGCCGATTGCAAAGGCACCGGAACAATACGGCTTAAAACTGTGCCGGGAACGCATGGACCATGCACTGGCTTCCATGCAGGGCGTTGTCCTGGAGACGGAAGCATTGTCTACTGACGATATTATGCAGGCGAAAACCTGGTTCGATCAGGAATTGAAACAAGCCTATTTCCAGGAAGCTAAACAGTGCAAGAAAACTGACATCTACCGCGCAAAGAGAGGAACGGACGCGAATAACTGGCATTGGCGATACGCCTGGAATGAGTTTCCACATCTGGCCGACTTCGTGAAGCACCTCACCGAAACGGAGCAAACCTTCTCGGAAGAGAAGTATCCGATCCGGGTTGGGATCGATTTTCACCAGACAACGGAATAGGATATTCAGGCAGCAGACCGAACCCTATCCGGCAACACAGCAAGGGCCTGGCTGTATGCCGATGGCAGACGGACCGTATCAGAGATCGCAGCGGAACTCGCCATTCCAGCAGCAGAGCTGGAAGTCATCTACCGTCATCTCAACGAAGACTGCCTGCTGTACTTTTCCGAGTTTTAGAAAATGAGGGGGTGCTACGATGGACACGCCATATCGTGTGGTCAGATTACAGAGGAATCACTTGTATCCAACGTATCAGCTTTTCGCACACATGGCCAGCAAGAAGACAACGCCTCAGGATGGACTGCGCCTGGCTGCCCTGACCACCATGGAGTGGCTTCGGCTGCGTCTTGGGGACACAGTGCCCAAAGAACTGCTGCTGCCTGGCCCGGAAGAATTCCGTAGTTGTTCTGAGGAAGCGCTGCAGTCCCTTCACTTAAACGCCGGCTTTGTCATTGACATTGTATCTTTGCCGGAACAGGGGGCCTGGAGTTTACAGATTACAGAGCCAGACCTTGGCTCTGATCCAGGAAATCCGAAACAGGCCCGCCAAGCTGTTCCAGGGCGGATCATCGAGACGAACATAGGCTTCCGGATTGTTGGCCATCAGCTGCAATGTGGATTTCAAACGGTTGTTTCAGATGTTGCCGGGGGCAATGCGTTGGCAGAAGTTTATCGTCTAGCTGTCGTGAAGCGGCTGGCGAACAACCCGGACTTTGGCCTGCAGCAACTGACCCCTTTATTGCCAAAGGTGATGGAGATCTCGACAGGGGAACAGCTGAAACGATTGGTTTCCGTACTCCGCTCAGAAGAAAATCAGCTACCCACCGTCGTGTTTACGCACGTTCGGAGACGACGGGAGATTTCTTTGTCCGGAACAGGTGCCTTTTCCTTTGATGTTATGATGCCGGCACTAAAGCCGATGGTCCGGACAGAAGTACAGGGGCCGCCGTATCCGATCTGTGACTTTGCACGACATGGGCTGGGATTTTGCCGAACCTACCTTCTGGCAGATGAGCTGCTGGACAAGCTCCAAGGGCGCATCGAGCAGAAGGTAACCGCGGGAGATATTCTCCTTGCTGAACCCATGTGCTTTGGCGGGAAGTTCACTTTGCTGCCGCTGAAAGCATCCATGCAGTCTCAACAAGAGACCATCGAGCAACTGACCTCTCTCGTCTTAAACTATCCAAGAGAACGAAGAGTCGAATTTGGGCGAGTTTGGTTTTTAGGGGCTGCACGCAGCGGCCTTTTGGAAAATAGCCGGCAAGTGTACCAACAAGTGGACCATGTCGCTGCACAGTGGAGTCAGCAGAAAACAGAATTGGAGGAACGATATGCCCATGAGCTGGCGCTACTCCGATTTGACCAAGAAGAACTGACGAAACAAATCAAACGCCAGAAAATTTACATAGATCAGCTGGAGGAGGAGAAGCGTTCCATACGGCTGGATTGCCAACAAGAGGTGGAGAAAGTGATGCGTCAAAGCGACGCACGGGAGGCGTACACTTCTTATTTGGAACGACGGCTGGCGCGACCGGCCAAGCACGGTGAGATAGCAGCTTGGGTGGAGCAGCAGTTTCAAGGACGCTTGCTCCTGCACAAGAAGGCAATCGATTTGCTGACCGAGCGGGATGCTGCGGGCGTCGATCTGAATTTGATCTGTGATGCGTTGGATTTTCTGGCGACGGACTATTGGTCCGCTCGCTATGATCGTCTCCCAACGGAGGAGATGCTGACACGCTGCTCAGAGAAGTATGGTCGTCCCTTCGAGGTAAAACCAACTGGTGTCACAACGATTGAGTATACGCCAGGCCAGTACAAGATCAAATACTTTCCAGGCAGAAATGGGAAGCCTGTTGAGAGTGCCTTGGATTATCACTTGAGAGTGGGAAATGATCCGGAGAATCTGCTCAGGATCTACTTCCTGCATGACGATAAGAAGCAGTGCATCGTGGTTGGCTCGCTGCCACGGCATTTGCGTTCGGTGAAAATACAATAAGGTCGGAAAAAGTCCGTGATCAGCGTAAGACTGATTGCGGATTTTTTCCGACCTGTTTTTCAATTTTGAAAAAATTTTGAAAAGCAGATGCGCTCCAGCTAGATCGGTGGTATAGTCAATGTGCGGTTGGGGATCAACCAGCCGACAACGAAGTCCATTGGCCAATGGTTAAGATTGATTATGTTGGAGGAAAATTATGAATAAAATGTATTACAATCAATATCGAGAGGAAGCAGATGGATCGAAATCTTGGTCCCAATTCGGGATCAGTGGAGGACAACCGATGATGAATCAGGCTTATCCTCAGCCCCCCGTTATTTACAACGACCCGAGGTTGATCGATGAATGTCAGAGGCTGACTAACGAGAATGCCCGGCTTCATCGAGAGGCAGCGGACAAACTCCAGGCAGAAACAGCCTACCAGGACGTTCATTCGTTTCCGTCTGGTGGGATCGTAACCATTGGACGCCGGGGACAGATAGTAGAAATCACGAATTTGACATTCAATAAAGCATATTCGGTTATACCGGAACCGTTATGCCTCACATCGCCATTTTTGGTCATTGATGTCCGTGCTCCTCAGGTTCAAGTGCGGATTTCTCGCCAAGATTTCGAGAACGACAGACGCCTGAAGGACACCCTGGTGGAGGCTACCCACAGTAAGATCCGACGTGTTGGTTCGGTGCGAAAAACAATGGACTTGCTTCGGCAAGCCATCGCAGAGGTGACGGAAAGTGTGCCGATTTGCTTTTACGCCGGCTGGAAATTAATAGAAGTTGGAAAAGTAAAATTTTACCAGTTTGCTGATTTGAAGACCCACCAGATCAACGGCAGCTTATATCCGCCGGATGAACTTTCCTGCCTGGCGGAGAGCCTGGAGGCAGAAAGTCAGGTCGTTGATAAAATGGTGCAGCTTTTTGGTATCATCCGCGACAGGAGGCTGCGTACGTTACTGGTACTCCTGTGGCACGCAGCTACGTTGTTTTCGCTCCTGAAGATTCTGGAGTTTCCACTGCCTGTGGGCATCAACCTGCTCTGCGAAACGGCCGGGGTTGAAAAGGCGATGACAGGGCTATTCTCCTTGTTCGGAGATCCTGCAATCAGCCTCTCTGAGCGAAAGGAGGACTTCTGCTACCAGCTCCTATCTCGCAAAGACCAAGTTGCAATCATCCGCGATGACCGGGGTGCTCCATCGGCAGCAGAAAATGCCCGAGAGCTGCTGGGGATTTTGTCCACGCAGTCGGTGTCAGTTAGATTGAGAGAGGGAAGACAAACTGTTCCGCTCCAGGCGTTGCCGCTGATTATTTCTGATCGAGTGTCGGACTTTGCCTACTCTCCTCTATTGCTGACGGTTGATTTGCCTATGGATGATATCGACGGAGAAAAAGCTATAATGAAGTGTGTTGATATGAACATCCTCAAGGTCTACTATGCGGTCTGGATCAAGTTCATCGCTGAACGACTCGGGAGTTTTAAGGATTCTCTTGCAGCAGGGAAAACATGGGCACTGGAGATGGAGGATAGGACAATTTTCCAGGGGCAGGGCGAATTGACCGCTGAGGGTGTGGACACACTGGCCGTGCTGTATGCGGTTTGGGACCAACTCCAGCAATTCTACAGACGCCAGCAGATCTGTGTCGATGTGGATGAGTTGCTGGACGTGGAGTGCTTCCCAAGTATCTTTTCAGAAATACTGGAGTTATCTGTAAAAAAGGATGATTGCGGACAGCTGGCGAGCAGCTTTATCAAGCTGTTTCGGGAGATGCTTGCGCAGGGGGAGTTTACGGCGGCACACCTAAACTGCTACCAAGATGGTTGCGTGGGCTTTGATGAGGAGTTTGCGTATCTTCCCCATTCCGTTTTTAAGGTTGTGTGTGGCCGTCTGTCTGCCAGCAGTCCCATGGTCATCAAAGCGTTGGGGGAAGAAGGGCTGCTGGCTGGACGTCCGGTCAATCGGACGACGCAAATGACGAGGGTAACTGTGCAGCGAACAGATGTTGACGGCATCAAAAAAGGTACACTGCGTGGCTTTAAAATCGCGCGGGAGGTCTTCGAGTTTTTTGGTGAACCGAGCATTTTTGAGGAGGAATGTTAATATGGATTACAAGGTTACGCTTGGTAGCGCAGAGAATGGGAAGGAACTTGTTTGGAGTGTGCGGACCAATCCGCATGCCTACCTGTCCGGGAAAAGTGGTTCCGGAAAAAGCTACAAGCTGCGTGAGCTCATCGCGCAGCTTCCGGGGCAGGGGATTCGATGCATCGTATGCGACTGTTCCAACGACCTTTCATTTGCATTGAAAGAAGGGTTCGGGGCAAATCTGCCTCTTGATGTGTTGGATCTCCGCAGCGGAGAATTCTCGATGAACCCGCTGGAGTCAATGCAGCTCACTGAAGAGGAGTGGGAAAGCGCCGTTGATATTAGCTCCCGGTTTGCGGAGACGTTGCGTGCGGCTTATCATCTGCATGATGCGCAGATGGTTTATCTCAGCAATGCAGCGAAGGAATTCCTGATGTCAGGCCGGACGCCAAGATCTATCCACGGGCTGATTTCTTATATCCGGTCAGATCCGGAGCTGTTGAAACGAACACAGACCGCTCTGTATCGCCTGGAGAATCTAGCTGGTATCGTTCGTTGTGGCGAGTACAACTACGACTGGAACAAACAGCTCAGCAGTCCCGGCATCACTGTCATCAAATTTGATACCATTCAGGATGAATTCCAGCAAAGCCTCTTGGTAGAGCTCTTGCTGGGCCAGCTGTGGAACCAAAAAATGGAGATCAAGGACGGGATTCCGGTGGTCTTGGTTCTGGATGAGTGCCAGAAGTTCAGGTTCCGTGACTCTGGCTTCCTGATGAAAATCCTAAGGGAAGGGCGCAAGTATAATATTGCTGGCTGGTTCAGTTCTCAGTGGGTGAGCGATAAGAATGCTGTTGCGGCGCTGAATCAGGCGGACTTGCAGCTCTACTTCCAACCGGATTTCGATCATGCGCATGCACTGGCACGTCGATTGAGCGCAGGGGAGAAGAAGAGGATGATTCAGTATGAGAAGGCATTGAACGGATTAGGGGTTGGTCAGTTCATTTTCAAACGAGCCGATAGCAATCCCATTATATCAAAACAACTGCGACTGGAACAGTGATTTTGCTAGATTTTTTCGCACAGCCGGAAAAAACACGACAAAAACGTCTGTTTTTCGACGGGTGAAAAAATTTCTAGCAAAAAACAAGGTAGAATTAAGGATCTCGGGGCTGTCTCAAAATGATTTTTCAAAATCATATGAGGCAGCCCCTTTTTTCTAGTATTCACCAAGAAAAAAGACGAATTCTACGTCAAAAACAGTATACCAAATCAGAGGGAGTAGTTTTTGTCCCTCTGATTTGGTGTACTGTTGTCTTTTTTATATGCTACGCAGCATCCAGAGCAAACAGGTGATTTCCCAACCGGCCTGTTTGTATTTTATGGTGCAGCTTCAAAACGTTATAGGCCATGCTCACAAGATACCATTCCACCATAACGTTGACCTTTCCTCTGGTCAGAAAGCGACGGAAGTTCATATCTTCCTTGATCATAGCGAACACACCTTCTGCTTGAATGGAACGATTTACCCGGAGCAGGATCCCTTCGTCTGTGGAGATCTTTTTCTCCATCGCCTCACGCTGTTGGATAAAATACTTGGACACATAGAGACGCTTTACCCGGTCTTCCAATGGTGTTTTGTCCGTTTTCTTTTGCCGGATACACGTTTCTTTGACGGGACAATCTTTGCAATCTGCGCATTCGTAGACGCTCGTCTCCCGGATATATCCCGTCTCAGATTTCTGTTTTTTTACTGTCACCTCCCGCAATTTCTGCCCCTGGGCACAGGTGTATTCATCTTTTTCTGCATCATAGGCCATAGTTTCTCTCCGGCCAATGTCATTTTTGTACTTCCGTTTCTTTTTCTGCTCGTGGTTGGACGGTTTTACGAATAGAGAAAGTTGCTCACTGCCATCTACATAGCGGTAGTTTTCTTCACTTTCATACCCAGAATCCACGACAACTCGCTTTACAGGATACTGCTTGCGTAACTTTTCCAGGAAAGGGATGAAGGTTTTGGTATCTGCTCTGTCCGCAGAGATGTGATTACCGATGATGTACTCACTGACAGTAGCTACGTTCATATTATATCCGGGCTTCAGCTGACCGTTTTTCATGTGGTCTTCCTTCATGTGCATAAAGGTTGCATCCACGTCGGTTTTGCTGTAGCTGTTCCGGTCGCCACAAATGTGGATATCCAGGTTGTAACGCTTCAACTTTTTCAGCCACTCTGTTATGGTTTCAATGGCTTTTTGCAGGCCAGGCTTGTGGTGCCCTTTTCCTTTCACAAACGTGATATTTTGCTCTTTTTTCTTTGCATATAAGCCTTTCCTGAGCTTCTTCAGTCTCCGAACTGTAATGATACACGGTGCATGGATCCCTGTACCAGAGGCCTCCAATCGCTTAGGCAGCTCTTCTGCGATCTTTTCGCCGAGTTTCCTCTGCCGATTGGTAACAGCGGTTTTCCATACAAACGAGTAACGATTTGCGTTGGCTTCTATTTTTGTTCCGTCAATGAACACCGCCGATCGCTCAAAGGAGATCTCTCCGTTCTGCATCAAAAGCTTGACCATCTGATCCAACAGTTCCTCCACTGCGTAGGGAAGGTGCTCTTTGCGAAACCGGGCGATCGTGTTGTGATCCGGTGGACGTTGCCCTTCCAGAAGATACATGAAATTCACATTCTCTCGGCAGGCGCGTTCAATCTCACGTGTTGCGTAAATTCCTCGGCAGCAGCCGTAAAGAACGACCTTGAATAGCAGACGCGGTGGATACTCGTTTCTCCCCAGCTGGGAGTAGGTCGCTGTCAACTTTTCATAATTCAACTCCTCTGTGACTGCGCTGAGTAATCTCACTGGTTCGTCTGACGGGATCATAATTTCTATATCCATGGGCAAGCTCACTTGATATCCAGTCCCGTATGCTGTATAATCTACTTGCGTTTTGTTTTGTTTCACCCCTAAATACAAAGCCCGACTCTTCGCAAGAGTCGGGCTTTGTATTTAGGGGCTGCCTCTTTATGAGACAGCCCCTTTTTGGTCCCACAAGAGGGAGCAAACACGAATGATCCCCCTCCTGCGGTGGCGGTTTCGGCCTTGGTTGAATTCGGTCGTATTGCTGCGCTCAGCAGAAATAGCTGATGCTCCCAAAGTGGTCCAACCAGCGGGCTTCGATGTCCTGGGAGCGGGCCTCAATGACCCGCATGATGTCCCGGAGAAGCCGCTCCGGGATGCGGGACTTGTTGTGGCAGAGGTAGCACTTGCCCGTGGAAGTCAGCCAGATCTTCGTGGCGTTGGGGTTGGCCCGTTCGGAAACGTGGACGTGAATGGGTTCCAACGGGTCATTTTCGTTGGACCAGAAGTAAATGGTGTATGGCCCGATCTTAAAGATTTGAGGCATTGAGCAATCCTCCCCGCTGGGAAAACTCCAGGATAAGATGCGCTGTGGAGCGGATGATCTCTTCATACTTGGCGATCTCTTCCGGGGTAAAGCCGTTGATGTCCTCCCACTGGTAGGCGGGGAGCCAGCAGACGGCGTTGTGGAAGAAGTCTTTTTCATCCGGCTTTTCCACGTAGACCTTCACCCGGCCGTCGGGCTTCATCTCGGAGTGGACGATCTCGGTCTGGTCATCCAGGGTCAGGAATGGGTACATCATAGAGGAAACCTCCTTATGCGCTCTTGCGCGGGTAATTTACAACGGCGACCTCCGTCATGGCACTCTCAAAGAGACTGGCCAGCTTATCCAGCTCTTCGATCACGTCGCTGCTCAGGGTGATCTCCCCGCACTGGTCGCAGCGGTGGCAGGGGACGTTCTTCACGATGAGGATGCAGTGCTCTAGCTCGATCATGTGGGTCGTGGTGCTGTTCTCTAAGTTTCCCTTGCAGAAAAAACAGGTCATTCTAAAAGCCCTTGCAGGGCAAGCATCAGGTTATGGGCAGACTGCCGGGTCATGACCAAGCTGGCGACAGAAAGCGTTTCCGTCGGCAGGTCTGCCTGGTCATCCTCTGGAGCCGTCACTTCTAACTTGGGAAGGTTCTGAAAGCAGTTCAGGATGATTTCAGAACCGTCTTGATTTTTGGCAATGACGAAGCGGTTCGTATACACTTGCATGATAATACCTCCAGGAATCATAATGAGAATACGATCAGACGATCTTTTCCATCGACCAACTGCTGGCGGGACACATCGCCCCGATATACTTCCCGGAAGATGCAGCAGTGGCAGCCGGAGTAGGGGAGATGACATAGGTTTCCCGCTTAGGCTCCGGCTCCTTGAAGGAGATGGTCAAGGGAAGATCCAATTTTTGTGCGATCTCGACCAGAGTCTTGATTTGGAAATTGCAGTCTGCATTTTCCCACTTTGAGACAGTTGTCTGAGACTTGCCCAGCAGGTCAGCAAACTCACTTTGCGTCAGGCCGAGTTCGATTCGTTTGGCCGTGAGCTGCACAGCCAGATCAGATGCAATCGCAGCAAGACGAAGATCCTCCGCAGAAAGGTCATCCGATAGAGCAGTGAGCAGCTCCAACATATTGTTTTTATTTTTCATGATTTCACGCCTCCAAAATATGCTTCAGACGTTCTTTGGCAACAGGAATATAAGATTCGTAAGAAGAAACCCGTTTTCCGCTGCGTTCCCCAAAACCTACCAGCAAAATGGGAGCACCATCCGGAAGGAAAGCGTATAGAATTCGTATATTGAAGTTAGAACCCTTCAGTTCAGTACATAAACATAATAATTTCAATGGATAGCCTAAAATGTAGCCTCTTCCAGTCATAAAACGGATGATTTTTTTCTATTATAGCATAAAGCAGGTAACAAAAAAAGTTCCGAAGCCAAAATGACTTCGGAACTTTTTGGTCCGAGTGTTGAGATTCGAAC
>OLRT01002741.1_pt1 | contig 10728 bp, 9 predicted proteins | sample 1672021 | NCBI WGS metagenome assembly OLRT01 (sample SAMEA3136637, study PRJEB25190) | human gut metagenome | reverse complement strand
AACAAGGCGTCTCTGTAACCCGTTACCACGCTGGAATGAGCAACGATATCCGCAAAAAAAGTCAGGATGATTTCATCTATGACCGCGCTCAGGTTGTGATTGCCACCAATGCTTTTGGCATGGGAATCGACAAATCCAATGTGCGTTTCGTCATCCACTACAACATGCCTCAGAGCATGGAAAACTATTACCAGGAAGCTGGCCGCGCAGGACGTGATGGTGAACCTGCAAAATGTATCCTTCTCTTTTCCACTCAGGATGTGATGATCAGCAAACTCCTTCTTGGAAGCAAAGACTTCGAAGGTATGGATTTTCAGGAAATTGAACAGGTAAAACATCAGGATTCCCGCCGTCTCCAGCTTATGGAAGGCTACTGTATGACCACCTCCTGCCTGCGCAATTACATCCTGGAATACTTCGGAGAAACCACACATCAGCCTTGTGATAATTGCGGCAACTGCCACCAGGAATTTGAAGAACTGGATATGACCCTGGATGCCAAATGGGTAGTCGGCTGCATCACCGAAATGCGCGGCCGCTATGGCCAGGCTCTGGTAATCGGCACTCTCCTGGGCTCAAAAAAAGCCCGTCTGAAGGACATTGGCGCCACCTCCTACAACTGCTATGGTCAGTTAGAAAACCGCACTGAAGCCGACCTCCGGCTCCTTATAAGCCAGATGATCCGTATGGGATATATCATCCAGACAGAAGGAGAATACAGTGTTTTAAAAGCAGGAAATATTGCAGATTTACAAAATAAAAATACAAAGATCATAATAAAGAAATTTAAAGAAAAAGAGAAAATATCAACCACAAAGAAACACAAAACTCCATTCAAAAAGGACAGTTTTTCCGCTTCCACCGAAAGCTCATCCACTGATTCCACCGCCACAAACTCCAGCCACAATTCTGCCCTTTTTGAAGCCTTACGTCAGCTCCGTCTCCAGATTGCCAAGGAAGAATCTGTCCCTCCCTACATCGTCTTCACCGACAGAACCCTTATCGATATGTGCAGTAAACTTCCTCAGAATGAGGATGAAATGCTCAATGTATCCGGTGTAGGACAGAACAAACTTAAGAAATACGGCCAACGATTTTTACAGGAAATATCCGCATTTCAGTCTGCCAATCACTAGACATTATCTTGCTATTTAGTGTCTTGGGTGAGTGATTGGTTTTCTTATACTTTCTTGACAACGATAGATTAGAAAAACCAATAAAGTTGCGGGATACCAACTACTTCACCCCACCCCCGTTGTTGTCGTTACTGTTTCTTTCTTCCCTTTCCAGTAACCAGCGATTTTGCAATGTATATTCGCAAGCCGCGCATTTCAGGAGCGGTTTTAGTGGAGGCGAGATCCATGACTTACGGAGACTTAGGCGCGAAGGCTCTCCTGAGCGTCTTAGTCGTAGTTAGTCATTAGCTTGCCGGAACGTTGCGACGCGCGGCGGTGAATATACATTGTGAAATCGCGTCCGGGATAACGACCAACCAATTAAATAGCAATTCTCAATATACCTAATATTAGCAAATGTGCCGGATAAAAAATGTAGAAGAACCACTTAGAAAAGGTTCGATGTTTTTCGGAGCGCTTTCCGTTGTAGAGATAGATGATGCAAAGTGCTGAGAGCAGAATTCCGGCGGTGGCGCCGAGGGACTGGATAACAGCCCTGGCAGGAGTGGTCTGCTCCATGTTTTCTACAAGGTTTAACAGACCAAAGAACAGCATTGCCTTTCTGAAAACCTTCCATAAAAGTTTTTTTCGTTCAAGATTCTGGCCGCCAGCCAGATGGCTTTTCTGATCAGCATTCCGGCCGCCGGCTGGCAGCATTTTCCCCTGTGCATCCCGGAGGCCACCGCTTGCGAACCAGTAGGTGAAGATGGGGGCAAGAAGGGCCCAGTCACTGTAGGCGGAGGCAAATACCAGGCCCAAGATGCAGAGTATCCGCCGGGTTCCTGAAGGGATCTTTTCCATTGCATAAAGAATCAAAAAGCATAGAAAAAGGGTGAATAGCATGTTCATGTTTACGAAACTGATGGTTCCTTCTTCTGTAAATGCAAGACAGAAGGGAATTTCGGAGATCAGGGCAAACAGCAGAAGCCGTTTGCCGTATTTCTCTTTGGAGCGGGTGTAGCCGTAGCCTTCTACCAGAAAGTAGCACATGGTGATAGCGGTAAAATAACCCACGTCCACCATCACCTCAAAAAGGAAGGTACCTGGTTCCAGGAAAATGTTTGCAATATGGTTTAATAGCATGGTAAACATGGCTGCATATTTAATCTGGTCCCGGTTCATGCCTCAAAAATCCTCACCAACATATCTGCCATACCCACGGAGTATCCAGCTGCTGCAAAGATACCCTGGCATTTGCCCTCGGTAATGGTCATAAGCGGCAGCTTCCCGGAATCTACGTACATGCGGCGGGCGGTCATTTCCTTGTCCTTGCCGAAATCGTGGAAGTACACCTGAATTTCAGGGAACAGTTCCAGACATTTCACCATAGTAGCATTCTTTAAAGAATCTTTACTGCGAAGGATAAATATAACCTGCTTTTGGATTTTTTCATATTTTTCTTTCAAATCCATCATTTCATTGAGGATGTGCTCGGTAGGCTCGCGGCCCTCTTCTAACCAGAAGAGAATATTGCGCGCAACCAGACTATTCTCCCGTTTGGCAGCGTCTCCAAAGGCTACAGCCGCATCCAGCCCTTCGTCTGCCTTGCAAGGAACATCTATGTGCTCTGCATCAGACAGTTCGCAGCGCCTTCTTCCCGTCAATTCAGACACCAGCACCTGATTTCCAGCCCGATCGGTCAGCTTGGAATCCGGAATGGAATGACGGTTGAACATTTCCTTCAGACAATACTCCCGAAGCTCCAGTTCCACCCGCTTCGTCTCATCTTTTTCAATATGAAAATCGTATCTTTTTCCCAGAATGTTTCCGTTTGGCAGACGGTTTCCAGTCAGAATCCGGTAATCTCCCGGCATGATATCCAATTCCAGTTTTCCAGCTTCCCACTTGCGGTCGCTGAAATCCAGGGTAAGGTATCCTCTTCCGTCTGTCACCGCAATGGTCCAGTTCTGGAAATAATTCCAGTCCCCTTTTTCCCCGGCGAAGACTGTAAGATGGGATTCCTTCCGGCTCTCTTCCAATACTGCTACAAACCTCATTCCATCCCAATATTCAATAGCTCCATCAGCAGGATTCAGACGTGCCGGGATTCCCAGGGTTCTGGCGATTGCCACGAAAAGCACCTTGTGGGATTTCTCTCCGGCAATTCCAAGCTCCAGTGCTGCACCAGGAGTGGTGTATGCAGTCAGGCGCTCTTTGTCATTGCGGACTGAAATGTTCTCTTCGATCCAGGTCCAGATGCTCTTGGGATCCGCTTCAAAAGCATCCCTCTGCCCCTTGTCAAAATAGCCCAGGATCTTCTTTCTCCACCTGGTAAGAACCTCATTTTCCACGCGGGGATTCCATACATATGGAATGTAAATCTCATCTGGATTAAATTCGCGATAAACCGAGGCCTCCTGATAATGGCCCTCCAGCACTTCTGGAAAAGCATCCCTTCTGTCTTTCTCAGACAAAACAGCCATCATAGGCTCCACTTCCTTCATGGTATGTCCAAAAAGGCAGCGCTTCCACAGCGGCTGGAATTTCTCAATCTTACGGCGGCAGTGTTCTGCCTCAGCGGCAATCCGGTGATTATTCTCTTCTTCCTGTTCTTGGGTAATATTCCATCTTATTCTGCCGGTATCCTCCGGTGCATTCATGTCAAAATCCACCCAAAGCTCATCTTCATATTCCTCACCAAGAGTACAGGTAAAATGGTCGTCCTCTCTTGTGTCGATTACCTTTTCCCCGTAAGCACCATCATAAACAGCACAGATCAGCAGGCTTCCAAAACCGGTTTCAAAGGAAATACAGCCATTTTTGTCTGCTTCCATTATTGCAATCGGGGAAAATTCCCCATAGTTCATTACCTCAGCCCGTACTTTTGCCCCAGCAGCCGGAGTTCCATCCAGATCTTCCACTGTAATAGTGATCCACCTGGTTTTGGCATATTTACCAAGAAGATTGATGATCCGGTTCATTCCGTCTTTTCCGATCACTTTTTCGTCTGGCATAGCGCGGTCATACCATCTGGAGCCGATCATCATGGCCCTGGATGCTGCATTGGTAAACCAGCCCTTGTCCAGAACAGCTTCTGGCTCGCAAGCTCCCAGATAATGCCAGTCGCCATCGCACCAGACCTCTACCCAGGCGTGGTTGTCATCACAGTGGGACCATCTCGGCACATACACTGGTCTTGCAGGGATTCCGGCACTTCGCATTACATTTACCACAAAGACGGCTTCCTCACCACAGCGGCCTACACCGCTTCTGTAAATTTCCAGTGCGGAGCCGGTACGCATGTCCGTTCCCTGGTACATCACTTCTCCCGCACACCAGTGATTGATTTCCAGTGCAGCTTCCACCATGGCCTTCCCCTGGACCTTATCCTTTATTTTTTTCCAGAAATAGGTACGGCATGGTTTGATTTCTTCATCATTTGTCCGATGAAAAAGCACGTAATTCAGGAAATAAAGCTCTGGATAATTCTTTACATAAGGGGAATTTTCCCAGAGATAGATTCCCTGCTGCACATAATCCAGATAAGTGTCAAAGGTATAGTTTCCCACATCGCTGTAGGGCATATTGCTGTACAGATATTTCATTCCGATCACAATATCAGGACTTAGTGCTTCCATTCTCTTCTTTATCTCTTCCGCTTTTCCTGGCAGTTCCCTGGAAAAATCTTCAAAGTCTTTTTCTATCCGGTCTCTGTTTTTTTCAAGAAACATCTTATAATCTCCTCATCATTTTAAGCGTGATCACAATTTCACTCTAAACGGACATGCCGCCTGTCGGCGACATCTCCATATAGGAAAGTCAGCTGTTCCACGCCTATGGCGCTCCCACTTGGCAAAAATACTTTTGGGCGCAGACTTAATAAAATCGCAGTATTTCATATATCACAAGAGATTCTATTTTATATCAAGCATATTTATAATATTTCCATATCCAGCATCTTCTGCCAGCTGCTGGATCCCATCCCTTATTTCCTCCAGGGAATAGTTGTGCGCTTCCAGAAATTCATCCCCTTTGGATGCAGCATATTCGTAGAAAAACATAGCTTCTGCCAGAGCTTCTTTGTCAGCGTAATCGATCCGGTCAAGAAGTTCGTTCTCTGCCTCGTTGATCTCGCCTCTGTCCACCATGGTTTTCATATGGTGAAGCTTGTCTCCGGAAATCTGATATTTGGATTCTACCGGCAATTCCACCTGAACATATTTTTTCCCAAGCATGACGCTGGCAAGGACACGGGCAATCTCTTTGATCATACGCATAATGTAGTCTTTTTCGTCATCAGTGAACATAAATTTTCCTCCTGGATAAATGAGAGTTCGTGGCTTTAGGGTAGCACCTTCCCAACATCAGAACTATTTCTGACTACTCTTACTGACTGCGGCCACAAAAACCACAAAGGTTCCGCCCTGACACTTGTATGCGTCCTGGCAGAACCTTTGTCATTAAGCTTATTATTTCATTTTTGATATCCTTTTGTCAATATAAGATGAAAGAAATTCAACGCTTCCCTCCACGCCAAGAGTGCTGCTGTTCAGACTCAGATCATAGGTATGGGAATCTGACCATTTGGAATTGCAATGACTGTCGTGGTATTTCTTTCTCTTTCTGTCTTTCTCTTTGATAAAGCGCTCAGCTTCTTTATCGGTTTTTCCATAAAGACGGGCTACACGGGCAATTTTCTGATCCATGTCTCCAATAATGAAGATGGAAATCAGGCCCTCATAATCCTTCAGGATTGTCTCAGAGCAACGTCCTACAACTACAAAGGATTCTCCTTTTTCAGCCTTTTCCCGAAGAAAATTGAACTGCATCATAGCAACGTTGTCTGCCGGAGAACTGCTCATTCCTTTCACTGTGCGGTAAAGAAATTTGTTGTGCTTCATCTCGTCAAAGATTTCCAGCTCTTCTGGATTTACGTTATGGCTGTCTGCCACCTCGCGTAAAAGATTGTGATCGTATAAAGAAAGTCCATAGCGCTTGGCGATTCGCTCTGCAATTTCATGGCCTGCGCTTCCGAACTCTCGTCCGATGGAAATGATCACCTGTTTTTGTGTTTTCATGGTATCCTCCCTTCTAACCAGAGAAATCCGCTCTTGTTTCACGGATTTTTCCGGATAAAATGCCGTTAAAAGCGGGCAAGACCAACTGTCAGTTATTCATGGCATGCCAGATCTTTGGCACTGCTTTTTCTCTGATAATTGACAGTTCTACACTTCCCCCTTATGGCATTATAAATATCTAGCATAAATCATCAGCATGGAAACGAGGACAACCAGGATCGTGGCAGGTGCCATTGCCTTGCAGTATTTTCCCCATTTGATCATGTGACCGCTCTTGGCTGCTGTTGCGATACCGACTACGTTTGCAGAAGCTCCGATCGGGGTTGCACTTCCGCCGATGTCAGTACCCATTGCAAGAGCCCATGCCAGAATGGAAATATCAACTCCCTGTGCGGCTGCCAGACTGTCAATAACCGGGATCATGGTAGCTGCAAACGGAATGTTATCAATAAATGCACTTGCGATAGCAGATACCCAGATAATGATGGCGATCATTACCATCAGGTTTCCGCCGCTGACTTTTCCAATAAATCCAGCCAGGATCGTAAGGATACCGGTCTGCTCCAGACCGCCAACAACTACGAAAAGTCCTACGAAGAACAGCAGTGTCTTGTAATCAACCTTTTTCAGAAGGTCCAAAGCATCTTTTCCGGAAGTGATCAGTGTCACTGCTGCGATAAATACACCGATACAGGATACGGTAAGCCCTGTCTGGGAATGTGTTACCAGAAGGACAACAGCGCAGAGGAAGATCACACAGCTGATGGTGAAACCCTTCTTGCTTACAATCGCTTCTTCCGGATCCGGTAACGTAGACGGATCAATTTTTCCCGCATTTTCGGTAAGCTCTTTGCGGAAAATAAAGTAAAAATAGATTACAACCAGCACCAGTGCGATCACCGCGATAAGACCTGTGTTTGTCACGAAATCTGCAAAGGAAAATCCAAGTGATGTTCCAATGATAATGTTCGGCGGATCTCCGCACATGGTAGCGGATCCACCAAGGTTGGCGCAGAAGATCTCTGCAAGGATCATTGGTACCGGATTAAATTTCAGCAGCTGTGACAGTTCTACGGTAACCGCTGCAAGGAACAGGATTACGGTGATACTATCGATAAACATAGCAAGTACAAAGGACAGGAGCATAAATGTGATAAAGATCGGGATGATCTGGTATTTAACCAATTTCGCGATCTTCATGCATAACCAGCGGAAAAATCCGGAGTTTGCCATGCCTTCTACCATGATCATCATACCAGCGATGAACACGATAGTTTCCCAGTTGATTCCAGCAGAAGCTTCGCTTGCTTCACCTGCTGTGTGCCAGAATCCCGGTGAAAAAATACTATGTATGTTCAGTGTTTCAATAATTGCTGAGGGGCTGTGCATACAGATTCCAAATACAAGAATCAATGTAAGGAGCGCACATCCCAGCGTAACAATATGTCTTTCCCATACTTCTGTGATGATCAGAATGAACATCGCCAGGAAAATTACTACTGCAAAAATCTGTGCTATCATTTCTTTCCTCCATGACTGTCAAACCATGCCATCCAGATGCCGACAGCAATGGCTGCAACAATCATTACTCCTATAAAAATATTAAGTAACATATAGTGTCATACCTCCAATCATATACGTTTGTTTACATGGAAAATAATTGCTCTCCACTGCAATGCTTTACTCATAATGAAAACACTTGCAGCAATCAGCAATATTAAACAATGGTATATGATCTTCAGTGTTTCTGTCCATCCTGATGATGGATGTAACAGATAATAAACCGTCTGCCGTCAGCATCATTTCTGGTCAGCAGACGTTTCTTTGCTTTATAAAATACGGTATTCGCCAGCAGAACTGCCAACATGATGAGCACCACAATTTCCACGCCTGACCTGTGGCGAAGGCGCTGGTCCGCCTCCAGCCTTACAGACACCTGCCGAAGTCCTGTCAGTTCTTCTGCACTTGTCCGGGTGCTTCTGGAAAGCTCTGGTGAAATCAAAGAAGCTGAGGCCGGTTTCAGATCGTAAACATGCATAATGCTCTTCGCTTCCATGCCTGCAAAAAGCACACACAAAACCGCAACTGCCACACTGAAAAACAGGCAGACAAGCCGGTTCGCACATTCGTTTTTTTTCACTTGGCCTCACCTCGATACCTACAAAAATTCGTTTTTATAATAGCAGATTTTATAAGGTTTTTCAACTGTTTTTGCAGAGGGCTGAAGGTCACCCTATTCCATAATTATGTACTGTTCCATATATTGGACACTGCTTTTTTTACAGGCAAAAATCGGACTGAAATGTATCTTTTCCAATGCATTTCAATCCGATTTATAATCACTCTCTTAATAAAACCCTGTTTAATTTTTACAGATTATTCAGCGTCTGTCTCCTCGGCTGTCTCGTCTGCTGTGTCAGCTTCTGCAGCTGCAGTCTCGTCAGCGTCATCTGCTGCTGCTTCCCGGACGGACAGCAGCTGTCTGCGCGGGGCGAGTGCCCCGGCATTTTGGCCCACGGGCCGACGGGGGACGGGGGCTTTGGGTATGACCCCATCTTCTACCTCCCCGAACTGGGCAAGACCATGGCCCAGCTCACCCCCGAAGAAAAAAACAAGATCTCCCACCGGGCCAAGGCCCTGGCGGGATTCCAGAAAGAATGGGAGAAACAACATGGAACTGACCAGTAAACAGCGTGCCCAGCTCCGGGGGTTGGCCAACAGCCTCACCCCCATCGTCCACATCGGCAAGGAGGGCATCACCGAGGCGGTGGTGAAGCAGACCGACGAGGCCCTGGAGGCCCGCGAGCTCATCAAGTGCCGGGTGCTGGAGAGCGCCCTGCTGACCGCCAGAGAGGCCTGCGACGAGCTGGCCCAGCGCACCCGCAGCGAGGGCGTGCAGGCCATCGGCAGCAAGTTCGTCCTCTATCGCCAGAGCCACAACAAGGAGAAAAAGAACAAGATCGAGCTGGTGAAGGACAAGAAGAAACCGGCGGCACGATAACCAACGCACCAACGGGAGAGACCTCGAAAAGATATCTTTGACTTGGGAAAGGGTGGGATCACGGCATGAAAATTGGAATCTACGGCGGGACCTTTGACCCGCCCCATCTGGGGCACATGGAAGCGGCGAAAGCGGCACTGGACCAACTGGGGCTAGACCGACTGCTCATCATCCCCGACCGGGAGCCGCCCCACAAGGACCTGGCGGCGGAGGCGGCCACGCCCCAGCAGCGCTTGGACATGGCGGCCCTCATGGCCGACGGCCTTGGCCCCCGCGCAGAGGCCTCCGACCTGGAGCTGCGCCGGGAGGGAAAGAGCTACACGGCCGACACCGTGGAGGAGCTGCACGAGCAGTTCCCGGAGGACGAGCTGTGGCTGCTCATGGGCACGGACATGTTCCTCACCGTGCAGAACTGGTACCAGCCGGAGCGCATCTTCCAGTACGCCGGGGTGGCGGCCTTTTCCCGCAGCCTGGAGGACAGCCAGGAGATGTTTGACCAGCAGAGCGAGTACCTGCGCGAGGTCTTTGCCGCCCGCACGACGGTCATCGACCTGCCCCAGGTCACGGAGATCGCCTCCCGCGATCTGCGGCGGATGCTGGCCTCGGAGTGGACCGGGGGGAACGTGGACCCCGGACAGTTCCTCTGGACGCCGGTGTACGGCTACATCCTGCGGGAGCATCTCTTCGGGACCAAGGCTGACCTGAGCAAGCTCAGCGACAAGCATCTGCGGGCCGTGTCCTACTCCATGGTGAAGGCCAAGCGCCTGCCCCACATCAAGGGCATCGAGGAGACGGCCGTGGCCCTGGCCAAGTTCTGGGGCGTGGACGAGGAGATGGCCCGCCGGGCGGCGATCCTGCACGACTGCACGAAATACTGGGAGCTGGAGCCGCAGCTGGCCACCTGCGAAAAGTATGGGGTGGCGCTGGACGAGCTGGAGCAGACGAGCGTGAAGCTCCTGCACTCCAAGACCGGCGCGGCTCTGGCCGAGCATGTCTTCTGCGAGCCAAAGGAAGAGTGCGAGGCCATCTTCAGCCACACCACCGGCAAGGCGGGCATGACCAAGCTGGATAAGATCCTGTACTTAGCCGACTACATGGAGCCTACCCGCGACTTTGACGGCGTGGAGGAGCTGCGCCGCCTGGTCTGGGAGGACTTGGACCAGGCCATGATCCTGGGCCTGGAGATGAGCATTGAAGAGCTGAAGGAGCGGGGGGTGCCGGTCCATCGGAACACCCTGGCCGCGCTGGAGGATCTGCAAAGGAGGCAGCAGTGAAGGACCGATCTTTTTCCGAGGAAGAGCTGCGCCAGCGGGAGAAGGAAGAGCGCTCGCGCCGCCGCAAGCAGGAGCAGGCCTACCGGGAGGCCCAGCGGGGCGTCTACTCCCGCATCTACGAGGAGCAGGACGCCATGCCGGAGGACTATCGCCGTGCCCTGTGGGACGATCCCCAGGACGAGTATGACGACTATGACGACGGCTACGACGGGGCGGACCGGGAGATCCACTACGACGCCTATTACCACGCCCCCCGCGAC
>OLRT01002730.1_pt1 | contig 10760 bp, 8 predicted proteins | sample 1672021 | NCBI WGS metagenome assembly OLRT01 (sample SAMEA3136637, study PRJEB25190) | human gut metagenome | reverse complement strand
CACGATTTTTCTTTTCTTCCATATATGTTTCTTACTGTCCGTTATATGGGTTGTTATTATCATTTCCATTGCTGTATGGATTATTGCCGCTCTGGTTGTAACCACCATACTGCTGGCTCTGATCATATCCACCATACTGCTGATTCTGGTTGTATCCGCCGTTATATGGCTGCTGATTCTGGTTGTATCCGCCGTACTGCTGGTTCTGATATCCACCATTATATGGCTGGCCATATCCGTTCGTTCCGCTGTACTTATTAATCGCATCCTGTGCCAGTGCGTAGTCGATAATTCCAAGTCCAAATAACTGAAGAACTACAAACAGGATACCGCTATTGCTGGATGGCATACCGCCTCTGTTCTTGATGATATCGACCTTTTCACCCATCTTGTAAGCCCAGTACCATCCATAAATACCACAGGTAACAAGTGTAAGCAACAGTGCCATTCCGCCACCTGCCAATTCATTCTCACCCGACATCTCATTTGTATCGTCTGTAATACATACAAACCAGTAAAGTCCATAAATACCACAGGTAACGATCGTCAATAAGATACACATACCAATACTTCTTTGTTTCATACTTTCCTCCTTGCCGATGCTCCTTCCGCATCTCTGATTTCATATAACAAAAAGTATAAAATATTTATAAACTGCTGTCAACGAAGTCTGTACCAAAATATTGCTTATTCTGCTATATTTATGCATAATGTACCAGTATCTATCTGTTATCGCCCTGTATGTTTGCAAAATAAATACAAAAAAATTGAAAAAAAATACATATCGTGATACAATTTATTTTTCTGTTATTATTTCAATAACAATATTATAAATATGCCCTGCTTCTCTATTTTATGTTATATGAATATATGCAATTTTTCTGTGTCCCTGACTGTATATGTACTTTACCAGATCTTCCATACCCTGTATATTGTTGGAAGTAACTGCGGTGCAGTTATGATGCACATAATCAATCGTAACTACAGGTATTTCACTGTTCATCAGCTCGGTCACATCCGGGTCGTCAAAATTGGCACATACAATTACGACTCCCTCAAAATTCCGGTACCGGCAATGTTCATAATAGGACATCTTCCGGTTTTCAAAGCAGGTGTTGATAAATGTAATATCATATCCTAACTTTTCTGCCTGAATCTTAAGTCCGTTCAGCACACCGGAGAAATATTCATGGGTCAGGCCTCTTCCGGCTTCCTCCTCGAAGAGTACCCCGATATTATATGAACGGTTCGTCTTAAGCGCTCTGGCCGCTGCATTCGGAAAATATCCAAGTGTCTGCGCCGTTTGCTTTACCCGGTTTTTTGTCTCTTCGCTGATATCTTTATGATCATTCAGTGCTTTGCTTACGGTCGCAGTAGAAACACCACATCGTTCAGCAATTGTTTTTAAAGATACCATATCATTCCTCCAATGTTTCGGGAAATTTTCTTAATCGTTTTCGTAGCTTTAATATACGCCCATATGCCTGTAAATGCAATACTTTTTTGTCATTTCGTCAATTTAAACACTTTATTCTTGACTGTTTTGTGCATATTGTATGTGTATTTTGTGTCCGTGCATGCGCACGCTGTTTTATTCTTATACGTTTACGCAATTTTTTGGTTTTTTAATGTTGCGCACGCATTTGTTGCTTTCTTATATTTTTTGTTTTCGTTTTTGTTCAAGTTGCTGTATTTGCCTGTTTTAAGCCATTTTGTGTTGATTTTTTAAATTTCAGAGACTATACTCTATTTATAAAAGAGAGCACTTAAACGTTTTCGCTCTCATAGATAAGTGGCATTTAAAACAAGCACGATGGATTGATTACTCCACCAAATGCTTCTTTCCACTTTCATCTACTATGTCACAAGTAAATAATTTTATATGGAGGATACACACATGAAATTTGGATATTTCGATGATGCGAACAAAGAATATGTTATTACCTCTCCTAAGACACCACTCCCATGGATCAACTATCTGGGTTCTGAGAATTTCTTTTCTCTGATCTCCAATACCTGCGGTGGCTATAGCTTCTATAAAGATGCAAAGCTTCTTCGTCTGACGAGATACCGTTATAACAATGTTCCTTTCGACAGCAATGGACACTACTACTATATTAAAGAGGGCGATACCATCTGGAATCCCGGATGGATGCCAGCCAAGACCGATCTGGACGCTTATGAGTGTCATCACGGTATGGGCTACTCCACCTTCCGGAGCAGTAAAAATGATCTGCTGGCAGAGCTGACCGCATTTGTTCCGGTTGGAAAGAACTGTGAGATCAATCAGCTGACTCTTACCAATAACAGTAAAGAGACGAAAGATTTTTCTGTCTTTTCTTATGTAGAATTCTGTCTCTGGAATGCAGTTGATGACTCGACTAACTTCCAGCGAAATTTAAGTATTGGTGAAGTGGAAGTACACGGAAGTACAATTTATCATAAGACCGAATACCGTGAGCGTCGTAATCACTATGCTCTGTATGCAGTTAACGCCCCGGTAGACGGATTTGATACTGACCGCGATTCCTTCCTTGGAGCATACGGAGAAAACTCTGCTCCTGAAGTTGTCGTGTCCGATCAGTCCAAAAACTCCATTGCCAGCGGATGGGCTCCGGTAGGCTCCCATCATCTGAAAGTGTCTCTTGCTCCCAGCGAGTCTAAAACTTTCGTATTTATTCTGGCATACATAGAGAATCCGGTTGAAGAAAAATGGATCGGACGCGCCGAAGATGGAAAGATTAACCGCACACGTGCGGAAGCTCTGATGAAAGAATTTGATACCAAAGAAAAATCAGAAGCAGCACTGGCTGAACTGAAAAAATACTGGGATGAACTGCTTTCTCACTTTACGGTATCCTCTTCCGAGGAAAAACTGGATCGTATGGTAAACATCTGGCATCAGTATCAGTGTATGGTCACATTTAATATGAGCCGTTCTGCTTCCTACTTCGAATCCGGTATCGGACGAGGCATGGGATTCCGTGATTCCTGTCAGGATCTGCTCGGTTTCGTACATCTGATTCCGGACCGCGCAAGAGAGCGTATTCTGGATATTGCAGCAACACAGTTTGAAGACGGAAGTGCATATCATCAGTATCAGCCTCTGACCAAGAAAGGTAATTCTGATATTGGAAGCGGTTTCAACGATGATCCGCTCTGGCTGATTGCAGGTACCGCAGCATACATCAAAGAAACCGGGGATTACACCATCCTGGATGAAAAAACGCCGTATGACAGTGATCCTTCTAAGGCAACTGATTTTATGGAGCATTTACGCCGTTCCTTCCACTACACCATCGATCATCTCGGACCGCATAAACTTCCGCTGATCGGCCGTGCAGACTGGAATGACTGCCTGAACTTAAACTGCTTCTCCACAGAACCGGGAGAATCCTTCCAGACATTCGGCCCATCCGAAGGACCAAATGCAGAGTCTGTTTTCATTGCCGGTATGTTTGTCCGTTACGGTAAAGATTATGTAGAGATCTGCCGTCACAGAGGGCTTGAGGATGAAGCAAAACTGGCAGAAAATGCTATCGCAGAAATGGAAAAGACGGTTCTTGATGCTGGCTGGGATGGAGAATGGTTCCTGCGGGCATACGATCATTACAAAAACAAGATTGGTTCTAAAGAATGTGAAGACGGTAAAATTTTTATCGAGCCACAAGGCTTCTGCGTTATGGCAGAGATCGGCCTGAAAGAAGGAAACTGTCTGAAAGCCATGGAATCCGTAGAAAAATATCTGGATACTAAATACGGTATTGTACTTCTTCAGCCACCTTATCACAGATACCATGTTGAACTTGGTGAAATTTCCTCTTATCCACCAGGATATAAAGAAAATGCCGGTATCTTCTGCCACAACAATCCTTGGATTTCCATTGCAGAAACCGTTGTCGGACGTGGAAACCGTGCATGGCAGGTATATACAAGAACCTGTCCTGCATATATCGAAGATATCAGCGAAATTCACCGTACCGAACCTTATGTATATTCGCAGATGATTGCCGGAAAAGATGCTCCAAACTTTGGAGAAGCCAAGAACAGCTGGCTGACCGGTACTGCAGCGTGGACATTCCTGGACGTTTCCCAGTATATTCTCGGAATTCGTCCGGATTACGACGGATTGACCGTCGATCCATGTATTCCATCCACTCTGGATGGTTTCGAAGCAAAACGTGACTTCCGTGGTGTGACCTATCACATCAGCGTCCGTAACCCAAAACACGTAGAAAAGGGTGTTGCTTCCATGACCGTTGATGGCATTGCCGTAGACGGAAATACGATTCCATTACCAACCGGCAAGACAGAAGTCTCTGTCGAAGTGGTTATGGGCTAATACTTAATCACAGTAATTCTTGTTTCCGGTTTTGTGCCGGAAGCAGTTTTACCATTTTTCATTATTTTCCTACCCCCAAAAAGAGGGTGCGCATTATGCGCACCCTCTTTTTATTCATGATGATTTTATTTATGATGAATCGCTTTTTTCACCCATATAAATAAGTTTCTTACAAATACTCCTCCAAAAAAGATCTGCCAGCATAATGCCATTGGGAAGTTTAATGCAAATTTTTGCAGCCACACTGCGATCACCTGATTTCCCGGATGTGCAAACAAAACTGTGGCAATCAGACTCATTACCGGACACATCAGACATACAATCATAGAACAGATTGCAAGTGTCACAAAGACCGGCTTGTCTTCTTTTGGATTTACCAGACGAAATGCCAGCATCGTTGCCAGTTTCTCCACTACAAAATACTCCAGAATACATGCGATCGGCCACATAATCGGTATTTCATGAAACGCCAGCAGAAAAACTTCGTTTGTCATTCCGCCTTTGTCGATTGCGATGTTATAGCATACCATGGCATACACCATGACAAACGCCATAACAAGTGTAAATAAAATATTTTCGAGTCTACTCTTCTTTGGCATAATTTTGCCCTCCTTTAATATAAATAAATTTGAGCATAGAAAAACACACGCGTGTTGTTCGTTAATCAGTGAGTAATGCACACATGTGTCGTTTCCAATTATACCAAAGTTCTCTGTTCAATTGCGGATGATATTTTATCACATTTTCAGACAGCTGTAAAGTGTCTTTTTCCCATTTCTCATGCCATGATTTTTTCCGCCTTCAGAACATCCGTAACCTTCTTCACCGGAACGATCGTCAGCTTCTCCCTTACCTCCGCTGCGACATCCTCCAGATCCGGCATATTGTCCTTCGGGATATAGACCTTTTTCACGCCTGCGCGCTGTGCCGCCATCAGCTTCTCCGGCAGACCGCCGATCGGCATGATGCCACCGCGCAATGATACCTCGCCGGTCATTGCAATCTCCGGATTGACCGGTTTCCCGGACACGAGAGAGGACAGCGCTGTCACAAGCGTAATGCCTGCCGACGGACCATCCTTTGGTACCGCACCTGCCGGAACATGGATATGCAGATCGTTCTTCGCAAACAGCTCTGCTTTCTCCGGGTAAAGCTCCTTCACAAGCGTCACGGCGATCGCCGCAGACTCCTTCATCACATCGCCGAGCTGGCCGGTCAGCAGAAACTCTCCTTTTCCCGGCATCACATTGACCTCGATCTGCAGCGTATCGCCGCCGACTGCCGTCCAGGCAAGACCGCGCACAATACCAATCTCCGGTTTTTCGTTGGCCGGCTGGAACTCATACCTCTCTTTTCCGAGGAACTCTTCCAGGTTTTCTTTCGTCACAACAACCTCTTTTACCTGTTCCTCGAGAATCTTTCTCGCGCTCTTTCTGCAGATTCTGCCGATCTGGCGCTCCAGGGAGCGGACACCGGCCTCTCTGGTGTAGCCGCTGATCACTTCCATCAGCGCCTCATCCTCGATCACAAGCTGTGCTTCTTTCAGACCGTTCGCCTTCTTCTGCTTCGGAACGAGATGTTCTTTTGCGATATGGAACTTCTCGTTTTCCGTATAGCTTGAAATTTCAATCACTTCCATACGGTCCAGCAGCGGACGCGGAATGTTCTGAATATCATTTGCGGTTGCAATAAAGAGCACCTCCGAAAGGTCGATCGGAAGCTCTACGTAATGATCGGCAAATTTATTATTCTGCTCGGAATCGAGGACCTCAAGAAGTGCGGAAGAGGTATCTCCCTTGTAATCTGCACTTACTTTGTCGATCTCATCGAGCAGCATCAGCGGATTTTTCACCTTCGCCTGATGGAGTCCCGCCGCAATGCGTCCCGGCATCGCGCCGATGTAGGTTCTTCTGTGGCCGCGGATCTCCGCCTCATCCCGCACACCGCCGAGCCAGATGCGGACGTATTTTTTATTCAGGGCTCGCGCCACGCTTCTCGCAATCGAGGTCTTACCGGTTCCCGGAGGGCCTGCCAGGCAGAGAATCGGGCTCTCGCCTTTCTTCGTCAGGGTGCGTACGGCCAGGAATTCGAGGATTCTCTCTTTTACTTTCGAAAGACCGTAGTGATCTTCCTCCAGAATCTCGCGTGCTCTTGCCAGATCTTGATTGTCACGGGATGCCTTATCCCAGCAGTGTCTCGATATAGCCGCGGATCACGCCTGCCTCGGACGGATTGCTGGCCGAATTTTCCAGACGGTGGATCTCTTCGGAAATCCGCTCTTTTACCTCTTTGGAAGCTTTGAGCTTCTCAAGCTGCTTCTTATAATTTTCAATCTCGGTCCGGGAATTGTCCTCGCCGAGTTCCTCGCGGATGACTTTAAGCTGCTCGCGCAGAATATAATCACGCTGGTTCTTATCGATCCGCTCTTTGATTTTTCCCTGAATCTCCGAACGGATCTCCTGAATCTGAATCTCGTTGGCGATCATGACGCAGAGCGTATCATACCGCTCGGAAAGCTCCACAGCCTCCAGCAGTTTCTGGCGGTTTACGTAATCGAGGGGCAGATTCATGCAGATCTGGTCCACCAGCTTTCCAACTTCTTCGGTTCCGAGGATCTGGCCTGCCAGTTCCTTGCTGACTTTCTGCGTCTGCTCGCAGTAGACGGCAAACAGCTCTTTTAAGTTGCGCAGCATTGCCTCCTGCTCGATATCGGAAAACTGCATTTCGTCCGAGCCGGTAAACAGCGCCACCTCGGCGCGGAGATACTCGCTCTCCTCTTCCTCGAAGTTCAGCAGTTCTGCGCGTCTTTCTGCTTCTACGAGAATCCGAAGAACATCCTTTGGCATTTTCACAACCTGTTTGATGACCGCAATTGTTCCAATTTTATACACATCAAGCAGACCCGGTACTTCCGTATCCGGGTCTTTCTGTGTAATCAGGAAAATTTTCTGGTTTCCCAGCATCGCCTCCTCGACCGCACGAACCGATTTAGGTCTGCTGATATCAAAATGTACAATCATATCCGGCAAAATCGTTGTTCCACGCAGCGCAATCGCCGGTAATACTTTTGTCACTTCTTCCATTTAAGTTTCCTCCTGCGTTTTTCAGGCGGTTTCCGGTCTTCCGGATCTTCTTCCCATATTCCGCCGTGGAACAGGGGCCGGTTCGCCGTGAATAATCTCCGGCTCCGCCTTCTTTTCTACAGCGTCCTTGGTGATGACGCATTCTTTTGTCGTATTGTCCGACGGGATCTCATACATCAGATCCATCATCGTATCTTCCATGATTGCGCGGAGACCTCTGGCGCCTGTTTTCCGCTCTAGGGATTTCTTTGCAATCGCTTCGAGTGCATCTTCTTTGAAGTCAAGCTGTACGCCGTCCAGTTCAAACAGCTTCTTGTACTGTTTGACCAGAGAATTCTTCGGCTCAACCAGAATCTTCATCAGGGCCGTCTCATCCAGAGAATTTAACGTAACGACAATCGGCACACGTCCGACAAACTCCGGAATCAGGCCGAACTTGGTCAGATCCTGCGGCATGACCTGACGGAGCAGATCTCCGACATTCTCATCTTTTGCATGGCCGATCGGATTGTTGAATCCGATGGATTTCGTATCCTGTCTCGTCTCGATGATCTTCTCGAGTCCTTCGAATGCACCGCCGCAGATAAAGAGGATATTCGTCGTATCAATCTGAATAAACTCCTGATGCGGATGCTTTCTTCCGCCTTGCGGCGGAACGGAAGCTACAGTTCCCTCCAGGATTTTCAGCAGTGCCTGCTGTACACCCTCGCCGGAAACATCTCGTGTGATCGAAGCGTTTTCGGATTTTCTTGTGATTTTATCGATCTCATCGATGTAGATGATGCCGTGCTCAGCGCGCTCGATATCATAGTCTGCTGCCTGAATGAGGCGGAGCAGAATGTTTTCTACGTCCTCGCCGACATAACCTGCCTCGGTGAGCGCCGTTGCGTCTGCAATTGCAAACGGAACGTTGATCAGTTTGGCCAGTGTCTGTGCCAGATACGTTTTTCCGGAACCGGTCGGTCCGAGCATCAGAATGTTGCTCTTCTGCAGTTCGATGTCGGAGGATGCACCGGAAAGCACTCGTTTGTAATGGTTGTAAACAGCAACGGAGAGCACTTTTTTCGCCTCATCCTGTCCGATTACGTAGTCATCCAGAAATGCTTTGATTTCCTTTGGTTTGATCAGGTTGATCTCGTCGGTATTCTGCTCGCCGTACAGATCCTCAAACTCTTCCTGAATGATCTCCGAGCAGATTGCCACGCAGTCATCACAGATGTATGCCCCGTCCGGGCCTGCGATCAGCTTGCGTACCTGGTCTTCTGTCTTTCCGCAGAAAGAGCAGCGGATCTTGGTATCATTCCCTTTTATAGCCATCGTTTTCTTCCTTTCAACATATTACAACTAAACCTTATCGCCGGATAAGGCAAAAGGTGCCACAAAAGCCTCATTGCCGGAACTACGCTTTTGGACACCTTTCCTCTCTTATCGGTTCGTAATTACATTATCAATCAGACCGTATGCTTTTGCTTCCTCTGCGGACATGTAGTTGTCACGCTCGGTATCGATCTCAATCTGTTCCAGCGGTTTTCCTGTATTTGCCGCCAGAATTTCATTTAATTTCCGTTTGGTTTTCAGAATCTGTTCTGCAACGATTTTGATCTCGGTTGCCTGACCCTGTGCACCGCCAGATGGCTGATGAATCATGATTTCAGAGTTTGGCAGAGCCATTCTCTTTCCTTTGGTACCGCCGGCAAGAAGGAATGCTCCCATGCTGGCAGCCATACCGATACAGATCGTGGATACATCACATTTGATGTACTGCATCGTATCGTAGATAGCAAGTCCTGCGCTTACAGAACCTCCCGGACTGTTGATATACATGTGGATATCTTTTCCCGGATCTTCAGACTCCAGGAACAGCAGCTGTGCAACGATCAGGTTTGCCGATACGTCGGTAACTTCCTCTCCCAGAAAAATAATACGGTCGTTCAGCAGTCTTGAATAAATATCGTAACTTCTCTCTCCCCTGCTTGTCTGCTCGATGACATAAGGTACAAAACTCATTCAATTGCCTCTCTTTCCGAGGTCTTACGCCTCTTTTGCGCTGTCAGCCATGAGAGTTACTGCTTCCTGAACAGCGAGATCTTTCTTCATCTGCTCTTTCTCATATTCGCCAACGAGCTCTTTGAATTTATCCAGCTCCATTTTGTACATTTCAGCCATTTTAGCCAGCTCTTCGTCCAGCTTCTCATCGCTGATCTGGATGTTTTCTGCTTCTGCAACTTTCTCAAGTACCAGTCTGCTCTCGATTCTCTTAACAGCCTGCGGTTTCATCTGCTCTTTTAAGGAATCAACGGTAGCGCCTGTAAACTGCATGTACTGCTCCATGGACAGACCCTGGGACTGGATTCTTCTTGCGAAATCGTCAACCATGTTCTCTACCTGCGTATCGATCATAGCTTCCGGAATCTCCATTGTTGCGTTCTCTACTGCTTTATCTACGACAGCGTTCTCTTTTTCTGTCTTAGCCTGCTCTTCTTTTTTCTTGGTCAGGTTGTCTTTGATTTCTTTTTTGTACTCATCCAGAGTATCGAACTCGGAAACGTCTTTTGCGAAGTCGTCATCAAGTGCCGGAAGCTCTTTTGCTTCGATTTTGTGGATGGTGCATTTGAATACTGCTGCTTTTCCAGCAAGCTCTTCTGCCTGATAATCCTCTGGGAAAGTAACGTTTACTTCCTTCTCCTCTTCCAGAGCTGCGCCAACGAGCTGCTCTTCGAATCCCGGAATGAAGGAATGGGAGCCAAGGGTCAGCGGATAATCTTTTCCAGCGCCGCCGTCGAACGGAACGCCGTCTACAGAACCTTCGAAGTCAAGTGTAACGGTATCTCCGTCTGCTGCCGGACGATCCTCTACATTGATGGTTCTTGCATTGTTATTGCGTTCTTTTTCCAGAGCTTCGTCTACTTCTTCATCGGATACAGAAGTATCGATCTTTGTAACGGTCACTCCCATGTATTTGCCAAGTGTAACTTCAGGCTTTACAGCAACTTCAGCTGTGAAAATAAAAGGCTTGCCCTTTTCAATCTGTACAACGTCAACGGTCGGACGTGACACAATATCAATTCCGCTTTCGTCAACAGCTGCTGCATAATTCTGCTGCATCAGAGCGTTTGCTGCATCCTCATAGAATACGTCAACTCCATACATCTTCTCGATCATGGCTCTCGGAACTTTTCCTTTACGGAATCCCGGAACACTGATCTGCTTCTTCTGCTTCTGGTAAGCTGACTCAAGTGCTTTCTCCAGATCCTCTGCTGAAACCTCGATGGTAAGTTTCGCCATATTCTTCTCTAAATTTTCAACCTGTACACTCATCTTAATTGTTTCCTCCT
>OLRT01002724.1_pt1 | contig 10775 bp, 7 predicted proteins | sample 1672021 | NCBI WGS metagenome assembly OLRT01 (sample SAMEA3136637, study PRJEB25190) | human gut metagenome | reverse complement strand
GATTCCATCTATATCAAATTTCCGGATCCAGTCCTCACAGACCTTGCAGAAATATCCGGAGTATTTTGAAGAGTGATGATTCTTCATCCAGCCTGGTTTTGATTCCCAGGCTGGGGAGAAAAAATTTTTTCGATCATCTTGTATACTAGTATATAAGAGGGGGGAACAACAAAAGGGAGAAAATCCCGGAAAAGAAAGACGGAATAAATGAGGCAGAATAGACGGACAGAGAATCAAACGAAAAGGCTGTGGTAAAATTGAAAAGCTACAGCCGGAAAGAAGAAAGCAATGGGTCACATGGCATAGACAAAGCCGGCAAAAACAGGAACTAAAAGTAAAAATCACTCTTACAAGGAAAAGAACAAGGAGGAAGAAAAAACTATGAAAAAAATGTCTCTGAAATTAACCGCAGCAGCAATGAGCGCACTGATGGCAGCAGGAACTCTGGGAGGAATTCCGGCATTTGCAGAGGAAGAAACCACCATCCGCATTCTGACCACCAATCCGTTGGTAAGCGAAGAGGCAATGGCACTGTTTGAGGAGCAGAACCCTGGAATCAAAGTGGATTACGAGTATGTTTCCAGAAATGATTATTCTGCAAAATTTTCTGCACTGGCAGCAGCCGGTGAAGTTCCGGATGTGTTCTGGACTCAGAGTGCTTACATCAAAGATCAGGTAGATCAGGGTCTGCTGATGGATATTTCCGAGGATCTGAAAGGTCAAAACTATGAAGAAGATGCCGTATGGGAAGACACTTTCATTGAAGCACTGATGGACAATTACAAAAATGCCATGAAAGTAACTCTGGGTGAGGATGAGGAAGGCATTTATGGTGTTCCTTTCTCCATGACCACCATCGCTGTTCTGTATGACAAGAACCTGTACGATGAGCTGGGACTGACCGAGCCGCAGGACTGGGACACCTTTATGAGCAACTGCGAATCGTTGAAAGAAGCCGGCTATGTGCCGCTGTCTTTACAGGTGAACTGGCTTGACTGGTATGCACGTCTGTTCTGGGATCAGTACTGCAGAGAAGAACTGGAAGCAGATCCTGCTGCATGGACCGATGGTACCATGACCTTTGAATCTGAAAGTGTAAAGAAAGGTCTGGAAGCTTACAAAGATCTGTGGGACAAAGGCTATCTGCCGGAGAATGGAATCACTGCTGAGCTGGAAACCATGCAGCAGATGTTCTGCCAGAAGAAACTGGCTCAGTTCCTCATCGCACCGGACAAGCTGGAGTACATCCTGCAGAATGCACCGGAAGATATGTCCCTGGCAACTTTCGCATTTCCTGGTATCGCAGGTCTGGAGCCAAGATCTTTAGGTGGATCCAGCAACATCTTCGGTATCAGCTCTGCAGCCGAGAACAAAGATGCAGCTCTGAAACTGGTGAAATTCCTGACTTCCAAGACTATGTTTACATCCAGTGATGTGCTGAAATATTCCAATTCCGGTTTGAACAATGTAGAAGCAGATCCTCAGGCTGAACAGCTGATGGCAGGCTTTACAAAGGCAGCAGAAGGCGGCTTCTGTCCGGAGACGATGGTTCCCACCACTCTGAACACTGAGATCAACGAAGCCTTTATGAAAGACCTGCTTCCAAATTACCTGCTGGGCGACTATGATCTGGACTATGTAACCAGTGAACTTCAGACTATTTATGAGGATACCAAGGGCTGATAGAAGCTGACCTGGCGACAAAGATAGTCGGAATAGGTGTAAAACAGAAAAAGCGGATGGAGGGATAGTGGCTATCCGCTTTTCTGTTTGCCAAAATACAGTAGGAGTGCGAAGCACGGAACAATCCGTGTGATCGAGTACTACCCCGGATATGCCGGAAAACGATGTGATTGTGGAAAGGAGATTCTTATGAAATCCAGACAGAAAAAGAGTTTAATGTCAGAGATCCGGGAAAGCATCCCTGCATATCTTCTGATCCTGCCGACCATTTTGGTGTTTATCATCTTTTTGTACATACCATTTGCAAATGCGATCCGGATCAGCCTGTACAAGTACAAGGGCATTGGTCCGCTGAAAGATTTTGTCGGATTTGATAACTATACGAAGGTCTTAAGTGACCGGAAATTTTACACCGCATTTCTCAATACTTTCAAACTGATCGGTGCTGACCTGATCTTTTCCTTACTCATTGGATTTCTTCTGGCATACGTGCTGTATCAGGGAATCCGGTTAAAGAACGTATTATTCCCGTGTTTGTTTATCCCTTATCTGATTTCTATGGTTGTTGTAGGAAGTATCTGGAGAATTTTATATGATCCGAATATCGGCCCCATCAACCAGATTCTGGAGGCTGTGGGACTTGGAAACCTTGCCCAGGCCTGGCTGTCACAGAAAAATACCGCCCTCCCGGCGATTACCATAACGTGGATCTGGCGTACCATTCCTTTCAATATGCTGATCCTGTATGCTAACATTATGACCATGTCCAGAGATTATCTGGAAGCGGCCGACATCGACGGTGCAAGTTCTTTCCAGAAACTGCGTTTCGTCATTCTTCCGTATCTGAAACCAACCTTTATTACCCTGATTATGCTGACAGTCACCAATGACCTTCGAGCTTTCGATATGGTATGGATCATGACCCAGGGAGGTCCGGGCGGAGCATCCGAGGTAATGACTTCTTATGTTTACCGCACTGCATTCCAGACGCAGAAATTTGGTACTGCTACCGCAGCATCCATTGTGATGATGGTAGTGATGATCGCGGCCACGGTAGGACTGCAGGTGCTGAAAAGAGGGAAAGGAGAAGACTGATGAAGAAAACAAGAAAGAAGATCACGAATGGGATCATTTTTATAATCGTTGCAGTGTATGCGGTGGTTTCCGTGTATCCCCTGATCTGGGTCATCCTCCAATCCTTTAAGAGTGAATCCCAGTTTCTGCAGAGCATCTGGTCACTGCCCAGCTCCCTGCATTTTGAAAATTATCAGACGGCCTTTACCACTGGAAAACTGGGCCTGTACTTCTTCAACACCGTGAAAAATACCGCAGCCACTTTGGTAGTGGATCTGGTGCTGATTACCCTGGCAGCCTTTGCATTTTCCAAATTGAAGATGAAATTCAAAAAATTCTTCTATTATTTCATCCTTATCAATATGCTGATTCCGACACCCATCATTCTGCTGCCCATGTATCTGCAGGTATTAAATATGAACATTCAGAATACCCTGGCAGCCATTGTGTTCCCGTATTATCAGGGATTTGCACCTCTTGGACTGGTGCTGGCCACCAACTATTTCAACAACATTCCGGATGAAGTCATCGAAGCGGCCAGAATCGACGGATGCAATACACCGAAAGTGCTGATCAGCATTGTGGTGCCGCTGGCAAAACCAATTTTGACAACCCTTGCAATTTTAGGCGGCATGAACGCATGGAACGAGTACATGTGGTCTTTGACTTCCATCAGCAACACCAGCCGCTACACTCTGTCGGTTGGAATTGCGACCTTAAGAGACCAGACCAGTATTTTAGGCTATACGCCGGTATTTGCAGCATTGTCTGCCAGCGCCATTGTCTTTGTCATTCTGTTTTTGTGTGCACAGAGAACCTTTGTGGAATCCATTACAGCAGGAGCTGTGAAAGGCTGATAAGGAGGAAACCCTATGCGGTACGGAAAAGAAGCATTTACAGAAGAATTGTTTGAGCATCCAGGAAGCGCATACCGGGGCGCTCCCTTCTGGGCCTGGAATACAAAGCTGGATAAAGAAGAAGCCCTGCGTCAGATTGACCAGTTTGAAAAAATGGGTATGGGCGGTTTCCACATGCACACCAGAGTGGGGCTGGACACGGAATATATGGGACCGGAATTTCTGGACATTGTGAAAGCCTGTGTGGAAAAAGCAGAGGAAAAGGGTATGAAAGCCTGCCTGTATGATGAAGATCGGTGGCCGTCCGGCTATGCCGGAGGAAAGGTGACAAAAAATCCAGAGTACCGAAGCCGTTATCTGGTGGTGACACCGTTTCGAAAGGGAACCAGAGAAGTTCCGGAAGGGAAATACGATTCCTGCGCGCCCACCTTTTCCAATGGAACGGGAAACTTTCTGGAGGCATTCCGGATCTGGCTGGATGAAAATGGATGCTTGAAAAGTTATGAACTTTGTGGGGAAGATACAAAAGCAGAACAGGGAGAAACCATCTGGTATGTATATTATGAAATTGCAGGAAACAGTCCCTGGTTCAACAACCAGGCGTATGTAGACAGTTTAAATCCAAAAGCTATCCAGGAATTTCTGCGGCTGACCCATGAGGTATATTTTCAGACAGTGGGAGAAAAATTCGGAGAGGTCATTCCTTCGATTTTTACGGATGAGCCTCAGTTTGCGCACAAACAGTTTCTGGGATTTCCGGAAGGAAAACAGGATGTACTCCTTCCCTTTACGGATGATTTTGAGGAAACCTATCAGAAAACTTACGGGGAAAGCCTGCTTGATCATGTACCGGAACTTTTGTGGGAGTTGCCGGATGGAAAGGTTTCAGTCATCAGATATCATTATCACGATCATGTGGCAGAACGGTTTGCTTCTTCTTACAGTGACCAGGTGGGAAAATGGTGTGAGGAACACGGCATTTCCCTGTGCGGGCACATGATGGAGGAGCCTACGCTGTATTCTCAGACCAGGGCGCTGGGAGAAGTGATGCGGAATCTGAGGGGTTTTACCATGCCGGGCATTGATATGCTGTGTGACCAGAGAGAATATTCCACTGCAAAACAGGCTCAGAGCGTGGCCCATCAGTATGGACGGGAAGGATGCGCCGGAGAAATTTACGGAGTGACCAATTGGGATTTTGATTTCAGGAGACATAAGCTTCAGGGAGACTGGCTGGCAGCCCTTGGAATTACCCTGCGGGTGCCCCATCTCACGTGGATGAGCATGGGCGGAGAGGCGAAACGGGATTATCCGGCATCCATTGGTTTTCAGTCACCCTGGTATGAACATTACAAGATGGTGGAAGATCATTTTGCCAGAGTCAATACCGTTCTGACCCGGGGAACACCGGTGGTGAAAATCGGGGTTCTTCATCCGGTGGAATCTTACTGGCTGAAATTTGGCCCCAACCAGCAGACTGGCCAGGAACGGGCAGAGATGGAAGAACATTTCAAAGAGATTACGGAATGGCTGCTGTTTGATCTGCTGGATTATGATTATGTTTCAGAATCGCTGTTAAAAGACCAGTACCAGGATGGAAAGATCGGCATCATGGACTATGAAGTGCTGATTGTTCCGGGAATGCACACCATCCGCCAGACCACTCTGGATGTGCTGGAAGATTTCCGGAAACGGGGAAAACAGGTGATTTTCCTGGGAGAAATTCCGGCGCTTGTGGATGCAGGTCCGTCAAAAGCGGCGGCAGAGACGGCAAAGAAATGTACCTGCATTCCATTTTCCAGGAACCGTCTGCTGACAGAGCTGGAGCCGTACCGTCAGGTGGACATCCATTATGACGGCCCGAAATTTTTAAAGAAACCAAACCACAAGAAAAACTGGGATGGGGAACGTACCGAAAAATATCTGTATCAGATGCGGCAGTGGGAAGGGGAAAACTGGATTTTCATTGCCAACGGAAAACCTCTTGGAAATCCGGATCTGGTACTGTCTGATAAAGTAAAAATTGCGCTGACCGGCGCATACCGTGTGGAATTGTGGAACACCCTTACCGGAGAAAAACAGGAACTGGAAAGCCAGATTCGAAAAGGAAAGACAGAGCTCCGGACAGAGCTGAACGGACAGGACAGCCTGCTGCTGCGGATGATTCCTGATTCGGCTGACGAAAGTACAAAGAGCGGTGAGAGATCAGCGCTGGAAGAAAAGAGGGAGGTCTGCAAAAACAGGCATCCACGGGTGATTTTGAAACGGGACGAGCCCAATGTGCTTGTTCTGGATAAGGCATCCTGGCAGATAGAAGGCAGAGATGCAGAGCCGGAAGAAGAAATCCTCCGGTTAGACAATGAGATTCGAGATATTCTGGGATATCCAAGAAGAAAGGCAGCCTATGCGCAGCCATGGGTTCAGAAAGAGGAAGAAATCAGAAGTATTCCTGTGACATTGACGTATGAAATCTTTTCAGAGACAGAAATCTCAGATATATGGCTGGCTATGGAAGGACTGGCAGGGGTACAGCTTTTCCTCAACGGGAAACCAGTGGAAAAGAAACCAGAGGGATACTACGTTGATCCGGCAATTCCCAAAACAGTGCTTGGAACTTTGAAACAGGGAGTCAATATTCTTCGGGTGGTGATTCCATTTACAGCAAAAACAAATCTGGAAGCCTGCTATATATTAGGTATATTCTCCGTCAGAGTACAGGGAGATCAGGCAGTACTTGCTCCCTGGAGAGAGGAAGGGTGGTATGGTTCTCTTACAGAGCAGGGGATGCCGTTTTACGGAGGAAATGCCGTTTACGAGGAAACTCTGGAACTGGAAAAAGGACTGTATGAGGTTCAGATAAGCAAATTCCGAGCGCCGGTTTTAGAGGTAGAATTGGATGGAAAGTATGCAGGAATGATCGCATTTGCGCCCTATACATGCAGATTGAAAATTGAAAAATCCGGAGTACATACACTTGGGATTCGAGCATTTGGAAGCAGAGTTAATACATTTGGAGCCATTCATGACTGCGATGAGCAGGAAGTCTATTTCGACCCCAATGCATGGCGGACAGAAGAGGACAGCTGGTCTTATGAGTATCAGCTGAAAAAGACAGGAATTTTGAAAAGGCCTGTTCTGTGGAAAATCGAGACAGCAGGATGGGAAGACCGGGAAGGAGAGGGACTGAAATGAAAGCAATCAAACTGGAAAAGCCGTATGAGATTGAAGAGGTAGAAACTGCAATGCCGCAGCCGAAAGCAGGCGAGGCACTGATCCGTGTAAAAAGTGCAGGGATTTGTGGATCTGATATTGGAGCGTATCGTGGAACCAACAACCTGGTAACGTATCCCAGAATCATTGGCCACGAAATTGCTGGAGAAGTCCTGTCCATTCCGGAAAATGAAAAAGGCATCAAAGCTGGAGACAAGGTGATTGTAGATCCGTATCTGTACTGCGGACACTGCTATCCCTGCAGCATCGGGCGTACCAATTGCTGTGAGGATCTGCATGTTCTGGGCGTTCATGTGGATGGCGGCATGTCAGAATATTTCTGCCACCCGGCAGATATGCTGGTGAAGGTGCCAGATGACATGGACTGGAAATACATTCCCATGGCAGAACCGCTGACCATTGCCCTTCACGGCCTTCATAGAACCCAGCTGAAAAAAGGGGAACACATTGCCGTGATCGGTGCGGGAACCATCGGACTGATGGCAGCACTGGCAGCCCTGTCCTACGGAGCTGTTCCCATTCTTCTGGACATTGTGCCGGAGCGGCTGGAATTGGCGAAAAAACTGGGCGTGCCCTATGTGATCAATTCAGCCAAAGATTCGGTGGAGGAGCTGATTTTGAAATACACAGGCGGTAGAAAAGCGGAAGTGGTGATGGAAGCTTCCGGAGCCAATGCGGCGATTCTTATGACGCTGGATCTGGTGTCAAACGCAGGACGGATTGCCCTGACTGGCTGGCCGAAGAATCCTACCATGTTCCCCACGGATCTGATTACCAAAAAGGAAGTGGACATCCGGGGATCCAGAACCAGTGCCGGAGAATTTGAGGAAGCTGTTTCCATGATTTATGAGAAAAAGATTCCCATGGATCAAATTCTCACCAAAGTGGTTTCTGTGGATGAAGCTGCCCAGGCAGTACGGGACATCGAAAAAAATCCGGGAAATTACCTGAAAGTGAATGTACTCTTTTAAAAATTAGAAAAGGGAAGCCGCGGCGCAAAATGCGTGTGCGGCTTCTTTTCTCCTGTCTTGTGTTTTGGGGAAGAATCATATATAATAATTCAAAGTGCTGTTTTTCTGATGGCAGGAAGGCAGCCAGACAGGAGGAAGTAATGGACGATCGGAATCAGGATTGGTCCCGGCTGGGTGAAGAAGTAAAAGACATTGTACAGTCAGCGGTGGAATCCCGCGACTTTCAGGAATTGAATAAGGCCATTGAAAAGACTTTGAATGTGGCCATGGATCAGGTAGGCAGAACCGTGAACCAGATGGGAAAAACGGTTCAGGATTCCCTGCAGAAAGGTGCAAATGGGCAGGATCCGACCCAGGAGTGGGAACGCTCCAGAATGGAGCGGGAGCAGCGCTATAAGAGTTACAGCTCCGGCGGTTCGGCGGACCGGCACATGTATGAGCAGGCCAGACAGGCTGGAAGCCGTTCCTGGAGAGAACAGGGAAATGCCTGGGATAACCGGAGCCGTGGAGACTCCAAGTCTACGGAAGTACAGATCTACGACAGCAGCCGGTACAGCAAACCGGGAGGGCTGACGGCGGCAGGCGTTCTGCTGACAGTATCCGGCGGTGTACTCACCGGCACCATGGGAATTGGATTCCTGGTCACGGCCGGTGTGCTAACGCTGACTCATACAGTCATCGGCCTGGGAGCTGGTCTGGGTCTTGGAGTGTTAGGGCTGTTTACAGCAGGAAGCGCTGTGATGCTGGGGAAAGGCATCAGCCTTTTAAAACGGTCCAGGCGGTTCAAACATTATGTGCAGAAACTGGGAAAACGGGACTACTGCAGCATTGAAGAACTGGCAGAAGTTTCAGGAAAGTCTGAAAAGTTTGTCCGCAAGGACGTAAGCCGGATGATCAGCCGCAAGCTGTTCCGCCATGGACATCTGGATAAACAGGGAAGCTGTCTCATGGTGACGGATCAGGCGTATGCCCAGTATCAGGAAACCCAGAAAGATCTGGAACGCCGTCAGGCAGAAGAGAAGAAGATTCAGGAAGAACGGGAAGCCGTCCTGAAAAATGAAAAGCTCAGTGAAGAAGCGAAAAAAGTGATTCAAGAGGGAAATGCCTATCTGGATCAGATTAAAAAGAGCAATGAGGCTATTCCAGGGGAGGAGATTTCCAGAAAAATTTCCAGGATGGAAGTAATCATTGGAAAGATTTTTGACCGGGTGGAAGAGCATCCGGAGCTGATTAGTGATCTGCGCAGATTTATGGATTATTATCTGCCCACCACAGTGAAGCTTCTGAATGCATATGAAGATATGGATTCTCAGCCGGTGCAGGGTCCCAACATTCAGAAATCCAAAAAAGAAATTGAAGATACACTGGATACCATTAACCAGGCATTTGAAAAACTTCTGGACAGCTTTTTCAAGGATACGGCATGGGATATTTCTTCGGATATTTTGGTACTGCAGACCATGCTTGCCCAGGAGGGGCTGACCAAAGGTGCTTTTGAACGTCCGCTTGATACGAACAGGGAGGAGAAATCATGAGTGACGAATTTAAAGAGTTTGACACGGTTCCCACACCGACTCTGACGCTGGAGCCTTTCGGTGCAGAGGAGAAAAAAGAGGAACCACAGGCAGTGGAAGAAAAGAAGCCGGAACCGGTATTTGAGGAGAGCAGCCTGACACCGGATGAGCGGAAGATGGTCAATGATTTTGCGAAACAGATTGACCTGACCAATTCCAGCATGATTCTTCAGTATGGTGTGGGTGCTCAGAAAAAGATGGCAGATTTTTCCGAGTCTGCACTGGAAAATGTAAAGACCAAGGATCTTGGTGAAGTGGGAGATATGCTGGCAGAAGTGGTGACAGAACTGAAAAGTTTTGATGCCCAGGAGCAGGAGAAAGGATTTTTTGGATTTTTCAAAAAAAATACCGACAAGCTGTCCAGCATGAAGGCGAAATACAGCAAGGCGGAATCCAATGTGAACCAGATCTGTGAGGCACTGGAGAAACATCAGGTAGTTCTGATGAAAGACATTGCTGTGCTGGATAAGATGTATGATTTGAACAAGAGCTATTTTAAAGAGCTTTCTATGTATATTCTGGCTGGAAAGAAGAAGCTGGAGCAGGTGAGAAATGAAGATCTGAAAACACTGACAGAGAAGGCAGCTGCCACCGGCCTGCCGGAAGATGCCCAGGCAGTGAAAGATCTGGTCAGTCTGTGCAATCGGTTTGAGAAGAAGATTCATGATCTGGAGCTGACCCGGATGATTTCTCTTCAGACAGCACCTCAGCTGCGGCTGGTGCAGGGAAATGATACGCAGATGGTAGAGAAGATTCAGTCCACTATTGTGAATACCATTCCTCTGTGGAAGAGCCAGATGGTGCTGGCACTTGGCGTGGCTCATTCCAATGAGGCTGCCAAAGCCCAGCGTCAGGTGACAGATATGACGAATGATCTTTTGAGAAAGAATGCGGAGACCCTGAAGATGGCCAGCATCGGGACGGCAAAAGAGTCTGAGCGTGGAATCGTGGATATTGAGACTCTGACCCAGACCAATGCGACGTTGATTTCTACCCTGGATGAAGTGCTGAAAATTCAGAAAGAAGGCCATGACAAGCGGATGGCTGCAGAGACTGAGATGCAGCGCCTGGAAAATGAAATGAAATCCAAGCTGCTGGAGCTTTCTGCAAAATAAACGGTTCAGAAAAAAAGAAGCTGCGGAATCGAGATAAGATTTCGCAGCTTCTTTTACATGGCTTACTGAATAGAAGTTACTTTATAGTCTTTGGCTTCTACTGTACTTTTCAGGGTTTCATCAGAAACATCTGCAGTGAGTGTCACTACAGCGGTTCCAGTGGTGTGGCTGACTTCTGCCTGGCTGACACCATCTAATGCTTCCAGAGCTTTCTTTACGGAAGCTTCACAGTGTCCACACATCATTCCTTCGATTTTCATTGTCTTTGTC
>OLRT01002721.1_pt1 | contig 10784 bp, 10 predicted proteins | sample 1672021 | NCBI WGS metagenome assembly OLRT01 (sample SAMEA3136637, study PRJEB25190) | human gut metagenome | reverse complement strand
TAAAACAATTACAGTATTTTGTAGTATGTGCACAGACGGGTTCTTTCAGTGATGCAGCGAAGGTTCTTTATTCTACGCAGCCGAGTGTGAGCAAGGTTGTCAAGGCGTTGGAGGATGCTCTTGGAATGCAGCTTTTTGAGCGGCTTCCGAGAGGAATACGCCTCACAGTGCAGGGACAGAAAGTATATCGATATGCGTGCAGGATTACAAATGAGATCGATGCGCTGGAGAATATGGCGTCGCACGGAATGACAAAATGGATCCGTGTTTCGCTGAATCCGAGCTCCTGGTTTGCGAATCAGTTTGTGGATTTTTATAACGAAACTTATGAGAAAAACTATCATTTTCAGCTGACTACAGCAGGTGTTCGGAGCGTTATGGACCGTGTCAGAGACTATGTGGACGACATCGGTTTTGTGTATATCCTGAGTCAGCAGAAGGAGAATTTTCTGCATGAAATATCCCGGAATAAGTTGCAGTTTGTTCCGATGTATGAGACGGATGTGGTGTTTTATCCGGGACGAAAGACGGAACTTTATGATTCTGGACGGAGCAAAGTTGAGCTGCAGGATCTGGAGGGAGTCCGGTTTATTCAGAACTATCAGGATGAGTTTTTTGACATTGGTTCTGTGCATGAGGATTCTTTTCAGTGGAAGGCTATTGACATTTCCGTACTGACAAACAGTGATTATATTATGGAAAAGATGCTGAAAAACAGCAGGGTTTCCAATGTGAGTGGAAGCTATCTTTCTGAGAATAAAACAGGTACAACACCAGGAATTCCTCTGGATATGGGGGACAGCAAGGTGCTCTTCGGTTATATTGTCCACAAGGGAGAGAAGGTTGATGAAAGTGTACAGGAACTGCTTGATTTCCTGATGACTCGGCTGCATAAGAGTTAAAACCGACCTATTCCATAATATACAAGAGATATTCCTATTTGGAATAGCGCATAACCCTCCCTGGGGGTTGTGTGCTTTTTTTTCATTTGTTAGACTTTATTTAATGAATTAATGTGCGGATATTTTAACTGTTTTCAGACAGACATAAAGGAGTACTCATGATTAGATACATTATTAAAAGGCTTCTTCAGTTGATTCCGATTTTAATCGGGATCACTTTTTTGTCTTTTGCGATGATGCGGCTTGCGGGTGGTGATGCGGTTACTTATATGTATGATAACGCAGGTGCTTCTGTCTCGCAGGAGGTCATTGACCAGACAAAGAAGGAGTATGGGCTGGATCAGCCGTTTCTTGTACAGTATGCAAAGTGGTTTGCAGGAATGGTGACCGGGGACATGGGAACGAGCTATGTTTCCAAGAGAGATGTTTACGATACTTTTGCAGAAAAGCTTCCGGCAACGATCCTTCTTACGGTATCTTCGGTGCTTTTAACGATGCTGATTGCAATCCCGCTGGGTATTATTTCAGCGGTAAAACATAACAAATGGAGTGATTATCTGATCCGTTTTTTGAGTTTTATCGGGAACTCCATGCCCAACTTTTTTGCAGCGCTGGTGCTGATGTATTTCTTCTCGATCAAGCTTGGATGGCTTCCGGTGATCACAACAGACAACGTGGCATTGAGCCTTGTTCTGCCAACGCTTACGCTTGCGATATCGATGGCATCCAAGTATACGCGGCAGGTGAGAGCAACAATTCTGGAGGAACTGAACAAGGATTATGTGATCGGAGCGCGTGCAAGAGGAGTGCGAGGCAGCGTGATCATCTGGAAAAATGTTATGAAATCTTCGATGCTTACGATCATCACTCTGCTCGCTTTATCGATAGGAAACCTTCTTGGAGGCACGACGATCGTTGAGACGATCTTTATGTGGGATGGCGTTGGAAAGATGGCAGTAGATGCTATTACAATGCGAGATTATCCGATCATCCAGGCGTATGTGGCGTGGATGGCGATCATCTATGTGGTGGTAAATCTGATCACGGATATCATCTATCATTATCTGGATCCTCGCGTAAGACTGGGAGGTGACAGAGCATGAGTGATACAAACAAAAAGGTGACAGTACGCAAACAGAAAATAGAGAAAAATCATGTCAGAGAGAAGCTGATCTTCTTTGCAATATTGGCGTTGCTCCTGTTGATCGTGGCAGCTTTTGCACGGAAACTATGTCCATATGATCCGGACATTCAGGATCTTCTGCAGGCACAGAAACCGCCGAGTGCGGAGCATATTTTGGGGACAGACCGATATGGAAGAGATATGTTTTCAAGGGTGCTGGTGGGAAGTACGATCAGTATCTATGCGACGCTTCTTCTGGTAGCAATTGTAACAGTAGTTGGAACAGTGATCGGTATTATCTGTGGCTGGTGCGGTGGAACTGCAGACACAATCCTGATGCGTATATCGGATCTTTTTCTGGCATTTCCGAGCCTTGTTTTTGCACTTGCAGTGGCAGGCGTGCTTGGCGGAGGTATACAAAATGCAGTTATAGCTCTTGCCGTGATCGGCTGGCCAAAGTTTGCCAGATTAGCCAGAGGGCTGACGCTTGCGCAGAAAGATTCTCCGTATCTGATGGCGGTAAGGCTTTCGGGGAGCAGTACAATTAAGATTATGTTTAAGCATATTTTGCCGAATATTGCAGGCCCGATCCTGGTTACAGCGGTGCTTGATATCGGAACGATGATGATGGAACTTGCAGGGCTTTCTTTCCTTGGACTTGGTGTAAAACCACCGATGGCAGAGTGGGGAAGTATGATCAATGATGGAAGAAGTATGCTTCAGATCTCGCCGTGGATGGCGCTTGCACCGGGACTGGCGATATTTATTACAGTTATGATATTTAATCTTCTGGGCGATACGCTCAGGGATTTTATGGATCCAAAAGAAAGAGCTAAAAAGTAGAAAGGAAGTACAGATTATGAAGAAGAAACTGATCGCAGCAATTCTTACAGGAGCTATGCTTGCAGCAGGAATGACCACAAGTGTATGGGCAGACGGAGGAAAATCTTTTGTCTATGGGACGACAGGATACAGCGAAGAAATGGGTGATGCTGGTCTGAATCCGCATGACAATTATTCCGGCTGGAGTGCTCTTCGTTATGGTGTTGGCGAGACTCTTTTTAAATATAATGACAACATGGAAGTAGAGCCGTGGCTGGCAACAGATTATGAATTTGTGGATGATACAACCGTAAAGATCACACTTCGTGACGGGGTAAAATTCTCCAGTGGACGTACCATGGATGCAGAGGCTGTCAAGGAATGTCTGGAAGATCTGATTGCAGTTCATGATCGTGCACCTTATGATCTGAAGATCGATCATATCGATGCAGACGGACTGACACTTACCATCTATACTACAGAACCATGCCCGGCAATCATCAATTATCTTGGTGATCCATATGGTGCGATCATTGATATGGACTATGGAATCCAGGGGGAAGGCGGTTCTGCAAATGTAGCCGGAACAGGCCCATATGTTGCAACAAATGTGACTCCTACTCAGATCGATTTGGTCAAAAATAAAGACTACTGGGGCGGCGATGTAAAAGTTGATAATATCACAGTAAAATCTTTTGCAGACGGAAGTGCGCTGACTGCAGCACTGCAGACAGGGGACATCCAGGGTACTTATGGACTGCAGTATGATAACTATCCGTTGTTTGAAAATAATCCGGATTATACCATCAATTCCTGCGCGACCAGCCGCTGTTTCTTTGGACAGTTTAATATGGAATCAGAGCTTATGCAGGACCAGAATATTCGCAAGGCTGTTGAGATGGGAATCGACAAAGAAGGCTTCTGCTCTGTGATCATGCAGGGGCGTGGAGTGCCGGCAAAGGCAGCGTTCCCAAGCAGCTTTTCTTATGGAAATGATGCAGTGGAAACTGTTTCTTATGACCCGGATGGGGCGAAAAAACTCCTTGAAGATTCCGGCTGGACAGATACAGATGGTGACGGATATGTGGATAAGGATGGAGAAAAATTAAGCATCAACTGGCTGACTTATCCGACTCGTCTGGAGCAGCCAAAGCTTGCAGAATATGCACAGGCTACACTGAAAGATATCGGTATTGACGTGCAGGTAAACAACACTTCTGACCACAGAACCTTTGCAGAAAATGGAGATTTTGATGTGTATGTAAGCTCTACAACAACTGCACCGACCGGTGATCCGGAGTACTTCTTTACCAGTACAGTAGTTGGTTCCAAGAACTATGGAAAATATCAGAATGACGAGGTTACCAAGCTGACAGAGAAGCTTCATCAGACCTTTGATAAGGACGAAAGAGGCAAGCTTGCAGTGGAACTTCAGCAGGATATTTTAGATGATGATGCATTCTTCTTTGTATCTCATCTGAACATGGGAATCGTGACAAAATCCAATGTTAAGGGAATGGCAGCACATCCATGTGATTATTATGAGATCACTGCAGAGCTGGATGTAGAGTAAATTTTACGGTTGTTTGCAGCAGCTAAATTCTGAGGAGAATGATTAATTATGAGTTCATTGCTTCGTGTAGAGCATGTGACAATTTCTTATAATGGAAAACCAGTGGTCCAGGATGTAAGTTTTGAACTGAAGCAGGGCGAGATTCTGGGGATCGTAGGTGAGTCTGGAAGCGGAAAAAGTACGATCATCAAGGCAGTCATGGGGCTTCTGGGCGAGGAAGGTCTGGTTACAAAAGGGGATATCTGGTACAAGGGAGAAAATCTTACCGATATGAGCGCAAAGGAGCTCCGCAGATACCTGGGAAAAGAGATTGGAATGGTGTTTCAGGACTGCAAATCTGCACTGTGTCCGGTACGAAAAATTGGGGCTCAGATATATGAGGCAGTGTCAGAACATGAAAAAGCAAGCAGGCATGAGGTTAGGAATCGTGCTGGTGAGATCATGAAAAAGATCGGGCTTAATGACGCGGATCGGGTGCTGGACAGCTATCCGTTTGAGCTCTCAGGGGGAATGAATCAGAGAGTGGGAATCTGTACAGCCATGATCATGCGGCCTAAGCTTTTGCTGGCAGATGAACCGACGAGTGCGCTTGATGTAACGGTGCAGAAACAGGTGGTGGAAGAGCTTTTGTTTATGCGGGAAGAATACAACACAGCGATGATTCTTGTAACCCACAATATTGGTGTGGTGAGGATGATGGCAGACCGGGTTCTGGTGCTTCAGAATGGGCATGTCAGAGAGTATGGGGAGACAGAAAACGTTCTGGAAAATCCACAGGATTCGTATACAAAGAAGCTGATGGAATCTGTACTGAGACTGAAAAAGTCAGGGATGTAGATATGCCAGGATTGTTATGAAGTTTGTATTCTGAAGAGGAATGTTTGATATGTCAGAAATTGTTTTACGGGCAGAGAATCTGAAAAAAGTATTTGTATCGGGGAAAAAAGAGTTTACAGCAGTGGATGATGTGAGCTTTGAACTGGAGCGGGGTGAGTGTCTCGGGATCGTAGGTGAATCCGGTTCCGGAAAGAGCACGATCGCGCAGATGATCACGCATCTGGAGCTTGCCACAGAGGGACGGATTTTTCTTAAAGAGCAGGATATTACGCATGCCAGGGGGAAGGCTCTGCGTGATATTTACCAGGATGTACAGATGGTTTTTCAAATGCCGATGGAATCGTTTGACCCAAGATGTACACTGGGAGACGGAATTGGGGAAAGTCTTCGGAATATGGGGATAAGCCGTGTTGAAACACGTAAGCGTGTGGAAAATCTTCTCGAAAAATGCGGAATGGAGAAGGAATATGCGGACCGATATCCACATCAGGTCAGCGGTGGTCAGTGCCAGAGAGCGGCAATTGCAAGGGCTCTGGCAGTCGGACCTGAGATACTGATCTGTGATGAAGCCACGAGTGCTCTTGATGTGACGGTGCAGAAGCAGATATTGGAGCTCTTGAAAGAATTAAAGGAGAAGGAAGAGCTGTCGTTTCTTTTTATCTGCCATGACCTTGCACTGGTGCAGGAATTCTGTGACAGAGTACTGGTGCTCTATCAGGGAAAGGTTGTGGAATGCGGGACTCCGGATGAGATCATCAATCATCCGAAGATGGATTATACAAAGAAACTGGTCGAGTCAGTTTTATAGTCGGGGGCTTTTGTTCCACCGGCAGGTGGCAGATTATGCGTATGATGATAACTGGAAGCGGATGTTTACAGTAGTCTCGACCTATAACAAAAAGATAGCTACGTATATCAAAATGGAATATTTATGCATCCCCCAGGGCGGGTTGTTGGCGCTTTAATGTGGTGCTACAATACAGTTTATTAAGAGGCGCGCACCAAATAAAATAAAGTTTTCTAAGGGAAAGGAAGTATATTTATGCATATACCTGAGAACTATTTAAGCCCGTCAACATGTGCTGTAATGACAGCAGCCATGCTCCCGGTATGGGGATATTCAATCAACAAAGTAAGAACAGAAATACCTAAGGCTAAGATGCCTCTTCTTGGTATTGGTGCTGCTTTTTCATTTCTTGGAATGATGTTTAACGTACCGCTCCCGGGAGGAACAACAGGACATGCTGTAGGAGGAACTCTTATTGCAATCCTTACAGGAAGTCCGGCGGCTGGGTGCATATCGGTATCCATTGCGTTGCTGATACAGGCGTTGCTCTTTGGAGATGGCGGAATTCTTGCATTTGGTGCAAACTGCTTTAATATGGCGTTTGTATTGCCGTATCTGGGATTCTTCTTGTATAAGCTGCTTTTTAAAAAGACTGGAAAGCGTAAACTCAGTGCAGCGATCGGATCCTATGTGGGAATCAATGTGGCGGCTTTTTGTGCGGCAGTTGAATTTGGAATACAGCCATTATTGTTTAAGGATGCAGCAGGACAGGCTCTTTATTGTCCATATCCTTTGAGTGTATCGATACCGGCAATGATGATTGGACACATTACTTTATTTGGCCTGGCAGAGATCGTGCTTACGGTAGTAGTGCTGACATTCGTAGAAAAAGTATCTCCTTTGGCATTAGATGCAGTTCCGGAGAAGACATCGTTTAAACCACTGTATATATTAATTGCAGTACTTATCGTATTGACACCGATTGGCCTTCTGGCTACAGGAACAGCCTGGGGTGAATGGGGCGTAGATGAGATGGCAACGCTTGTCAGCGGTGGTACGCAGCTGGGTTACACTCCGGCAGGAATGGCGAGTGGATTTGAACTTTCCACACTGTTTCCGGATTACTCGATGGCGGGTATGCCGGAATGGACGGGATATATTCTTTCAGCTGTCGTTGGTGTGGCACTTCTGGTAATTTTCTTTAAAATTGTTTCTTCGCTTATGAAGGACAAGGTTGATTTTAAAAAGAAAGCGGCATAAAGATGAATGATCATAGAACAGAAAAAACAGGGATTTCATCATGGATGTGTCAGGAAGAGGACTATATGCCTTCTGGAGACAAAGAGGCTTTTCTGACTAAAAGTACAAAATCTGTTTTGTCTGTGCTTGCTAAATTGAGATTTAATGAAGGGAAGGATGGCAGATTTTCTGCTGCTCCTTCTCTTAAATTGTTTTATACGATATTATTTATAATTCTGACAGCTTCTTCAAAAAATTATCTGTTTGTGCTGATCATGTGTGCAGCAGTGACGGTCCGTCTGGCTTTCTTTTCGGCAGCAGCGATCCGGCAGATATTAAGCGGAACAGCCGGGGCGGTGCTGATCTCGATTTTTCTTCTTTTGCCGGCAGTATTTATGGGAAATCCACAGACTATGGCGAATATTACTGCGCGGGTGTATGTTTCAGTGACTCTTGTCGGTATCCTTTCGGCAGGGACATCGTGGAATAAACTTACCGCCAGCATGAGGACTTTTCATGTTCCGGCACTGTTTATTTTCACATTGGATATTACGTTAAAATATATCTCAGTCCTGGGTGAGATTTGTGTGGATATTCTGCGGTCAATCAGCTTAAGATCAGTCGGGAAAAATCCGGACAAGGCGAGATCTTTTTCAGGTGTTCTTGGCATCACATTTCTTAAATCCAGTGAGATGGCTGAGGAAATGTATGCGGCTATGTGCTGCAGGGGATTTACAGGAGAGTATGAAAAAAAACAAAAATATGAGCCGTGCGTGAGTGATATTTTTTATATTTTGATAATGGCTGGCTGTGCAGCGTTGTTTGTTTATCTGAATAAAATAGCTGCGTGATGGATGTGATTGAGAGGAGATAAATATGATCGATCTGCAAAAAGTGTGCTACGCTTATGAGCATGAGGTGGCGCTCAGATATATTGATCTTCATATTGAAAAGGGTGATTCTTTGGTCATTCAGGGACCGAATGGATGTGGAAAATCAACGCTTATTAAGCTGTTGAATGGGATTCTGTTTCCATCTGAGGGGCATTATTTTTATAAGGATCAAGAGGTTAATGAGAAAGCGCTGAAAGACAGAAAGTTTGCCAAGTGGTTTCATCAACAGATGGGATATGTGTTTCAGAATGCGGATACACAGTTGTTTTGTGGAAGTGTTGAAGAAGAAGTTGCGTTTGGACCGGTTCAGATGGGACTGACAGAAGCGGAAGTCCGTGAGCGGACGGAAGATTGTCTGAGATTGTTTGGAATAGAGAAGCTTCGGGAAAGACCGCCATATCATTTGAGTGGAGGCGAGAAGCGAAAGGTGTCTCTTGCATGTATTCTTTCGCTGAATCCGGAGGTGTTGATTCTTGATGAGCCGCTTGCCGGTCTGGATGAAAAAACACAGGATATGCTGACAAGGTTTTTACAGGATTTTCATAAGGCTGGAAAAACGCTGATTACGATCACACATAATCGGCAGCTGGCTGAGAAACTGGGAACAAGATTTGCGGTGATGAATGAAGATCATGAATTGAAAATATTATAAAAAAAGCACTTCCCGCGGATTTGGAAGTGCTTTTTTTATGGGTTGAATTGAATGTGCATCAATATGTGGAGGTCATGCACTTTATTTGGGAGATAACACAGTTCTTTGTGTTGTTTATATTTTAACAAAACAAGGGGTAAAAACAAGCCTCCTGGGGGGATACTGAAGCATGAAAAAAAGGAGTGGAGGTATGCATTATACGAATGGATGTGGTGGGGAGTTACGGCAGGATGTCCCGTGTATGGACGTGAAATACCGCTGTGTTTGCTACTCGCTGCATGCGTCTGTTATCTGCCGGTTGCCCAAACTCGCTGTCGCTCAGACAGTGGGCTTGGTGGCGGAAACTAGCCTGCATCTCGTGACGCAAGCCTCGCGAGTATTCATTGTCCATACATGGGATAATCCTGCCTGTAAGCATCCCCAGACACAGTCGTAGGGGAGGAGGTGCAGGGAGGTGGCGTAGCTTCATCTGGCGTAAATATTAATCTGCAAATGAGAAAAAATGCGAATGCGGTCACAAGTATAGAGCAGAGATAATCTACAAATGAGAATAATTGTGAATGCGGTCATTGGTTTGGAGGGGAAGATAATCTGCAAATGGAAAAAAGTGCGAATGCAGTCACAAGTATAGAGCAGAGATAATCTGTAAATGGAAAAAATTGCAAATGCGGTCACAAATATGGTGGGGGAGATAATCTGCAAATGAGAAAAATTGCGAATGCAGTCACAAGTATAGAGCAGAGATAATCTACAAATGGGAAAAATTGCGAATGCGGTCACAAGTATAGCGCGGAGATAATCTACAAATGGGAAAAATTGCGAATGCGGTCACAAGTATAGAGCAGGAGATAATCTACAAATGCGAAAAAAAGGAAATGCGGTCACAAGTATAGCGCAGGGATAATCTACAAATGGGAAAAATTGCAAATGCAGTCCCCAGGACAGCTGTAGGAGGAAGGTACAGAGGGAAGCGTAATTCGACTCTGACAAAAACATATAAAAGACACTTGTTGACAATCATGGCTGGTATGGGTATGTTTAAAAGAAAGAGCAGAAAAAGTTCAGAAGGAAGAGGCGGAGCGTTATGTCAGCAAATACAGCAGTCATTGAGGAACTCCATCAGGCAATCGTGGAGCAAAGGAATATGGAGGAGCTAGAGGGGCTTCTCTGGGCAGGGGTGCTTGCATACCAGGGAAAAACTTTCTATATGCTTTCCGGTCTGGAATTCTCCTACACGGTAAAGCATAAGAAAAACGGAGACTACAGTGGAGAACTGTTGATCTCACGTAAGGAGACAAGCAAGACCCTGACCAGAAGCTCCGTGATGCTGGCATTCCACAAAGTCCTCGCCGAGATGAAATTCAAAGAAATCAATGGAGCAGCATATCTTCTTCCTCCGGAATATCGTGGACCAAAATCAATCGGGCAGATCTTTGGAATCTCATATATCTTCAGCATGTTTCTGGAGTTTGGCCTGATCCGTACAAATGAGAAAGATAAGATAGAAAAAGCAAAAGCTGAAAAGGTCAGATGACCTCTTCAGCTCAAATTTATACTTGACAATAAATTTTTTTGGATATATACTTTGATAATCAAAATATTCTAAAACCAAAACAAATCAGGAATATGAGGAAACAATTATTATGAATAAAGAACAGACCTTAACCGGTGTCATCCGGGGAACGGGAGCCTGTGTTCCAAAGCGAGTCATGGATAATGACGAGATCGCCGGTTTTGTTGAGACCAGTGATGAGTGGATCCGGGAGCGTACAGGTGTGGAGCGGCGTCATATAGCAGAAGAGGAAACAACCGTTTCCATGGCTGTTGAGGCCGGTCGCCAGGCAGTTGAAGAAGCCGGTGTTTCACCGGAAGAAATCGATATGATCCTGGTGGCTACCGGATCAGCTGACCGGGTTTTTCCATGTACAGCCTGCCAGGTACAGGAGGCTCTTGGAG
>OLRT01002720.1_pt1 | contig 10786 bp, 10 predicted proteins | sample 1672021 | NCBI WGS metagenome assembly OLRT01 (sample SAMEA3136637, study PRJEB25190) | human gut metagenome | reverse complement strand
TAAAGCAATCCGGTAAATTTGAAGGCACCAAGGTTCAAATGTCTAAGCGTGGTTCCGCCATCGCCAGACGTGTGATTCACACGTTAACTCTACAAAGCATCAGTATCTCCCATAATGGAGAAGCTAAAAATCCAGTTCTTCGTGAGTACTACCTCAAGAAGTGTGACTCTAAACCAAAACTCGTAGCAATGGGAGCTGTTTCACATAAGGTATGCAATATGATGCAGCAGATGGGCTATCGGCGTTGTAATCTGGCAGTGTGTGATTGCCTGGGTTGCCGCATGGATCGTACATGTGATTGGAATTGTAATTTAAAAGCCACTAAACTCCGTCCCCAACCGGCTCTCCAACTTACAGATACTGCTTAAGATTCTCTAAAACACACCTATACGCATTTGCATACATATGTACACCTTCTATCGTATACTCCTCTTTTAAATTTCCATTTACATCTGTCAATCCAGTATTCACATCAATATATGTATAGCCAAATTTATCGGCCAGTTTTTTAACTTCTTCATTAGCTATCGGTATATTTGTATTATTCCGATTTTTAAACATCGTTCTGCCCAATTCCCCCTCTGGCAACGGATCATCCTCTTTAACAGGATAATATGCCATCATATACACCTGTGTTTCCGGCAATTTTTCTTTAATTTGCACCAGAATCTTCTCATAATTTATTATGGTATGTGTAAGTGCTTCCTCAAAAGAAATCGACGGATCACTAATATCATTTGTTCCAATATTAATAAAAATCTTAGACGGCTCTGTACCAAACACCTGAACATCCATATTTTCTAACATATCATCTGTTGTGAACCCGCCAACTCCGCGGTTGTAAATAATATAATCCATTTTCTCAGTCATTAACAATTCATTTATCGGAAATTGTTCCATCAATGATGATCCTGTAAAAAGGATTTGTCCCTTTACAACCGTTTCATTTAAAATACGATATTTGTCAATTTTATCTTTCTGCTCCTTCTTAAAAAAACCTTGAATCACATCTAACTCACTCATGCTTCTCCTCCTTCATTCTTTTCAACTCTGGCATTACAATTGCCAGCATTGTAATAAAACACAAACTTCCTCCAATTACATTTGATATCGGTTCTGCTAAAAACACACCTCTTGTTCCCATGTGAAATGTATATGGAAACAAATATGTTAATGGCACGACTATAAATACTTTTCTAAGTAACGAAAAGAAGATTGCCTGTTTCTTTTTATTTAATGATTTAAATACCGTCTGTCCAATATATTGCAGATCCATAAATATAAACGCTGCAAAATACAACTTCAATGCTTCTACTGCATCTACCAGTAATTCTTTATCCGAACTGAAAATTCCGATTAAAAATTCCGGTGCAAGAATAATCACACTCCACATGACTGCCGTATAAATAAGAATCATGCAAGTCATTACTCTAATTGCTTTTCTAACACGTTTTGGACGCTGTGCTCCATAATTGTAGCTTAAAATTGGAGAGGTTCCTTCATTCATAGCATAAATCGGTGTCTCTACCATCTGCCGGATGCTTGATACAATTGTCATCACTGATATATAAACATCCCCTCCGATACCTGACAGCACACTGTTGCAACATATTGTTACTAAACTATTTGTCAGCTGCATAATAAATCCTGCACTACCAAGACTCACGATATTTTTTGCCTCTGCTCCACATACTTTCCATTCTGCCTTGGAGAGCATTCGAACTTTTAGCTCCGATTTCTTTCTTAAAAAATAAAATACATATGCTGCTGATAAAGTCTGTGAAATAATCGTTGCAATTGCAGCTCCTTTTATTCCTAAATGCAATCCAAATATAAATAATGGATCCAAAATTAAATTGGCAACTGCTCCAATTGTTACAGACAGCATGCCTGATGTAGCATAACCTTGTGCATTAATAAATGGATTCATTCCTGTTGCAATCATGGATGGCACTGTTCCTATCAGATAAATCATCATATATGGATACGCATAAGATAACCCTTCCTCTGATGCACCAAATAATACCAGTATCGGACTTGCAGACAACATGCCGATTACCATCAATACCACTCCACAAATGCACATCATTGAAAATGATGTATTCATAATTGTTTCAGCTTTTTTTGTATTCCCTTTTCCTCTATTAATGGAAAATAAAGGGGCGCCGCCACTTCCGAACAAGTTACTGAATGCTGTGATAATCACAATAATTGGAAAACATAAGCCCACCGCTCCAAGTGCTGTTGTTCCGACTTCCGGAATTCTGGCAATGTAAATTCGATCCACGATATTATACAAAAGACTCAATATCTGTGCCACCAGCATCGGTAATGCCGTGCCTAAAATATTTCCTGTAATTGTTCCGTGTTCAAAATCAATTCGTTTCATACTCTCATTCCTTTTTTGCTTTCTTTCCTTAACTCCAAGTATAACATGAATTAAAAGAACTATCACAAAAATCCTTGATACTTTCTCATCGCTATCGCAAATATATTATATCTGCTTTTGAAGATAATGGATTAACTTGTTCTATTAAGGATACGAACCTCTCGACAGAAATTCTCCTTGCCTGGAGAAATGAGCGAATTCCGGTTGAGGTAGAAAAATTCCATACTTTCAGATACTTCCAGACAGCTATCAGAAAACTTTTCCCAAAGTTTAAATATCATTACCGGAGAAAACCTGCTTGTACTGCCTCCCTCCCAGATTCCGTCCTTTTCATGATAAAGTGCCGGGGTAAATTTTTTAATTTTTCCAGTTTAGTGAAATCAATATTCAGGAGGTGAGTGCTAATTAAAAAAATTGTAGTTCTACGTAATTTGGGTCTGATTGTAAACCCATCATTATTAATCGGTTGACATTTCATACTTTTATGTGTTAATGTAATACCCGTAGCAAAAATCAAAGGGCTTTTCCACATGCCTGAAAGCAGTGGGAAGAGCCTGTGACAAATGAAAGGAAAATTTATGAATTCCGAATTTTATGAAACAGAAACACCGGCTCTTTCCAGAGAGGATGCGATTGCAATCCTGAATACTCCGGATGAAGAACTGGATGCGCTGATTGATCGCGCGAAGAGTTTACGATATCAATATAAGGGAAATCGTGTAAGTATTCATATTCTTACTAACGCCCGCAGCGGAAACTGTTCCCAGGATTGCGCTTACTGCGCACAGTCATGTCGCTCTACCGCAGATATTGATAAATACAAATGGGTAGATGAAGATAAGCTGTATCAGGATAATGACTTTGTAAACGATTATCATTTATCCAGACACTGCATCGGTCTGAGCGGTATGAAATTTACAGATAAAGAAATTGAAGAACTTGCCCGCCGAATCCGTAAGATGAAAGAACACGGAACACATCTCTGCTGCTCCATCGGTTTTCTGACAGAAAAACAGGCCCGAATGCTCAAAGAAGCCGGCCTGGACCGAATAAATCACAATCTGAACAGCAGCCGTTCTTATTACCATAATATCTGCAGTACACATACTTTTGAGCAACGTGTACAGAATATCCACATGCTGCAGGGACTTGGATTCGAAATCTGCAGCGGCGGAATCATTGGCATGGGCGAAAGTAAAGAAGATGTAGTTGACATGCTTCTTGAACTCCGCGAAATCCAGCCGGAAGCACTGCCAATCAACTTTCTCCTGCCGATTAAAGGAACTCCGCTCGGAGATGCCGATATCTCCGTTCTGACTACCGAATACTGCATGAAAGTCCTCTGTCTTGCAAGACTTCTCGTGCCAAAAGCAGATATCCGCTGTGCCGCCGGAAGAGAAGTATATTTCAAAGGGGAAGAAAAGAAACTGCTCAGTGTAGTTGACTCTATCTTTGCCTCAGGTTATCTGACAGAAGGCGGTCAGGGAATCGAAGATACTCTGAAAACTATCACAGATGCCGGATTTACTTATGAAATTGAATCCGCATAACCGACAAACTTTAGAAGGAGAATTTTTGACATGAACCAGACACAAAGCATTACTGCACCCCGCAGCAAAACCTACGAAATAACCATGACAGCACTGATGGCAGCGGTCACCTGCATTCTTGCCCCATTGTCCATCCCCATCGGACCGGTTCCGATCTCATTTACTAATCTGGCAATCTATTTGTCCCTGTATCTTCTCGGATGGAAAAAAGGAACCATCAGCTATCTGATCTACCTTCTGCTCGGTCTCGTCGGTCTCCCGGTATTCTCCGGATTCACAGGCGGTCCGTCCAAACTGGCAGGTCCTACAGGCGGATATATCATCGGATTTATCGTAATGGCAGTCATTGCCGGACTGGTAATCGACAACTGCCGTAAACCATGGATCCAGCTTATCGGCATGATCGTCGGAACCATCGTATGTTACCTTTTCGGAACCATATGGTTCTGCCTGGTCGCAAATTACACTTTCAAAGCGGCCCTTGCAGTCTGCGTAATCCCTTTCATACCGGCTGATCTGGTAAAAATGATCATCGCCATGATCATCGGACCGCTGATAAAGAAGAGAATACGTTAATATTTCCTCATGATCCTGACGGAATCCGCACGATCAGCTTCTTCCCGTCTTTTTGCACCAGAGTCAGTACCGGTATGTGTTTTTTTCGAAGTGAATGCACGATCGGATATGTGGCAAACAGATTTTCTCCCACAAAAACTGCCTCTGGTTTGTATTTCAGAATTTTCCTTATCTGTTCTTTGATCAGGCTTTTCCACTCCTGCTTCTCCAGTGCAGCCTCGCCATATATTCCCCGAATTTCAAGCTCCGGAAGCTCAGGGAACTCGAGATGTACCACTTTTGCAGATGATACTCCCGGTAACTGTACGAGAAGTTCATCCGCTTCTTCTGTTCCGCCTAAGTTTACGATCACCGGTTTTTCCTGAAACTGTTCCATGCTGATATGGCATGCCTGCACAGCATCGGCAAGTTCTCCTGTTGTCATAAGGAAGCCGCCTTTATGACAAAAGCCCGCCGATTTTAATCCGGTCACTGCTGCCAGTTCTTCGTTTTCAAGTCCAAGCCACTCCACCGGAAAACTGCATTTATAATTCATGGAATATTCTTTTTTCTGTGGCTGAATACAATAGCCGCCTCTGTTTGATGGAAAGATCACAAATGCAATTTCCGTTTCGGAGAGAAATTTCTGGCACGGCACAAATTCCGGAAGAATCAGAATACGTGCATCATCTCTGTGTTTTTCTCTGTCATGCACTGCCTGTTCATGGTGGGCATAAATTTCTTCTACACGTTTGTCCGCGCGTTCGTTTCCTCTGAAACGTTCGAATTTATTTTCCAGAATCATCCCTGCAACACTTACCGCCTGAAAAAATGCTTCGTCATTGCTTCCTTCTGCGTCCCATGTCGGGTTGAAATTGCCGATCAGTGTGGCAAGCTCGTTCTTTTCACCTGTATTGTCATTGTTATCAAGTGGCTGCACGAAGGATTCGTCGAATTTCTGCGCAAGTTCTTCCCCAAGGATGTCTGCACCAAGCTCTTCCCATAAAAGACCAAATGCCGCGTACGGAATACCGTTTTCACGGATCCTGCTGTCTTTCTGGTGATGATCGTATTGTCCTCTTCCGATGTCAAATACGATTCCGTCAAAGTCTTCCGGTACACGATTACCACGTGTGATCATAATTTCCGGGTTCAGATATAATAATAATGCCGCCGAAAAAACATCATCTGCATGAAATTTCCCGCTGTGCGTAAATGCAGAGGCGCCCGGGCGGTGGATCTGGTATAATAAATTGTTCATGTATATTCTCCTGTGAGTTGGGTTTTTGTAGTAAAATAAGATATTTTCAGTATAGCACAGACAAGGATAATAGCACTATGCTTTCTATCTCCTCGCTCATATCTAATTTCCCGCATAATGCCTGATTTTTTTCAAGTATAGCATTTCTGTATAATATTTTCTACCCAAAAGAGCATCCTTATATTTGTCTTCTGATCCCCGCTGCAATTACTTTTTCATAATCTATTTCTCAACTTTCCACATGAATTTTTCCTGTGATCATTCCCATCCAGCAAGTATAGGTATATGTGCCTGCTTCTGTCGGGGTAAATTCGATCACATTTTCTCCCGGATTGAAGCTGTACTGAATCCCCAGATCTTGCTGTATGATTGAATAGTTACATCCATTGATGCTTCCGTCCGGTGCATCAATCGTCCATTCTACAGGCTCCCCTGCTTTTACCGTAATGTCCGGATAACTTCCCGCCTGCAGAGTGCTTGTTACATACTGGATGCCGTTTGTGTCAGTAGTGCTGTTTGGACCTGACTCGTTGCTTTGATCTTCATCTCCTGCTGCGTTGTCTGCAATCGCACTCTCTGAATTTGTTTTTGGCTGATTTATATTTTCTGTACTCGCATTTGTGTTTTCTGTCATTAATGTCTCAGTAGTTTTACTACTTATACCTGACAGCGTACCGCCCTGTACTATCATGGAAAGTCCCATGACAACCACCAGAATCGCGCCTGCTTTCAGCACCTGTCTTGTAAATTTTTTACCTAGTATTGACACTGCAGAACCAAATCCAAGCATCAGTGGAACCGTACCCAGGCTAAAACAAAACATAGACACCGCCCCTGTCAGATAGCTTCCCGAAGCCAGCGCAACGATCTGCATAGACTGTAATGGGCCACACGGCATAAATCCGTTGCAGAGTCCGATTATAAATGGAGTTCTGTTTTTCCCTGCTGGTCTTGTAATTATATTTCTGCCAAAGTTTGGAATGCTTAATTTCAGTTTTCGAAGACCCGGAAAAATTCCCAGCATGTTTATTCCCATAACGGCCATAATGATTCCGGCAAATAACTTCAGCATTCCCTGGAAGAAAGTTGAAGTCTGAATGCCAGATCCGATTCCTGCCAGCCCTCCAATAGCACCAAGTATACCTCCGATCACGGAATAAGAAATCACACGTCCAATGTTGTATTGCAGTGAATTACGGAACATTGAGCCATTTTTTTCACTTGACAAAGTCTGTAATAAATTAATTCCGCCGCACATGGCTATACAGTGTACGGAAGTGATCAGTCCAATCACAAACAATGCTCCATATCCCATCTCACTGTCCGCAAGCTTTCCCGGCGCCAGACGATTCAGAATTCCCAAACGCTGCAAAAGTAAAAATATTACTGCGATAATTGAAATTTCACATACTGCCCGGATTATGTTTTCTTTTTTTGATGTGTTCTGAGTGGAGGCGCGGTAGCCCAGACTATTAATCCTCGCGATGATCTGCTCCATGCTGATTTTTTCCGGATCATATGTTATTTCAGCAACTCCTGTCTCATAGCTGACGGAAGCTTCTGTGATTCCACTGGTCTGCTGCAGTGTGGATGCAATTCTGTTCTGACAGTTAATACAGGTCATTCCATTAACGTATATTTTCTGATGTTTCATTTTGTTTCCTTTCTGATGAAGTCAAAACAAAAGACTGTCACAATAGTTTATCTACTGTAACAGTCTCGTTTAACATATCTTTATGATAGGTTTATTGTAATAATCATTTTTTGTACTGTCAATACTTTTGATTCACTTCACAGAATCTTCATTTTTAGCATATAAGACGTACTCATGCCTTAACCGCCCAGCGCATTTTTGTGGATCTGGCTCTGCCGTTCTGGGCACATTCCTGCGCGGAAGGGCGAATCACATCTTTGGCATAGTCGGAATAGATTCCTGCTTTATAGCCGGCCTTAAGTGCTTTCTTTACAAGCTTGTCTTCTCCTGAATGGAACGTCAGGATTGCCACACGTCCGCCCGGTTTGAGAGCATCCGGCAGTTTTTCCATAAATTCATACAGAACCTCAAACTCTCGGTTCACATCGATACGCAGCGCCTGGAATACTCTCTGGCAGGTCTTGCGGACGGTATCTTTGCGTTCTTTTTCCGGAATAAAAGGAAGTGTCTTCTCGATAATCTCACGCAATTTTGTCGTAGTATCCACACGATTTCCCCTGCGGATCTCGTCTGTAATTGCTTTTGCAATCTCCTCACAATATGGCTCATCGGAATTTTCATAAAGCATTCCGGCAAGTTCATCTCTGCTGATCGTATCAAGTCTCTCTGCCGCGCTGATTCCCTTTTCCTGATTCAGTCGAAGATCAAGCGGTCCGTCTGCACGGAAAGAAAAACCACGCTTCGGATTGTCAATCTGCATGGACGATACCCCAAGATCTGCAAGAATAAAATCAAATCCACCGGCTTCTTTTGCAATCTCATCGATCGTACAGAAATTCTGAAGTTTAACCGTCAGAATGTCCTCTCCAAAGCCCTGCTCTGCCAGACGCTTACGGGTCTTTGCTGATTCCTCCGGATCCACATCTGTTGCATACATATGGCCTTCACCATGCAGGCATTCCATCATTGCTTTTGTATGTCCGCCATAGCCAAGTGTCGCATCAAATCCTGTCTCGCCCGGCTGGATCTTCAGGAAATCAAGGATTTCCTTTACCATGATGGAAATATGCATTCCTGCCGGAGTGTTGCCCTTACTGATGACATGTTCGATCGTATCCTTATATTTCTCCGGATTCAGCTCTTTATATTTTTCCTCAAATTTGCGCGGATATTTTCCCTTATATCGTACTCTTCGTTTGTGTGGTGTCTGTGTTTCCTGTTCCATTTTGTTCTCCCTGTATTTTTAATTAATTTTCTTCTTTATAAATTCTTCTACTATATCCAGTGCCGCCTCACTCATAAAACCACCCCATCCATGTCCGGCATTCCTGAGCTTGACAAACTCCACTTCCTTATCCATCCGTTTTAAAGCCTCATATAAAATACAGGACTGATTAAACGGAACCAGTGGGTCACTGCCACCATGCATAATAAGAACAGGCGGTGTTTTTCGATTGCTGTGCAAATGCACCACAGGATTTGCCGGATAAGCATCCTCCGGATGATCATGAAGTGTTTTTCCGCCAATCAGTACTCCTGACGGACTTTTGGCTGAATCATGATCGATTGCAGACGGATACTGTGATGCTGCCATAAGATCTGTCGGCCCAAACCAGTCTATGATGCAGTCCACTTCTGTTGTTGTCTGTGGATATTTTTCCGGAAGATACTCCGCATCTCCGGTAATTCCAGCCATCAGCGCTGTATGTGCCCCGCTTGAATCGCCCCAGAGTACCACTTTGCTCACATTGATTCCATAATGTGCTCCATTCATCCTCAAAAAACGAATTGCAGCTTTGGTGTCTATCACCTGAGCGGGAAATGGTGCCAGCTCGCTTTCTCTGTGCTCCACAATCGCCACGGCATATCCTCTTTCGCACATCCTGACCAGTGTCGGAAGACTCTGAAACAATTTCTGCTTATGCCAGGAAGATCCCTGTACATATACGATCAGCGGCCATTTTAGATCTTTTCCATAAACGAGCGGTGCCATGATCTGAAGATACAGCTTCCTGCCACTGTGCTCTGCGTATTCAACATCCGGATAAAGTTCGGTACAATATCCGAATGTGTCCTTTACGTCGATTTCTTTCACTCCCTCCGGAAGCTCTTCACTTTCCGGAAATCGAATTTTTTCCATCGGAGACAATATTTTTTTCACGCTTTTCCTCCGTAATCTGTTTCATATTTTCATTTTGTATAAAAATCTGTTTTGATCTTAGATTATCATACCATGTCGTCCTGTTCATCTCAACTATAAATCCACAGTCTATCAATGACTCCAAAACAACCAAATACAAATTAAACCAACAAATTTTCGTGTCAAAAATGACCACCAAAAAAGCAAGTCCAGAACAAGTCCACGAATTCTCAGGCTACCAATGACTCCAGCAACAGTAAGTACAAATACCAACAGGATCATTCACATTGGGTCGCCGCAAACTGTCCCCTTATTTTTTCTTTAAATTGCCTCTTTATTAATACACAGTTCTATTGTAAAGTATACCCAGTCAAAAAACATAGGAAAAAGGAAGGTTAAGTAAGTTTTATCACTGCCCCAATATGCAGTAAAACACTTTAAACACTCTTACCTTCCGGGAAAGGAACAATTATCATGGCAAACACAAACGTACAGACAGCAGCCGCTGAGCGCGAGGTTACTTCTTCCGTTCAGTTTCTTACCGTGACCGCTATCTTTGTAGCTCTCACTTACATCTTTACGGCATTCATCAACGTCCGTCTTCCAATTGCAGCCAACGGAGGACTTATCCATCTCGGCAATGTTCCGCTGTTTATCGGCGCCATTATCTTCGGTAAAAAGACCGGCGCGATCGCAGGTGGTGTCGGAATGGGACTGTTTGACCTGCTTTCTGGTTGGACTTTATGGGCTCCATTTACTTTTGTAATCGTTGCTCTCATGGGTTTCACCGTAGGCAGACTTACCGAAGACGAACAACACCAGAACTTCAAATGGTATGTGATCGCACTCATCGCAGCCTGCGTGATCAAAGTTGCAGGATACTACATCGCGGAAGTCGTAATCTACGGTAATCCGCTTGCACCGGTTGCTTCCATTCCGGGAAACCTCGTACAGATTGGTGTTGCAGCAGTCATCACACTTGTTGTGATCGCACCTCTGAACGTTGCTGCTAAAAGAGTCGGTTTACGTAAATTCAAGTAATATCCCGCGAGGTGTTTTGACATGTATATGTCAAAATCCCGAGACATACAAGTCAAAATGCCATCACCAAAGGTGATCTGGAATGCATTTTGGCTCGTAACTGTGAAGGTACTGAACAGTTACACCGGATTAAAAAAATAATAAGAAAAAGGACTTGATCTTATGTATAAAATTATGACACCGGGCCCGACACAGG
>OLRT01002713.1_pt1 | contig 10799 bp, 6 predicted proteins | sample 1672021 | NCBI WGS metagenome assembly OLRT01 (sample SAMEA3136637, study PRJEB25190) | human gut metagenome | reverse complement strand
AAGAACGCGAGCCCCGGGAAGAGGTCGCGCTGACGCTCAAACGCCCCGAGTTTAACGTGTTCTTTACTGAGTACCCAACGCGATTCGCGCGAATTGCCGCAGACGATATCAGAAAGCCCCGCAGCGGCGCAATCGGCGGGCTCTTACGCCCACTGCGCGAAGGTGCGGCTCCGCTCGGCACCAATGGTGGTCTGCCTGCCGTGTCCGGGAAGGACGATCGTCTCGTCGGGCAGAAACGCCAGCTTGCGAAGCGATGCGCGCATCTCCTTCATGCTTCCGCCCTCGAAATCGGTGCGCCCCACAGACCCTTCGAACAGCGTGTCGCCCGAAATGAGGACAGGTGCGCCGCTCTCGTGGTTGCCGAACTGCGGCACAAGATACCAGCACATGCCACCCTTGGTGTGGCCAGGGGTTACCATCACTTTCCATGCCATGTTGCCGATTTCCACAACGTCGCCGTCCTCGGCGCGAAAGTCGACCGGGCAGGTCTTGAACTTCCAATTGTCGCGAGAGATGGGCTTCTCCCCGCAAATCTCGGGGGCATCGATCTTCGAGGCAATCACCGTCGCACCCGTCAGGCGGCGCAAGTCGGCCGCTGCGCCCACGTGATCGGAGTGGCAGTGCGTCAGCACGATCGCGTCAAGCTCGCGCCCGTCGAGCGCGCGCATGATCTCCTCCGCGTCCGATGACGGGTCGACCACCATCGTCGCCTCGCCGTCCGAAATGAAGTACACGTTGTTCTCGAGCATTCCCTGCACGAGAAAGCACACGTCAACGCACGTTTTTTTCACCACTCGAAGAGACATCGCCTCAACCTTTCGATAGGAACAGTCCGCAGGCAGGCTCAAGCGAGGCACGCGCCCACCGCGCCTGCGAACGAACGACCATTACTTCTTCTTCCCCCCTTGCCCGGGGAGCATGCGATGGGCGCCGAACACCACCTAGAGCCCGAGTAGCTTGCGCTGCACCGCATCGATGAGCGAGATATCCGACACCTGGAACAAAAAGCGCATCTCGACCATGCCGTCGCGGTGCGAGATGGTGTTGCAGGACAGCACGTTCGCGCCCATGTCGGAGAGGACCACCGTGACGTCGCGCAACAGGTTCAAGCGGTCGATTGCCTCGATGTAGATCTCCACCTTGTAGGACGTGCTCGACGGCGCAGATTTCTCCCACTCCACCTCGATGATGCGCTCGGGGTGTTTCATGAGCTCCTCGGCGTTCGGGCAATCGGCGCGATGCACCGACACACCGCGGCCGCGCGTCACGAAGCCCAAGATCTTGTCGCCCGGCACCGGGTTGCAACAGCGCGACAGGCGCACGAGCACGTCATCGACGCCCTTCACGACGATGCCGTTCGAGCTGTGCGCCTCGCGGCGCTTCGGCGAGACGACGCTTGTGATCATGGGGGGCATGACACCGGGGCTCGTCTCGGACTGCCCGAGCGCGCCGGCATGCGATTCCTCGTTCCCGTCGTCGACGAGCAGCTTCAACAAGCGATTGCCCACATGCTGCGGGCTTTCCTTCCCCGTGCCGATGTTGACGAGCATGTCATCGGGGCTTTTGTAACCCATGTGCTCGGAAATCGTCTTGATCGCGCGCATCGAGTTGGCGCTCGAGATGCCGATGCCGTGCTTCTTCATCTCGCGCGTCAAGCGGTCGCGGCCTATCTGCAGATCGTCGGAGCGGCTCGCCTTGCTGAAGAACCCGCGAATCTTGTTGCGCGCCGAAGGCGTCTTCACGATGTTCAGCCAGTCGCGCGAAGGCGTGGCGCTCTTCTGCGTAAGGATTTCCACGCGGTCGCCCAGCTGCAGCTCGTAGGCCAGCGGCACAATGGCGCCGTTGACCTTCGCGCCCACGCAGTGGTTGCCCACCTCGGTGTGGATGGCGTAGGCGAAGTCCACAGGCGTGGAGCCGGCGCGCAGGCTCATGGCCTCGCCTTTCGGCGTGAACACGAACACCTCGGTAGGCGCCAGGTCCACCTTCAGGTCCTTCAGAAACTCGCGAGAATCGTGCGTTTCGTCCTGCCAGTCCACCATCTCGCGCAGCCAGGCCAGCTGCTTGTCCATGGCGTCGTTGCTGCCGCGGCCGCCCTTTTCCTTGTAGCGCCAGTGCGCCGCCACGCCGTACTCGCTTTGGCGGTGCATCTCTTCCGTGCGGATCTGCACCTCAAGAGGGCGGCCCGCCGGGCCGATGACCGTGGTGTGCAGGCTTTGGTACATGTTGAACTTCGGCATGGCTATGTAGTCTTTGAACCGCCCGGGCATGGGGTGCCACAGCGTGTGCACCGCGCCCAGCGCCGAGTAGCAGTCCTTCACCGATTTCACGATGATGCGCACGGCAATGAGGTCGTAGATCTCGGAGAAGCCTTTGCCCTTCTTCGCCATTTTCTGGTAGATGCTGTACAGGTGCTTGGGGCGTCCCATGATCTGCGCCTGGATGCCAACTTTGTCCATTTCGCCGCGCAGCACGGAAATGACCTGCTCAAGGTACTCTTCGCGTTCGGCACGGCTTTCGGTGACCATGCGTGAGACCTGCTTGAACTTATTCGGCTCCAGGTAGTAGAAGCTTAGGTCCTCAAGCTCCCATTTGATGGAGTTGATGCCCAAACGATGCGCGATAGGCGCGTAGATTTCCAGCGTTTCGCGCGACTTGAAGATGCGGCGGTCTTCTTTCAGCGCCGCCAGGGTGCGCATGTTGTGCAGGCGGTCGGCCAGCTTGATGACGATGACGCGGATATCCTTGCTCATGGCAACGAACATCTTGCGGATGGTGGCCGCCTGCTCATCGGTAAGCGTTTCCACCTCGATGCGCGTGATCTTCGTGACGCCGTCAACCAGCTGTGCCACGTGCGGGCCGAACTCCTGCTCCACCAGCTGGCTGGTGACGTCGGTGTCCTCCACCGTGTCGTGCAGCAGCGCCGCGCACAGCGTTTCCACGTCCATGCGCAAATCGGCCAGGATGATGGCCACCTCAACCGGGTGCGCGATGAACGGCTCGCCCGACTTGCGGCACGCGCCTTCATGGGCGGCGGCGGCGAACTTGAATGCCTTCGCCAGCTTGTCCTCTTCGGCGTCGGTAAGGTAGCTGCGCGTCATGTCCTGCAGTTCGGCGAAGCGCTGCTCGGGGGTTTTCTCGCCTTTCGGCAGCACTTTCGTGGCCTCGGTGGAGAATGCCTTCTCGGCCACGTGCGGGCGCCCGAGCAGGTTGTCCTCTACCGTTTGACGTGCGGTTTCGGGCGCGGCGCCCAGAAGGTCGCCTTGCTTGTTATTCTGCTTCGTCATGCTGAGCCCCCTTTGCTTGAGCATCGCTGGGAAGGATAGGATGCGACACGCGGCGCTGCAGGTCGGCAGCGTTGCTGCGCATGACCCAGTCGCGGAACGTGTGGAAGATCTCGCGCTCGTCAAGGCCCTCGCGGTAGCGCACGCTGTCGGTGAGCTGCACCTTCGATTGCGTGTCCTTCACGTGGATGGAGCGAACCAGGCCGTCGGGCCCGAACATGGCGTGCGCCTCGATAAGCCCCAGCTCGCGGAACACCGCAACGGCGCACGTAACCGACGAGGTGTTCACGGGAAATATGTCGGTGGACACGTTTTTGGCCAGCTCGGCATCGCTGGTGGTGAAGAACAGCGTGTCGCTGGCGCGCTGCATATCGCGCAGCTTGCGGTACACCTGCGCCAGGCTGTCGTGGCACGGCGTCATGTCGGCCAGGATGCGCTCGTTGAGCGCGCAGTCGTTGCGGCTGAACAGCAGGTGCACGCACGCGGGCTTGCCGTCGCGGCCGGCGCGGCCCGACATCTGGTTGAACTCGATTTCGTTGAACGGCATGTGGTACAGCACCACGTGGCGGATGTTCGGGATGTCCACGCCTTCGCCGAACGCGCTGGTGGCAATGAGCACCAGCAGCGCATCGGTGCGGAACAGCTGCTCGATGCGCTTGCGCTCCGAACGCGACAGGCCGGCGTTGTAGAAGCCGATAAGCGGCGCCACCTGCGGCGCGTGCTTGCGCAGCGCGCGTGCAACGGCCACGGACTGCTCGCGCGAATTCACGAACACCACCGTTTTCTCGCCCGTGGCTACCAGGTTCGCCAGGTAGTTGTCGCGACTGGGCACGTTGCGGCGGTCGTCCAGGCGCAGGTTCGGGCGGTCGGCGGAATCGAACACGCACACGTCGATGGGCAGCTCGCGGCGCACGGCGGCGGCGCACTCGTCGTCGGCCGTGGCGGTAAGCGCCAGCACCGTGGGGTCACCGAGTTTGTGCACAGCCTGGCCGATGGTAGCGTATGCGTCGCGCTGACCGGCGCGCGCCAGGCCCACGTGATGCGCTTCGTCGACCACCACAAACCTCACGCGCCCCGACAAGCGGAACGAATCGGCATGCCATGCAAGGAACTCCGGCGTGGTCAGCGCGATGTCGACGCTGCCGTCGGCCAGGCCCGCGAACGCCTGCCGGCGTTCGTCCACCGTGGATTCGCCCGTAAGCGTAACCACGGTGATGCCGAAGCGCGCCAGCGCCTCGCGCAGGTGAAACGCCTGGTCAGCAATGAGCGCGCGCAGCGGATACACGAACAGGCTGGCCTCGTGGGCCGCCAGCGCGCGCAGCGTGGCGTGCACCTGGAACGTCAGCGACTTGCCACGCCCCGTGACCATGACGCCCAGCACTGAGCGGCCGGCCGCCAGGTTGTCCAGAATGTCGCGCTGCGCCTGGTGCAGCTGCCCGTCGCCGATGATGGCGCGCACGATGTGCTCCGTCAGCTGCTCGGGATCCTGCCGCGCCATGGCCTCCCACTTCACGCGGTTGACTTCAAGCTCGTTCTCGTATTCCTCGATGGCCTCGGGGTCGTGCGGCGCGTCGGCACACAACTCCTCGTCGCGCGTGGCGTACAGATCGGACACGAAGCTGAGGTTTTCCGGGTTCAGGCACGCCTCAAGCGCGGCGCACGTGCGCGCCGGCGACAGCGATTTCAGCATGGCCTTCACGCTGCGGCGGTTCTTCCATTCGTCGATCTGCACCTCGAACGCCGCGTTGACCACGCTGTCCGTGGTCATAAGTGCCTTGATGTCGTTGCAGTGGAACATGATGCCCGCCACCGTGGTGCGGCCGTTAGAAAGCGAGCACGAGAAGTGGTTGCGCTCGGCGCCCACGGCGCGACAGTGCAGCAGCGTGACGTCGCGCGCCAGGTACACGGGCACGGGGTGTTCCTGCCCGAACGGCGCCAACGCGTCAAGCTGCGCCACGTTGCGCAGCGTCAGCTCGTCAAGGTTCACGCACGCGTCGATGGTGATAAGCGGATGAAACGCCCCCTCGGGCAGCGCGTCCATGTATTCGCACAGGCGGCGCTCGAATTCCGGCAGCTTTTCGGTAGGCAGCGTCACGCCGACGGCCGCCTCATGGCCGCCGAAGCGAAGCAGCAGGTCAGAGCAGCTTTCCACCGCTTTGAACAGGTTAACCTGGCCAACGCTTCGCCCTGAACCGCGCGCTTCGTCGCCATCGATGGTGAACAGCAGCGTGGGCACGCCGTACGTGTTGACCAGGCGGCTTGCCACAATACCCTTCACGCCTTCGTGCCAGCCTTCGCCGGCAACCACCAGCGCACGCTGGCCCTTGTAGGTTTCGGCGGCCTGGGCTTTGGCGATTTCGGACAGCTCGGCCTCGATGGCGCGGCGCTGGTCGTTGACGCTTTCCAGACGCTGTGCCAGCTGGTTAGCCTCGTCGAAGCTGTCGGTAAGCAGCAGGTCGAGCGCCAGTTGCGCGTCGCCCATGCGGCCGGCGGCGTTCAGGCGTGGGATGATGGAGAAGCTTAAGTTCGTGGCCGTGACCTGCTTGGCCGCGGCGCCCGACGTTTCAAGCAACGCGGCGATGCACGGGCGCGGCGTCTCGTTGATATGGCGCAGACCGTCGGCCACCAGCGCGCGGTTCTCGTCGCGCATGGGCATGAGGTCGGCGATGGTGCCGAGCGTTGCGAAGTCAGTGAACTGGCGCCACAGGTGCGGCTTGCCAAAGCGGCCGCCCAGCGCCTGCACCATTTTCAGTGCCACGCCCACGCCGGCCAGAATGGCGCTGGGGCAGGCGGCGTCGCACTTCGGATCGGCCACTGGCACGCCTTCGGGCACCAGGTCGGACGGCTCGTGGTGGTCGGTGATGGCAACCTGGATACCGCGCTGCTCAAGCAGGCGCACCTCTTCCTTGCAGGCGATGCCGCAGTCAACCGTTACCAGGAAATCGGGGTTGACCTGGGACAGGCGATCGATGGCAGCCGGCGTGATGGCGTAACCTTCCTCGAAGCGGCGCGGGATGAACGGCGTGACGGTGGCGCCAAGCGCACGCAAGCCGCGCGTCATAACCGTAGTGGCCGAGATGCCGTCAAGGTCGAAGTCACCGAACACCAGGATGTGGTCGCCGCGGCGGATGGCGGCCTCAAGGGCGTCGGCAACGTCCGCCAAGCCGGGAATGGTATAGGGGTCGCGCCAGTCGCGGTCAAGCGACGGCGATAAGAAGCGGTTCGCAGCTTCCGGGGTGTCGATGCCGCGCGACACGAGCGTGGCCGCAATGAAGTGCGGCATGTGCAGCTCGCGTTGCAGGCAGGCAACAGCCTCGGGGTCCGCTGCCTTGATGTTGAATCTGGCAGACATGATAGGTACCTACTTTATGCAACATTCCTAATAGTTCGCTTCCCATTGTCGCACAACAGGCGCCCCGCGCCACCGGGAAGTAACGCACCTGACATGTGGAGCTGCGGATGGTCAAACGCGAAGCACATCGAGCGCACAACAAGATTGTCTCAACGTTGTAGCTGTTGGTGGCGCCATCGTACAGGTGCGCGAGCACGATGTGTGCACGCCCGCGATACACATCCACCAGCGCGTTGTAGCCGCCTTCGTAGATGCGGTCGACGGCAAGGCCCGTGGCGCCCAGGTAGTTTGCCAGCACATCGCCGACGATATCGTTGCCCGCCAGGATGCAGGTGGCCGCTGCGCGCCGGTTGCCCCCGGCGCTGTCGTTGCCGCCGCCGCATGAGCGCCCGGTGCAGCGCCCACCTGGCCAGACGCAGCCGGTATAGCAAACTGAAAACACATTGAGCGGCCCGTTGTCTCAAGCTGCCGAACATCATCGATGCTGCTCGTGCGAAGGCCGGGCGGCCTCGCGCAAATGGGGTTGCGGGTGTACCATAATGGGGTTTCCTAACCTGAACTATTTTGCAGGAGCATCACATGGCCAACTGCCTTGTCGCCCAATCCGGCGGACCCACCGCCGTCATCAACGCCAGCTTGGCTGGCGTCATCCGCGCCAACCAGCTCAACCCGTTGTACGACCACGTCTTCGGCGGCCTGCACGGCATCGAAGGCACGCTCGAAGGCAACCTGTGCGACCTGACGCACCTGTCGGGCCGCGACATCGAGGTGTTGAAGCAAACGCCCTCAAGCGCGCTGGGCACGTGCCGCTACAAATTCTCCGAAGAGGCCGACTTCCAACGCCTCATCGACGTGATGGACGCCAACAACATCGACACCATGTTCTACATCGGCGGCAACGGCTCCATGTCCACCGTGTCCACCATGGCAACATGGGCGGCCGAGCACGACGTAAGCAAGCGCTTCATCGGCATCCCGAAAACGGTGGACAACGACCTGGGCATTATGGACCACTGCCCCGGGTTCGCCAGCGCGGCGAAGGTGGCGTGCGAGATCACCCACGCCACGCGCATGGACTATGACGCCTACACGCGCCCCGAGGTATTCGTGCTTGAAACCATGGGCCGCGACGCAGGCTGGCTTGCGGCCAGCACGTTCATGACCGGCGACGTCGACCTGCTGGTGCTGCCCGAAGTGGATTTCCGCCGCAGCATTTTCCTGGAGCAGGTGCGCGCGAAGATGGAGCAGCAAGGCAGCTGCTACGTGGTCATTTCCGAAGGCGCACGCTGGTACGACGGCACGTACCTGTCCGCGAACGGCAAAGCCGCCGACGGGCTGGGCCACGCCATGCTCGGCGGCGCGGCCGGGCGCTTGAAGTCCATGATCGTGGAGGCGGGCATCGCGCCGCGCTGCGTGGTGCAGGATTTGTCGCGCGTGGCGCGCTCCAGCAACTTCGCCATGAGCCTGGTTGACTTTGAAGAAGCCTATGACCTGGGCGTTTGCGCGCATATGCGCAGCTTCGACCCCACGTTTACCGGCAAGGTGGTTGGCATCTTGCGCGGCGCCACCGAAGACGGCGACTACAACGCCGAGTTCTTCGCATGCGACGCAGCGCAGGTGGCGAACTACGTCAAGCGCTTCCCCACCGAGTGGATCCTGCCGAACTACCAGGGCATCACGCAGGAAGCCATGGACTACTTCCGCCCGCTTATCCAAGGCGAGCCGAAGCTCATCTGCGAAAACGGCATCCCCGTCACGCTGAAGCCGTTCAACCGGCGATAGCGGGTAGTGCGCGGCCGAAGCGGTTTGATACGACTTGCCAATGATCCGTACGCCGTAGGCGCCGCATGATTTCAACCGAAATTCGTAGGGTTGAGCGAGAGCTGAGTCCTACGAATTTCATTCCCTAGCGATTCCTATAAACAGGTTACTGGATACCGCTTCATGGGGAAGCTCCCAGGTCAGGAGCTTGCCTGCGTGGGGTAGGTTGCTTGCGGTGGTGGACTTCCCGATGCCGCCTTTGCCGTAGATGGCCAGTTTGCACATGCGCTACTCCGCCGGCACGAACGTGTCGCGGTCAGGCGCAAACGACTGCATGGCGCGGATGGTGCGGTCGAACAGCTCGTCAAGTTCCCAGCCCAGCATCTCGGCGCCCGCGCGGATGACATCGCGGTTCACGCCCGCGGCGAATCGCTTGTCCTTGAACTTCTTTTTCAGCGACTTCACGTTGAAGTCCATGACCGACTTGCTGGGGCGCATGACCACCGCCGCGCCGATAAGGCCCGTCAGCTCCTCGGTGACGTACAGCACTTTCTCCATCTGCGCCTCCGGCTTCGGCAGCGTGTCGTTCAAATCGCAGTTGTGCGACTGGATGGCGCGGATGAGTTCCGGCGTGCCGCCCGCCGCCGCAATAAGCTCGGCCGCGTACACCGTGTGGTTGACCGGATCGTCGTCATGCTCTTCCCAGTCCACGTCGTGCAGCAGACCCACGATGCCCCAGAATTCCTCGTTTTCCGGATCGAATTCGCGCGCGAAATAGCGCATGGTCTGCTCGACGGTTTCGCCGTGCTCAATATGGAACTCGTCTTTGTTGTGATCGGTCAACAGCGCAAACGCCTCGTCGCGCGTGATGCCTGCATGCAAAGCTGCCATGGGATTCCCCCTCAAACGCTCGAAGGCCCTTGCTTCCAGGGCCATTTCTTCGTGCGACCATGCTAGCACGTCTGAGGATAAGCCACAGCTAGAACGTGATGCCGAAGGCGGTGATGATAAGGCCCCAGAACACGCCCGTAGCCCACAGGCCGGCCAGCACAATGAGGTTTTGGCGCACCTGGCGGTTCGTGCGGAACAGCACAAGCAGGCCCACGCCCGCCGACACCAGAAGGCCCGCCATCATGGCGCCGGCGCCCAGCGCGCCATCGACGTACAGCTGCGCGATGACCACGCTGGCCGCACAGTTCGGGATAAGGCCCACCAGCGCCGAGCCGAACACCGACAGCGCCGGGTTGCTGCCCAAAAACGCTCCGATGGCGTCTTCGCCAACCACCTCAAGCACGCCGTCGAGCACAAGCGTGATCAGGAAGATGAATACGGTGACCTGCGCCGTATGCTTCAACGCGCTGCGCAGGATGGAGCTGTGCTCGTGATGGTGTTCGTGCTCCTCGTCGTGCTGGTAATCGTAGGCAAGTTCGGGGTTCTGCTCGCAGGCGTCGCATTCGCCGTTGCAGTGGCAGTGGTCGCGCTCGCACAGCTCGTGGATGCGCAGCTTCTCGCGGTCGCGGCGCGCCAGGCGCACGGCGGCGTCCACCACAAAGCCCATGATCATGCCGATCATCAGCTTCACGCCCATGATCTTCACAATGGTCATGGGGTCAACTTGCTCGGCCAGGAAAATGGGCAACATCTCGTCGGAGGTGGACAGGAACACCGCGAACAGCGTGCCCAGCGTGATAACGCGGCCTGCCCACAGCGTTGCAGCCGCCGCCGAGAAGCCGCATTGCGGCACGATGCCCACCACGGCACCCACCACCGGGCCCGCCGCGCCGGCGCGACGCACGGCCTCTTCGGCCTTCTCGCCGGGCACGCCGGTGATCTCCTCCACCTTGTCCCAGGTGTACTGGCTGGTGAGGTCGTGGAAGCCATCCCACACGGTGCGGCACTGGTAGGTCTTGCCGTCCTTCAAGGTAACGGCCACCTCGCCGGGGAACAGCGCGGGCTTCTTGGGCAGGCCGGCCGGGTTCGTGACCTTGCCCTTCTCGTTGCCCTCGTCCCAATAGGCGTCGAACTTGGCGTCGGCCGGATCGCACCACACCGACGGGTCGGGCAGCCAGCCGGGAGCCACGAGGCCCTCGAGCGGATGCTCGATGAAGGAGCCCGTGGTCGGGATCTTGTGCATCTCGCCTTCCCACTTGCCCTCTTCGGCATCCCAGTAGGTCAGGCGGTTGTTGTTCTCGTCCCACACCATGAAGCGCTGGTACTTGCCGCCCTCGATGATGTCGGCCTCGGTAATGAGCTTCGTGCGCATGTTGATGCCGCCGTTGCCCTCCACAAGCCAGCCCTCGGTCTTCCAGGGCTTGTCGTCGCAGAAGAGGAACGGAGCGTTAGACCAGCGGCGCACCATGGTGTCGTCGTAGGCCTCGTTCTCGATGATCCAGTTGAACCAGCCG
>OLRT01002692.1_pt1 | contig 10869 bp, 8 predicted proteins | sample 1672021 | NCBI WGS metagenome assembly OLRT01 (sample SAMEA3136637, study PRJEB25190) | human gut metagenome | reverse complement strand
TTCGGCGGGGAAACGATCATGCCTCGCTGGCCTTTTCCCACAGGAGAAACCAGATCCACGATACGCATGGCCATATGAGGGCCTTCCCGCTCCATCCGAAGACGCTCATTCGGGAAAATCGGCGTCATATTTTCAAAATTCTGCCTCTTGGAAGCAATAAAGGGAAGCAGGTCATTGACTGTCTGCACATACATCAGGGCGCAGAATTTCTCCTGGGGTGCCTTGATTCTGGTATTTCCGGAGATGATATCTCCGGTTTTTAAATTGAAACGGCGGATCTGAGAAGGGGAAACATAGACGTCGTTGTCTCCCGGCATATAATTGTCGCTTCGGATAAAACCAAAGCCATCCGGCATAACCTCCAGAATACCGCAAGCAATCTGACCGGAATCCAGCTGTCCGAAATCCGGTGCCGGGCGATCTTCGTTCTGCCAGTCCTCACCGGAACGCTCCTGGGAATAGTCCTGATTTCTCTCGTAAGTATTTTCCGTACGATTTTCCTGATTCCGCGAATTATAACCGCCATTCTCCTGATACTGGGAGCGGTTTCCATAGCCGTTATTTTCCTGATTGTTTCGATTATTGTTATAGCCGTAGCTTCCGTTATTCTCTGTATTCTGGTTCTGGCTGCGATTGTATCCGTAGCCATTGTTTTCCTGGCAGTTCTGATTCCGGTTATTGGAATAGCCGTATCCGCCGTCCTGATTGTTCTGATTCCGGTTACGATTCGGCGCAAAGCTCCGGACATTTTCCTGATTTCTTCCATAGGAATAGGTCCTGGTATTCTCCTGGGTACGGTTATAGTTCCGGTTCGTATAGGTATTCTGCCGGGGACGGAATGTTTCCTCCTGCTTTTCCTTTTCCACAGAAGGAGTCTCTTCTTCCTGGGCAGCCGTCTCTTTCTCTGCGGCTTCCCGCGCATCCTCCTCCAGCATCCGGTCGATGAGCTCGTCCTTCTTAAGACCGGAAATATGCTTTAATCCTCTTGATTTTGCCAGTTCTTTTAACTGAACCAGCTGCAGAGATTTGTATTGTTCTCTGGTCATTCACTCTATCCTTTCTTTTTATAAAACAAGCTTTCTGTTTGTGTAAATCTATAGTTTGCAGCATTAGCAACGACTCAGAAGAGACACAGGGGGAACTCACACTCTTACCAGAAAAGCCGCCTGGCTCTGAATCATTATCAAATATACCTTTTTCATCAAAAATAGGGATACATAAACTCGGGATTTCTTGTCAGAATCGACTTGAAGTCATAAAAACAATTTAAGTATATCATTTCTTTTTTTAAAAATCCACCGGTATTTTCCAGGAGCGCGCTTGATTTTTCCCGCACGCCCCTGTTTTTCCCGCTCAGGAAATCATTCCGCCCAGCATCCCGCCGCCCAAGCAGAGTGCTCCGGTCAGTATCAGCGAGAGAAAACCATCTCTCTCTGCTCCCAGATTCCAGGACAGCAGAAACAGTACGAGAAAATAAACTGCCCCGGTGAGAAGCCCCCAGAGGAATTTTTTCTTTTTTCCGCCTTTTCCTGCCGCCAGCCCGCCAAAAAAGCAGGACAGCACATAGACCGCGGTCATCCCCAGCGAAACCTTGCTTTCGTTGAGCTCCAGTTTAAAGAGGAGCAGCGCCATAAGTAACAGAAGAAGGGCCGTCACCACCCATGCCGTCAGCTGGGCACGGATCAGGATGGCCATCTTTCTCCCGATGGAAGCATTCTCCATTCTCATCCCCCCCTGTCTTACTATATGCGCCTCACGAAAAAAAGAGACCCTTCCGCAGGAAATTTCCTGGAAAGAATCTCTTTTCGTTAATCTGCTTTTCGTTTCATGATCAGGTCGCCGACAAGTAGGAGGCCTGCTGCCGCTCCCAGCAGAAGGAAGGGAACGAGGTCCGTTTCGTCTCCGGTGACTGCGGGTTCTGCCTGCAGATCCTCGGCGGCGGTGTTTTCTGAAACCTGCTCGGTTTCTTTTTCTGTCTCGATAGTTTTTGGCTTTTCGGTCTCAGATACGACCGGCTGAGTGGATGCTGCGCTGGGTTTTGACTCCGCCGCACCCTTCGTCTCTGTCACCTGTTTTTCAGTCTCAGGAGTTTTGCTGGTTTCTGCCGTTTTCTTCTCAGTCTCAATTGTTTTATTCATCTCTATAGTCTTTTTCTCAGTCTCGGTCGTCTTACTTGTCTCGGTTGTTTTTTTCTCGGTCTCCGTCGTCTTACTGGTTTCTGCGGTCTTCTTCTCAGTCTCCGTTGTTTTGCTGCTTTCCGTCGTTCCTGTCTTGCCGGACGTTCCTGTTGAAGAACCGGAAGTTTTCCCTGCTTCCACCGTTTTTGCCTCAGTCTCCGTCTTTTTGGAGGTCTCTGACGTCTTCGTCCCGTCCTCCGAGAAATCAAACTCGGAAGTGATGCCGATACCGGCGATCACCGTACTTCCTGCCACGGAATAAAGTCCGGAAAGATCCAGATCCAGTGCTCCGATCCGGTCGGCTTCCTCGATGGCCTCCGCCGTTTCATTGGAAATATAGGCGGAACTACTTTCTGTCTCCGCCGCTCTCACGGAAGCATTCCCTGTCCCGGAAAAGACCAGCGCCAGGATGCTCCCCAGAAGGATTGCCTTTCTGCTTCTCATACTCTTCTGCTCCCTTTTTATCTTCGCAGCCAAAAATCGGCCATTTTCATTTTATGATGTACTGACACTGATTCTATCACATCTTTGTAATATTTTTCAAGCATTTATTACAAAATTATTAAAATCTATTTTCAATAATATTGCCTTATTGCATTCGTCCGAAAAATATTGTATATTCAGTAACAATACTAATATAGAAAAAGGAGCTGATCTTTTGGATTCAAATTCTGCCCTGCAGCTGGTCATCCTGATTCTGCTGCTGGTGCTGTCCGGCTTTTTCTCTTCCGCCGAGACTTCTCTGACGACTGTAAGCACAATCCGTCTCTTAAGCCTTGCCGAGCAAGGAAACAAACGGGCTCAGACGGTTCTCAAAATCCGGAAAGACTCCGGAAAAATGCTGAGCGCCATTTTAATTGGAAACAACATTGTCAACCTGACCGCTTCCTCCCTGGCCACCACCCTGGCCATAAATCTTCTGGGAAGCGCCACCGTGGGTATCGCCACCGGCATTCTCACCTTCCTAGTGCTGATGTTCGGCGAAATCACCCCGAAGACCCTGGCTACGATCCATGCGGAGAAATTTGCTCTCAGCTATGCCAACGTTATTTCCTGGCTCATGAAGATTCTGACCCCGGTGATTTTTATCATCAATCACCTGTCACGCTTCATCTTAAAACTCCTCCATGTAGACCCCAATGCCAAGCCCAGCTTTATGACTGAGCATGAGCTCCGCACAATTGTGGATGTGAGCCATGAAAACGGAGTCATCGAGAGCGACGAGCGGCAGATGATCAACAACGTGTTTGATTTCGGCGACTCCACCGCCAAGGACATCATGATCCCCCGCGTGGATATGGTCTGTGCAGACATTGACAGCACCTACGAAGAGCTTCTTGAGATCTTCCGTGCGGAGCGTTTTACCCGTATCCCGGTCTACGAGGGAGACGGCGACAACATGGTTGGCGTTATCAATATGAAAGATCTCCTTCTGTTTCATCCTGCGAAGGAATTTCATATCCGGGATATCATGCGCGAGCCCTATTTCACCTACGAGTACAAAAAGACCTCCGAGCTCATGGTGGAAATGCGGAAAGACTCCGTGAACTTCACCATCGTGCTGGACGAGTACGGCGCCACCGTGGGAATGATCACGCTGGAGGATCTCCTCGAGGAGATCGTCGGCGACATCCGTGATGAATACGACCACGACGAGGAAGACCCGATCCGCCGGATTCAGGAAAATGAGTATCAGGTTTTAGGTTCCTCCAAGCTGGATGACCTGAATGAAAAATTGGGAATCCATCTGGAATCCGAGGATTACGATTCCATCGGCGGTTACATCATCGAGCATCTGGATCACCTCCCCAAAGCCGGAGAATTTATTGTCACGGAGGACGGAATCCGTCTCGTGGTCGATACCGTCACCAGAAAAAGAATTGACCGGGTTCACATCTATCTTCCGCCGAAAAAGGAAGAGGACGAGACCGAAGAGAATTATCTGTAACAAAAAAGACCTGCAAACACACCAGAAAGTGTCAACTGCAGGTCTTTCTCTTTACTCATTCACATCAATCTCATCGCCGGCCATACGGAGAATATCCCGTATCTCTTCCACCGGCATATCCAGATAAGCGGAAAGCTCATCCACAGAAACTTTGTGTTCCAGGTCCTCTTCCAGGTTGTGGACGGCTTCGCTCAGATGGTTAACCTTCTGGGCTACTTTATCGCCCATATCTTTCAGGTCCTGGCCCTCGCTTAAAGCGTCCTCCATGGCTTCCCGGATCTTCTCGTAGAGGAAATTCTGATAATCTTCCAGTTTTCCGGAAAATTCCAGCTCTTCCAGCGCCAGCACCAGCGCCACGTTTCCCTCCTGAATCAAGTCGCTTCTCGGAACAGAGCCGAAAGCAAAGGTTTTGGAAAGGTCATAGACCGTTTTCAGGTAATGCTCGGTGAGCCGGCTCTTTGCCGCCGGGTCGCCTGCACTGGCCAGCTGGAAACACTTGAGTTCTTCCTCCTCGGAAAGTCCTTTGATTTCTTCAAGCTCTGCCTGATAAAGTTCCAGACAGTCGCTCTCCTCCATGGCTCCCGCCTCTTCCTTTTCCGGCGTCTGCTCCTGTTTTTCCGGGCCCTCGTAGCCCTCCACCCGGATTTTCTCTCCGATAAGGTAAACACAGACCATATTCAGCTGCTCATCCGTCAGATGGGCATTTTTGAAAAAATCTTTTACCTCATCCAGCGTCAGAACATTTCCCTTCTGATCCGCCAGCTCCTTGATCTCACTTAACATTTCACGAAAAATATATCTTTCCTGCATTATTCTTCCTCCAGTATCTCAATTGCTTTCTGAAGCTGGTTATCCTGATCCTTTGGAATCGTGATCTGCTGCTCCAGTCCTTCCTCCAGCTCCACTTCCACATCCGGCTCAATGCCTTTGTCATGGATGTTGTTTCCCTTCGGCGTATAGTATTTTGCGATGGTAAGCTTCACCGCCGTGCCGTCGGAGAGTTCCACGATCCGCTGAACGATGCCTTTTCCAAAGGTCGTCGTCCCCACCAGAGTGCCGATGCCGTAATCCTTCACAGCCCCCGCAAAAATCTCTGATGCACTGGCGCTGTCTCCGTTGATCAGCACCGCCAGCGGGATCTCTAATTTCCTGTCCCCGTCGCAGCTGTACTCCGTCCGGTTTCCATACCGGTCTTCCGTGTAAACGATGAGGCCCTCGGGCAGGATCTCCCTCAAAATATCCACCACCGTGGAAAGATTTCCTCCGGGATTGTTCCGGAGGTCCACGATAAGCTTCTCCATGCCCTGACTCTCCAGAGACGCTTTCGCCTCCTGGAACTGTTCCAGCGTTACCGTGTCAAACTCGCTGATTTCCAGATAACCAATGTTGTTTTCCAGCATTTCGCTGGTCACAGTCGGGATATCCACAGCCCGCCGTGTGAGCGTAATCTCTTTTTCCTCCGACTCGCCTTCCCGCTTAATCGTAAAGGTAATCTCATCGTTTTCCCCGGTCTTGATCTCGTTTACGATCTCCGTAAGATCCAGCCCGGAAGTATCTTCCCCATTATATTTGGTGACGATATCCCCGGGAAGCAGGCCGCTCTCAGCCGCCGGTGTATTCTCGTAGCAGCGCACCACAGAGATCTCGCTGGTATCCTTGTCCTGGGTCATGACGGCACCGATTCCTTTATAGGAACCGCTGGTGCTCTCCTTCAGGCTGTTCAGCTCTTCCTCGCTGTAATAATCCGCATAAGGATCCTCAAGGCCGGCCATAACACCCTTGTACATCCAGTCTTCCACCTGCTCCTCATCGATGTCATTGAGATAGTAGTAATTGATCACATTGGAAAGCTCACTGAGCTTCCTGGACGTTTTCAGACCGGAAAGGGAAAGACTTCCCGCATTTTCAGGGTAAAACAGCCGGTCCACAACTCCGTTTGTGACACAGAATACGGCGCCCGCCACCAAAAACATGGCTCCGGCCCCCGCCGCAAAGCCTTTCCAGAAATGCGGCCGTTTCTTTTTCTCCTCCGTATCCTCTTCCTCGTTTTCGCTCTTTACTTCCCCCAAAAACAGATCCTTTTCTTCGTCCAATCTTACACTCCTTTACCTAAAAGGAGAGGGCTTTGGCATATTCACAAAACCCTCTCACCTTAAAATTTCTCTTAATACTCCAGATTTTCCATATATTTCATGTATTTAACTACCATCAGCGCGATCTTGAAGGTGATGGCATCCTCGAAGACCCGAAGATCCAGTCCCGTGCTCTTCTGCAACTTATCCAGACGGTATACCAGAGTGTTTCTGTGGATATACAGCTGTCTGGAAGTCTCAGAAACATTCAGGCTGTTCTCGAAAAACTTATTGATGGTGGTCAGCGTCTCCTCGTCAAAGTCATCCGGTGACTTGCCGTCGAAGATCTCGCGGATAAACATCTTGCACAGCGGAATGGGCAGCTGATAAATCAGACGGCCGATTCCCAGAGAGCTGTAGGCGATAACGTTTCTCTCGCTGAAGAAGATTTTTCCCACATCCAGAGCCATCCGCGCTTCCTTATAGGAACGGGACACCTCTTTGATCTCCTCCACGATCGTTCCGTAAGCCACATAGGCGTATTCTCTCTTGGCCGGCTCCAACGCCTCCAGAATCTGATGGGCAATGCGCTCCATATCGGAGTAATCCTCCTGCTCGCCCACTTCCTTCACCACAATGATGCTCTTCTCATCCACCGCCGTGATAAAATCGCCGTTCTTGCTTCCTAAGACCGTGCGGACACTCTCAAGAGAAGAATTATCCTTCTCGTGATCTGTCTCCAGAAGAAATACCACCCGACGGGCTTCCGTATCGATGTGAAGCTTCTTAGCTCGGTTATAAATGTCCACAAGAAGCAGGTTGTCCAGAAGAAGATTCTTTATGAAATTGTCCTTGTCGAACCGCTCCTTATACGCCACCAGAAGGGTCTGGATCTGAAAAGCAGCCATCTTTCCGACCATGTAAACATCATCGCTGCTTCCCTTTGCCACCAGGATGTATTCCAGCTGGCTTTCATCAAAGATCTTGAAAAACTGGTAGCCCTGCACCACCTGGCTGTCCGCCGGCGAATCCACAAAAGAGAGCACGGAAGCATGATGTTCTTCTGCTTCCGGATAGGTCGCTGCCAGTACATTTCCTTCCAGATCCATCACACTGAGATCAATTCTGGAAATCACCTTCAGTCCATCTATGGTAGACTGTAAAATCTGATTTGAAATCATTTTTCTGCCACTCCTTTACTTCATACCTTATTCCGGATATTTCCATTTCTACCCCCGAAAAATCCAATGTCTATCTGATATTCTAATATAAAATGCCAAAAAAGGGAAGTAAAAATTGTGAAATTTTTACGTTTTTTCACAGAAATTCAGTTTTTCTCCTCCTGATATTGGTTCACTTTTTTCTTAAACAGACGCTTGATGAAAAGGTTTTCCAGGAAACCGGCAGTCTTTTCCTTCTTCTCCCCGGCAACGGAAGCCTGGCCCAGTCCCAGCCAGAGACGGATATTCAGCCGTCCTTTGTTGCTGAAAATAAAGGCCTCCTGCTCCGGCGGCGGCAGCTTCGCGATGACCAGCTCCGCATCCAGACCGTTAATATGATTCACCGCATCGTCCATATCGTCCGAGGTCTCCATAGAAAAGGCCCCCGCCAAAGATAAAGAAGGGTAATTTCTTTTCAGATTTTCCACGGTCTTCTCTTTTTCCGCCTCGGTTTCCGTCAGAACAGCCACCGGACGGCCATTCTCAGAGAGTTCTTTCAAAAGCTGCGTCTGGAAGGAATGATTTTCCAGCTCTTCCAGCCGGTCTTTTCGTTCCTCTCCCATAGCCTTCAGGATGGCCGCATCGCCCACGATCCGAAGAGCCGTCTGGCTTAAATACTCACGATACTCCTCATCCTTCTCCGCAAGCAGGAGCATATCCGCCCGAAGGACCGTACAGACGCTTAAAGGTTCCCTGGCAAGAAGCCCCATGATCCGCCGGACAGCTGAAGCGGCACTCATATTCTCGATCTCAATTCCCATTATGTCTTTCATTCTGCATCTCCTGCCAAGTCTTTTCTGTTTTCTATCATACCAGAAAAGGCGCTGTCTGTAAAGAAGAGCAAAAAAAGAAGCACAGCAGACGGTTCCGCTGCGCTCCTTTTTCCTGTTTTTAAACTTCAAAAAGAAGGTCGCCGTAGGAAGGCATGGGCCATTCTTCTTTGTCAACAATCATCTCCAGCTCATCCACTGGAAGACGAAGGGCTGCCATCGCTGTGCAGACTTCATCATGATAATAGTGGGCCTGTTTTTCACCCGCTTCCAAGGAGTTGGCGGTTCTGGTCACATCCTTGAGGATCAGAAGAGCTTTTCTCGCCTCGGAGAGAAGAGCTGTCAGCCGTTTTAATATCTCTACCGGAACAGAATCGTCCGCACCTGCTTCCCGGATCTCGTTGGCTGTCTCTGCCAGATTCTTCGCATAACGCATCACTGCAGGGATGATGTGCTTGCTGGCGATATCGATCATCGCTCTTGCCTCGATGTTGATGGCTTTCGCATAGCCCTCGTACTGAATCTCCGCTCTGGAGTTCAGCTCTGCCTTCGTGAAGACACCAAATTTTTCAAACATCCGGACAGATTCCTCCGTCACCAGAGCCGGAATGGCGTCTACCATGGACTGGATATTCGGAAGACCTCTGCGCTCTGCTTCTTTTACCCACTCCTCGGAATAACCGTTTCCATTGAAAACAATGCGCTGATGGAGGGTCGCATATTCCTTGATAAGATCATGAACGGCCAGATCGAAGTCCTCTGCCTTTTCCAGAATATCGCAGGCATCGGAGAAAGCCTCTGCCACGATGGTATTCAGGACCACGTTGCACTCTGCCACGGAATCCCGGGAACCCACCATACGGAACTCGAATTTGTTTCCGGTGAAGGCAAAGGGTGAAGTACGGTTCCGGTCTGTGGCGTCCTTGGAAACCTCGGGAAGGGTCTTTACACCGGTGTGAAGATGGCCGCCCTTTAAGCTGTGAGCTGCGGCTCCCGTATTGACCAGCTGACGAAGCACATCTCCCAGCTGTTCTCCTAAGAATACGGAAATGATGGCAGGCGGAGCCTCGTTGGCACCCAGACGATGATCATTTCCCACATCGGCAGCGGATTCCCGGAGAAGATCCGCATGACGGTCCACCGCACGGAGGATACAGCAGAGCACCAGAAGGAACTGAATATTTTCGTGAGGAGTTTTTCCCGGCTCCAGAAGGTTAATGCCGTCGTCTGTGGTGAGCGACCAGTTGTTGTGCTTACCGGAACCATTCACACCGGCAAAAGGCTTCTCATGAAGCAGGCACTGGAGTCCGTGCTGCTCTGCCACCCTTTTCAGAGTCTCCATGATAATCTGGTTATGGTCGGAAGCCACGTTGCACTTCTCATAGATCGGAGCCAGCTCATGCTGTCCGGGAGCTACCTCGTTGTGCTGTGTCTTGGCCGGAACGCCCAGCTTCCAGAGTTCTTTATTCACATCCTTCATGAAAGCGCCAATCCGCTGACGGATGACACCGAAATAATGGTCATCCAGCTCCTGGCCCTTCGGCGGCATTGCTCCAAACAGGGTTCTTCCGGTAAAGATCAGGTCTTTTCTCTGAAGATATTTCTCATGATCCACAATGAAATACTCCTGCTCCACACCTACGGACGGAAAAACCTTCCGGGAAGTCGTGTTTCCGAAAAGACGAAGCAGACGTAAGGTCTGAGCCTGTACCGCCTCCATGGAACGAAGAAGGGGTGTTTTCTGGTCCAGAGCCTCGCCGGTATAGGAACAGAAAGCCGTGGGCACACAGAGAATCGCTCCTGTGGCATCCTCACGGACAAAAGCCGGTGAAGTGCAGTCCCAGGTGGTATAGCCTCTTGCCTCAAAAGTGGAACGAAGACCACCTGACGGGAAGGAGGACGCATCCGGCTCTCCCTTGATCAGCTCTTTTCCGGAAAATTCCATCAGGACATTGCCGTCCTCATCCGGCGCCGTAATAAAGGAATCATGTTTTTCTGCTGTAAAACCGGTCAGCGGCTGGAACCAGTGAGTATAATGGGTTGCCCCTTTTTCCATCGCCCAGTCTCTCATGGCGGAAGCCACAACCTCAGCCGTCATGGGATCCAGTTCTTTTCCCTCATCAATGGTCTTGTGCAGCTCTTTGTAGACTTTCTTGGGAAGACGCTCCCTCATCGCATGCTCGTTGAAGACATTTTCTCCGAAAATTCCGGTGACGTTCACATTCTCGCTCATCACATTCCTCCACATATTTTTTTACATAAAATGGCATCCCTTCCTGGGAAGAGATGCCACAGTTTCTGACAAAACAGATGATATTCAGGCTTTGTCGACGGAACCAAAGATTTCCATTTTCTCTTTAACGGTCTTCTTGATTGCCTCAGCACCCGGTGCCAGAAGTTTACGCGGATCGTAGCCTTTGCCCTGCAGATCCTTGCCTGCCTCAATGTACTCACGGGTTGCTTCTGCAAATGCAAGCTGGCACTCGGTGTTTACATTGATCTTGGAAACGCCAAGGGAGATTGCTTTCTTGATCATATCGGTCGGGATACCGGTACCTCCATGAAGAACCAGAGGCATATCGCCGGTCAGCTTCTGAACTGCATCCAGAGTCTCGAAGCTTAAGCCCTTCCAGTTTGCCGGATATTTTCCGTGGATGTTACCGATACCTGCTGCCAGGAAAT
>OLRT01002678.1_pt1 | contig 10928 bp, 6 predicted proteins | sample 1672021 | NCBI WGS metagenome assembly OLRT01 (sample SAMEA3136637, study PRJEB25190) | human gut metagenome | reverse complement strand
CGATCAGATACTTGTTCAGCGATGCAATGGAGACGTTATCCGCAATGGAAAGCACGCCCAGGATGCCGGTAGCGCGGCGGTCCTCGGTCAGCATGGCGATGCCGTTTTTAATGGCATCCTGCGGCTGATTGATGACCAGCTCCTTGCCTTTGTAAGTAATGGTGCCGGAAGTGTGGGCACGCAGGCCGAACAGACCTTCCATCAGCTCGGTACGCTGAGCACCGACCAGACCGGCGACGCCCAGGATCTCGCCCTTGCGGACGTTGAAGTTGACGTGACGGAAGCTCTTGGGATTGATGGAGGTGAAGTCCTTGACTTCAAAGACGACCTCGCCAGGGATGTTCTCGCGTGGCGGGTAGAGGTTGGAAAGCTCACGACCGACCATTTTGGTAATGATCATATCGGTGGTCAGTTCCTTGGCTTCCCAGGTGCCGATGTACTGACCGTCACGCATGATGGTAACTTCATCGCTGATGCGAAGAATTTCGTCCATCTTATGGCTGATATAGACGATAGAAACGCCCTTGGCACGCAGCTCATCCACGATGGTGAACAGCGCTTCGACCTCGGCTGCGGTCAGCGAGGAGGTGGGCTCGTCCAGGATCAGAACCTTGCAGTCAGCAGAGACGGCTTTGGCGATTTCGACCAGCTGCATCTGGGAAACACTCAGCGTGCCCAGCTTGGCGTGCGGGTCGTAGTTCAGGTGAACTTCTTTCAGGACGCGAGCCGCATCGGCGTACATTTTGTCGTGGTCGATAACGGTAACGGGTCCGTATTTCTTGGTAGGATAGCGTCCGACGTAGATATTCTCGCCGATGGAGCGCTCCGGGATAGGCTGCAGTTCCTGATGCACCATTGCAATGCCGCGGTTCAGTGCATCAAGAGGTCCCTTGATATTGACCTTTTCGCCCTCGTAGATAACCTCGCCCTCGTCCATGTGGTAGATACCAAACATGCACTTCATCAAGGTGGATTTGCCGGCGCCGTTCTCGCCCATCAGCGCATGGACGGTGCCGGGTTTCAATTTCAGCTGTGCGTGATTCAGTGCCTTGACGCCGGGGAACGTCTTGACGACATCACACATCTCCAAGCGGTACTCTGACAATTCGCTGGCCCCCTTTAACCTTTAAATCTTTTGTAACCATTTTCTGATAAAAAAGGGGTGCGTGCGCCTGTGCACACGCACCCCGGATTCCGGTTTTAAGTAAGCTGATTACTGGAAATCCTTGACGTTGTCAGGAGTGACCTTGACGTAGTCAACGTAGACACTCTGCTCACCAGCAGCGTAGGTCTTGCCGCCCAGCAGCTCTTCCATGCACTCAACAGCCTGGGTAGCCTGGCCGTTGGCATCGTTCAGAACGGTACCGGTCATGTTGCCGTTAGCAACTTCGTTCTTGGCAGCGTCCAGAGCGTCAACACCAACGAGGTAGATGTCCTTGTTGACGGTGCGGCCGGCAGACTGGATAGCCTGCAGAGCGCCGATAGCCATATCGTCGTTGTTGCAGAAGACAACTTCGATCTGATCGCCGTACTTAGCGAGGTCGTTCTGGCAGATTTCCTGGCCCTTGTTGCGGTCCCAGTCACCACGCTGCAGGTCGAGCTGTTCAACTTCGACACCGGCATCGGTCAGAGCCTTGACGGAGTACTCGGTACGCAGCTGAGCATCGATATTCTCGGGGTCGCCCTGAATCATGATGTAGGAAACCTTGCCGTCGCCGTTGATGTCGCCCTTGTTCTCGGTGTCGAGGATCAGCTCGCCCTGGAAGGTGCCGGACTGAGCAGCGTCGCAGCCGACGTAGACCAGCTTGTCATAAGCGGACATCTGATCGGCGGTGGGCTCACGGTTGATCAGGACGGTGGGAACATCGGCACCCTTGACGGTGGAGATGATCTGGTCGGCAGCGGAGGTCATAACGGGGTTGATGATCAGTGCGTCAACGCCCTGGGTGATGAAGGTGTTGATCTGCTCGTTCTGCTTGGCCTGGTCGTTGTTGCCATCGACGATGGTAACCTCGTAGCCCTTGCCCTCGAGGATCTCCTGCAGAGCATTACGGTAGGTGGTCATGAAGGCATCGTCGAACTTGTAGATGCAGACGCCGACCTTGCCGCCCTGAGTGGTCTCGGTAACGCTCTCAGCTGCGCTCTCGGCAGCGGAGGTAGCGGCCTCAGAAGTAGCCTCAGAGGAAGCGGGGGCGCTGGATGCGGAAGAACCGCAAGCGGCCAGAGAAACGGCCATGGTGCCTGCAACAGCAAGTGCGAGTAACTTTTTCATAATTGTTTTCTCCTTCTTTTTGCAGTGGATTTTTGTGGGTTGCCTGTAGAGGAGGCAGACCCTGTTGACAGTTATTATGTTACCTGATAGAAGATGAAAAAACAAGGAGAAATTTCACCGATAAAGATGTAATTTTTTCACCCTATTGGACGGTTTCTACATTTACGGACAATATGTTTTGTGCAGAATGCACAGCAAAAGTGACGAAAAAGTTATTGCTGTAATAAAATTGAAGAAAAAATATCCCGCAGAAACCTGCGGGATAGGATGAATTTATACGGTTATTCAAACGGGAAAACGGCTTTTTGGCCGTCGAGGGCGAAAATGTTACTGCGGTCAATGATGCGGGTGGCGGTTTCGGTCTCGCGGGTTATGTCGCTCTCCTGCCCGGCCAGCAGCTTGTAGGCATTCTCGACGCTGAAATAGCCCATGCCGTAGGTGTTCTGCACCACCATGGCATCTACCGCGCCGGTGTGCAGGGCATCGACCGTTTTGATGTTGGAGTCGAATGCAACCATCCAGAGGTCCTCGGCACGGCTAAGGTCAGAGACAGCCTGCGCGGCACCGACACTGACGGCTTCGTTAAATGAAATCAGTACATTGATCTCAGGATGGCGGGCCAGCATGGTCAGAGTTTCGGCGCGGGCGCTTTCGGGGGTGGCCACGCTGTAGACAGTGGCGTCAACCTCGGCACGGCCGCTGTCTGTGAGGGTATCAACGACGCCTTTTTCGCGTTCCTGCGCGTTGGGACTGTTGACATTGTAGTTGACCAGGCCGACGTGCAGCGGACCTTCGACGTTTTCCAGCGCTGACTTGGCGGCCATCTGCCCGGCACCGTAGTTATCGGCACCGACATAGGCAGAGACCTTGCTGGAGTTGACCGCCGAATCCACCACGACGATGCACACGCCTTTGTCGGCGGCGGCATCGATGGCGGCGGCATTCTGCTGGTAGTCTGACGCCGAGAAGATGATGGCCTGGGCACCCTCCTCGACGGCCTTTTCAATCAGGTCGTTCTGGGAGGAATAGTCCTCCTCACTCTCGGAGCCGGTGATGGTCAGATCCATGTTGTACTCAGTGGCGGCGGCCTCGGCCCCGGCAAAGACCGCACTCCAGAACTCGGTGCTGGTGGATTTGGCAATCATGGCGACATGGTAGCGGGTCGTGGTGGGCGCGGGGGTGGGCGAAGCCGCACAGCCTGCCAGAAGCAGGGCCGACAGACAGGCGGCAAGCGTTTTAACGTGTTTTATCATAATCGCCCTCCCGGTCGGCTGGGACCTGCGGCATGCGGATGGTGACGGTGGTACCCTCGTCGGGCACACTGTCGATGGAAAGCCCGTAGCCGGGGCCAAAATAGATGCGCAGACGGTCGTTGACGTTTTTGATGCCGATGCCGGTGCGGTCGCTGGGTTCGTTTTGCAGCAGTGCGGCTACCTGCTCCGGTGCCATGCCGATGCCGTCATCGCTGACTTTCAGCAGCACATCGCCGCCGTCAGGGCAGACGGTGATCTCAATGTGGCCGTCCTCGACCATCAGGTCCAGACCATGAACGATGGCGTTTTCGATGATGGGCTGCAGGGTGATCTTGTTGCAGAGGTACTGCGTGCAGCTTTCATCCACTGTGAAATGGTAGGTAAACTGGTTTTTGTAGCGGTATTTTTGAATTTGCAGGTAGGCCTCGGCGTGCTGCAACTCTTTCTCAATTGGGATCAGCTCGTGTCCGCGGCTGATACTGATGCGGAACAACCGCGCCAGGGCATGCACCATCTGGACGGCGTCAGCGTTTTTGCCGCGCTCGCACATCCAGGCGATGGAATCCAGCGTGTTGTAGAGAAAATGCGGGTTGATCTGCGCCTGAAGGGCTTTCAGCTCGGTTTTGCGCAGGGCAACTTCCTCCTCGCGCACGGCGGTCATCAACCGCTGGATGCGGCCCACCATGTGGTGGAACGAATCGGACAGCTCCTCGACCTCGCGAGTGCCGGTGATAGCATCAAACACAAAGCCGTCGGCGTTCTGCTCAAAGGCTTCCATGGCATTTTCCAGTTGCTGCAGGGGGCGGCTGAGGCTGCGGGACAGCACATAGGCGACCACGAAGGCGGCCACCAAAATCAGCGCGGAGGCGAGGAGGACGACACGGGTCATCTGCCAGAAGCTTTCGTTGACGGTCTCGTCAATGTAGCTGACACCGACCACGCGCCAGGTGCTGCCCGGCACCTTTTGGGTGGTATAAATAACGGTATCCTCCACATAGGTGCCGTCGCCCAGGCAGGCCAGGCGGCCGGCTTCCTCTTTTTTTAGCCCGGCATACAAAAGCTGCTGCTGGGGGTGGTAGACCATGTTGCCGCGTTCGTCCATCAAATAGCAGTAGCCGTGCTGGCCGATGCCCACGTTATTGATGGTGGCGGCCAGGGCCGAGAAGCGGATGTCCATCGAAATCCATTGCCGTGGCGAATTCTCCGGCATGCGGTGCACGACGCTGACGACCCAGGGGTAGTAGCCCTCGAAAATAGTCTCGACATGGGGGATGCTGACGTAACCGCGGCCGCGGCGCTTAGCCGTAACAAGGTCGAAGGAACTGTTGCGCAGGATGTTCTGGCGTGGGGTGTGGTCCTTGGCCCAGCAATCCTGCAAAACGCCGTCGGCATCGTAGGTGGTCACGGCGACGACCTCACTGCGGGTGGTCTGCAGGGCGGCGAGGAAGGCGTCCCGTTCCTCGGGTGATTCGTCCATCGAGTCCATGACGAGGTTCATGACCTCGTCAATGGTGTTGGCATAGTCGCCCACAGTGCCCACTACCTGGCTGACGGCCTGTGCGCTGCTGGTACGGGCGCTCTCAACGATAGAACTGCGGTAGCTGCGCAGGAAAGTGACAGTGGATAGAATCAGCGTGACCGCAGCGATGGCCACCACCAGGGAGGCTATCAGCGGGGCGGTGCGCGGTGCGTGGCGGGGCTTCATGCCTGGGCTCCCACGGTACGGCTGCGGCGCAGGGCACCCGGCGAGGTGCCGCTGTACTTTTTAAAGCAATAGCTGAAATAATGCTGGTCGCTGTAGCCGCAGCGGCGGGCAATCTCCTGAATCTGCAGGTCGGTGGTCAGCAGCAATTGCTGGGCGGTCTCCATGCGGCGGCGCACCAGAATGTTGATGAAGGTCTCCCCTGCCGTTTTCTTGATGCAGGCGCTCAGGTGGTTGGGGCTGACGTCCAGCATGGCGCTTAAGGATGCCAGCGAGAGGTCCTCGTCAGAGTAATGCTGCTCGATGATCTCCAGCGCGCGCTCACACAGGCTGCCGCCCTTGCGCACATCGGGGGTGAAACTGACGCCGCCCTCGGTCTCTTTTGCGGCGGCCAGGGCCTCCATGGACTGGCGGTATCCGGCGTTCAGCTCGCAGAAGCGGGCAGCGGCGCGGCTGACACCGACAACGCAATGCTGCCCCAGGGCACGTTCGGTCAGCTGGCAGATCTCGTCGGCCAGAATGTGCAGGTACTCGTCGAAATCCGAAGGGTTTCCGAACAGCACAGCCACCACATGGCCGTTGCAGAAAAACGCATAGTGGCGCAGATATTTGTTGGCCAGCTGGTCCACCATCCGGACGAAACCGGCGGCGTTCTCGCTATTGTCGTCAGGTTGGGCGGTCAACACCACCAGCTGGCTGCGGTCATCGGTGCCGCGCAGCAGGCCGCAGGCGGCAGCCGAGGTGCGCAGGGCGGCTTCGACGGCGTCGGAGGTATTATCGCAGTGTTCCAGCACCAGCGGGATCAGGAAGGACGCGCGGTCCTCCTGCACGATGCCGCTGCGGCGCAGGCTGGCATACTGGTGGTCGATGCGCTCATGGATGGATTTCAGCTCGGCGGCCAGGCCGTCCATGGTGAGAGGCTTGAGCATGTAGCTGATGATGTTGTACTGGATGGCCTGCTTGGCGTACTCGAAATCATCGTAGCCGCTTAAAAAGGCAATGTGCATGGCGGGGCGGATCTCGCGGACCTGGCGGGCCAGCTCAATGCCGGTGATGAAGGGCATGCGGATGTCGGTGAGCAGCAGGTCGGGTTCCAGCTGCTCGACAAGTTCGAGGGCGTCCAGGCCGTTGCTGGCACTGCCCACCAGGTGGAAACCGAGGGCTTCCCAGGGGATCATTGTGCAGACGGCTTCCCGCAGCTCGTCCTCGTCATCGGCTACGATGACGGTGTAGAGGTTCTTTTCTGCCATAGAATGGCTCCTTCTCTTTTCTTTCTTTTTTATTTCGGGGGTTACAGCCAGAACTGGACCAGGCGGCTGACGTTTTGGTAGAGGGCAGGGTTCTGGCCAATCAGGCCTGGCTCGGCAGTGAAGTAGACGCAGAAACTGTAGCAAGCACCGGCCAGCACAGCCAGCGGCAGGATGGTACAGAATGCACGCTGCAATACATCGATGCCGGACTGAGCGGCGTGGGCTTGCAGTACCTGCTCGGCCAATGCCCAGGCCAGCGCGGCGGCCAACAGCAGCGGACCAAGCCAATCGGATTGATAACGGTAGAGCATACCGGCCATCTGGCAATCCAGCACGGCCAGCACAAACATGGCAGCCAGTACCACAACTACAAAAGTGCGCAGATCACGCTTGGCAGCCAGACGGCGGCGGGCAAGCGGCAGGCTGGCCAGCCCCCACAGCAGAGGCAGGCAGGCAAAGGCGCCGCCGTAGAACAGCTCGGTGATGGTCAGGCCCATATAGTTGGTCTGCATTTTGGTGGCGGTCAGGTACGGGAACACCGCCTGCACGCCGGGGATGCCGAAGAGGAAGGTAAGCACGGCGGGGGCAGTGCGGCCCACCGAGAAGCCGCGGCGAGTCATATCGTTGCTGGTCAGATTGTAGTTAGCACCAAAATCAAAAGGAGAACCGAACCGGGCGGCGTTGTACCACATCAGTCCGATGGCGACCAGCACCACGGGCAGCACAAAGGCAACGGCCTCGGTGATGCCCTGCTTGGTGAACAGGCGCTTTTCCCGCAGGTAGCGCTGCCAGAAGATGGGCAGGCAGAGGGCAGCAAACAGCACCATCTGAGGGCGACAGCCAGCCTCGAAGGCCATGCACAAGCTGCCCAACGCGAGATGAAAGAGGATGCGGCCGTGCTTTTCGGCGGGCTGGTTGGCGGCCAGCAGCCATTGCCACAGCGCCAGCATGACGAAGGCAGCGCCGGACAGGATAGCGTACTCATAGATAGAGGGGCGCAGCAGCAAATAGTAAATTTGGCTGCCGGTGCCGATGCCTGCGCAGAGCAGCAGGTAGACAGCGGCGCTCATGCCCGGGAACCAGCGGCGGGCGGCCTGTTTGATGCAGCCGAACGCCGCCAGCAGAAACAGCCAGCTAAGCAAGATCATCGGCAGGCTGGGCGGCAGATCCCGCACGCCGGTCAATGCCTCAAAGGGCAGCTGGAACAGCAGGCACGGGATGACGCCAAAATAGACATAGTAACGGCCCTGATAGTAGGCAACGTCCCACAGGGCGTCCGGCGCAGCCTGCTGGCGGGCAGCGGTGTCGTAGGGGTTGGCCATCTCCTGCATGGCGGCGGGCGGGTCCTGCTCCAGGTCCAGGCGGCCGTTCAGCAGGCTGTGGGCCAGGGCACCGTACTGGGCGGCGGCATCGCTGGCCCAATCGTCGATATGTAAGGTGAAGTTGATGCGGCTGCCGCCGTCCCAATCGGCCGTGTTGTAAAAGCTGGTGGAGACACCGGCGTTGAAGCGGTCGGCAAACGGCGCAAAGAACGCCGCCGCACCCAATATGACCGCTATCAGCAGGACAACGGGGCGGTACTTTTTGCGGTGCGTAAGGTAGGCATCCCGCCAGGCAGCAGAAACCGGGCGCAGTGCGTAGGCGGCGGACAGCAGCGCCAAAAATGCTGCCCAGCGCACCAGCGAAAAATCAAAGGCGCGGGGCACGTTGGCGTAGATGGTCTGCAAGGTGTAGCTGATTGGGTACTGGCGGTACTCGCCGTTATAGGGGTAGGCCGTCAGCGTGAGGATGGACGCCTTGCCGGAAAGGTCCAGGCTGCGCACCTGGCTGCGGGGGGCGTTGGCGGCAACTTCCCAGTTCCAGCTCTGGCGGGAGGCTGATGTGGCTTCGTCCGTGGCGGCGACGTTGAGGATAAACAGCGGGTTCTGCACTTCCGGGTGGGGGCCATTGTAGACATATTCCAGTCCCGAAAGCTGCAGATTGTACAGCTCCCGGTCCAGGCCAGTGAACGTTAAGGTGGTATGCTCGTCGTTCAGCGTCAGGGCGTTATGGTCGTCCTCGGCCTCCTGCAGGTAGGCCCGCAGGTCGACAGGATCATAGCTGTGGGTGGCCCAGAAGTTGAGGTTACCGATAAATACCTCGGCCCCGAAGGACGCTGCCAGCAGCAGTGCCGCCGCGGTCCATTTGCGCACCGGGGCATGGCGGAACCCCGCCGCAAGGCCGCAAGCCCACAGCACCATGGCCATGATGCCAAGGCAGCGGAAGGCGTCAAACCCGATGGTCAGCCCCGGCTTGGACCAGATGCAGGCGGCCCAAAGCCAGACAAGTACGGCGGGCAGCAGGGCGCAGCATCCATCGGCACGGGTGGGCTTTCGGCGGCCAAGGCGGGCGGGCACCACCGCAAAGGTGGCGGCCAGCACCAGCGTGAATAGAATAGCCAAAATCAGCATAAAGCAAATTTCCGTTCTGTTACTGTTTATTGGACGGCAGCACCGCCCGAGATAAAATCATTATACACCATTACGCAGGGCGTTGTACAGCATTTCCGCCTTGGCGTGGCTGATGCCCTTGACTTCCTCCAAATCGGAGATGCTGGCGGCCTTGACGGCGGCCACTGTCTTGAAGTGGGCCAGCAGCGCGGCGCTGGTCTTTTCGCCCACGCCGGGAATGGCCGTGAGGGTGGCAGCGTAAGACTTTTTCTTCATCGCGCGCTTACGGTAGTCGTTAGCGTAGCGGTGGGTCTCGTCCTGAATGTTGGTGACGAAGGTAAAGATGTTGCGGTTGCGGTTGATGGCAATTTCGCCGCCCTCGTCGTCCACGATGGCACGGGTGCGGTGGTGGTCGTCCTTGACCATGCCAAAGGTGGGCACATGCTCCAGCGCGGTGCCGCGCAAAGCCTGCTTGACCGCGCCCACCTGTCCCTTACCGCCATCGATCAGCAGCAAGTCCGGCAGGGTGGCAAACTGATTTTGGGGGCCGTCCGGCTTTTCGCCGCGGCGGGCCGCTTCGTATTCGGCGGCGCGGCGGGAAAGCGTCTCGGCCAGCGAGGCGTAGTCGTCGGTGCCTGCAACGGTCTTCATCTTAAAGCGGCGGTAGCCGGAGCGGTGGGGCTTGCCGTCCATAAATACGACCATGCCGCAGACGCTGGAGCCATCGCCCCAGTTGGAAATATCGTAGCTTTCGATGACCCGCGGCGGGTTTTTCAGGCCCAGCACCTGGGCGGCTTCTTCCAGCAGCTTTTGCTCGCGGGTGTAGCGACCGCTCTCGCGGCCCAGGCGCTCTACCGCGTTCGTGTAGGCCATTGTCACCAGCTTGGCTACATCGCCGCGCTGGGGCACGTACAGCTCCACCTTGGTGCCGCGGGCCTGGGCCAGCGCTTCGTTCAGCGCCTCGGCATCCGGCGGCAGAACGTCGACAGCAATCGTTTTAGGGACAGTCTCGCCGTTCAGATAATACTGGGGCAGGAATTCCTCCCGCACGGCATCAATGTCGGTGGTGTCGTGGAACATGAACTCCCGCTTGTCGGTCAGGCGGCCGTCGCGGTAGCGCAGCACAGCGGCGCAGACGGCCCGCGTGGTGCCCGCCAGGGCGATGATATCCATCTCGGTGTCAGCATCCATCACGACTTTCTGGCCGGCGGCCACGCGCTCAATGGCCTGGATCTGGTCGCGCAGCAGGGCGGCGGTCTCGAAGTCCAAACGATCGGAGGCGGCTTCCATCTTCTCCCGCAGCTGCTTGACGATGTCCTTTTTGCCGTAGCGGATCATTCGCAACGCCCCCTGCACGGCATCGTTGTAGGCCTCGCAAGTAATCTTGCCGCTGCAAACGGCCATGCACTTGCCGATGTGGGCATTTAAGCAGGGGCGGCCTTTGCCGAAGTCCCGCGGGAACTCCTTGCTGCAGCGGGGCAGCAAAAAGCAATCCTGCGCCATCTCCACCATCTCCCGCACGGCGAAGGAGGATGTGAACGGGCCGATGTAGTCGGCATCGTCGTCATCTTTCTGCAAAGCCGCCGAAACACGGGGCCAGGGGCCGCGGGTAATCTTGACATAACTGTAGCCTTTGTCATCCTTGAGCAGGATGTTGTACTTGGGCGTATGAGCCTTGATCTGGCTGGCCTCGAGGACGAGGGCCTCAAACTCTGACTGGCAGACGATCACATCAAAGGTGAAAGCATGGTTTATCATCTGGGTGACTTTGGCATCGTGGGGCACACCCTCGCGGAAATACTGCGACACGCGGATCTTGAGCCGCTTGGCCTTGCCGATGTAGATGATGGTATCGGTTTTATCCCGGATGATATACACCCCGGGCAGCAGCGGCAGCATACAGGCTTTTTTATAGAGTTCAGCTTTTGTCATGGACGCCTCTTTCGTGGGAGTGCTTATAAGGCAACACCGCACAATTCCCGCCTTACGGCTTAAGCACCGCTCCGGCGGATCTCCGCGCCA
>OLRT01002664.1_pt1 | contig 10973 bp, 8 predicted proteins | sample 1672021 | NCBI WGS metagenome assembly OLRT01 (sample SAMEA3136637, study PRJEB25190) | human gut metagenome | reverse complement strand
TCTTTTCCATCCATAACAAGACGGTCATAAATCTCATCAGAGAAAATGATCAGCTGGTGCTCTCTTGCGAGATCTACAATCTGCTGCAGTACTTCCTTCGGATAAAGAGCACCGGTCGGATTGTTTGGATTGATGATAACGATCGCTTTTGTACGGTCATTGATCTTCTTACGCATATCTTCGATATCCGGATACCAGTCAGACTGCTCATCACAGATATAGTGCACAGGCTTTCCACCGGCAAGTGTAGCACAAGCTGTCCAGAGCGGATAATCCGGAGACGGGATAAGAATCTCATCCCCTGTATCCAAAAGAGCAGACATGGTAAGATTGATCAGCTCACTGACACCATTTCCAGTGTAAATATCGCTCATCGTTACATTCGGCAGGTGCTTTAACTGGGCATACTGCATGATCGCTTTTCGCGCAGAGAACAGACCGGCAGAAGCAGAGTAGCCTTCGCAGTCAGAAAGCTGACGGCTCATGTCATAGATCACCTCATCCGGTGTACGGAAGCCAAACGGAGCCGGATTTCCGATATTAAGCTTCAGTACATGAGTTCCCATCTCTTCCATTCTGGCAGCCTCATCAACAACCGGACCTCTCACATCATATAATACATTATTTAACTTGGATGATTTCTTGAATTCTCTCACTTTCATACCTCCTGAATTATCTGCGGATGTCTGTATCTTATCAACATCTGACAGTGTGGAATCATTATCATTATTATTGTTTAACCAGTCAGGATCAACCTGCAGGGCATCTGCTAGAAAATGTAAGATGTCGGTACGCGGGATTGTCTTCCCACTGACATACTGGCTGACATGACTTTTCCCAAGCTTGATCCCTTTCTGCTGGGCAAGACGAACAAGATCAACCTGCTTCAGGCCTTGCTCGTTCATAGCGGCTTTTAATCTGTCTGCAAAGGTTTCCATAAAGCTCCTTTCTGGGGTTATCCTTCCGGAGGTCAGACCCCATTAATAAAGTATTAACAAAATACAAAGTTCAATTTAAAATCTGCTTCAATACAAAAATCTCTAAAAGTTCAATTTAAAAGTTCAAAACTTTAGTCAGAGTATACCACGATAAATGAAAAAGTTCAATAAAAAAATTACTGTTATAGAAAATCCGCAAAATCACGGTATCATTAAGAAAATATGATATACTAAAAGTGTTTATTACAGCAAGTGGAGGAACTTCATATTCATATTATAAACACAAAGTACACAGAACGAAGGGAAACAGGGAAATGATTCTTGAAAATGAAAAAATAAAACAGGCATTGGAATATATAAAGGAAGAAGATCCGGCAACGACTCAGGACACGCTCAATATGTGCCAGATCCCGGCACCTTCTTATAAGGAAGAGAAAAAAGCGGAGTATATCCGGGAGCGGTTCCGGGAGATCGGGCTTAGGGATGTCAGGATTGACGCTGTTGGAAATGTGCTTGGTATCTGGTCGGGAACCGGTGAAGGACCAAGTGTAATGCTTGCAGCACACACAGACACAGTATTCCCGGAAGGGACAGATCTGACGATAAGAAAAGAAGGGAATCGTTATTATTGTCCCGGCATTAACGATGACACACATGCAGTGGCGGAGATGATCGCAGTGGCGAAAGCAATGATCCATGCAGATCTTCACACAAAAGGGGACTTGATCTTCTGTGCAAATGTGTGCGAAGAGGGACTTGGAGATCTAAGGGGCGTGAAGTATCTGTTCGGATACGACAACAAAGCTTCAGAAGAATGTCCAGAGGTAGATGCATTTGTCTCGATTGATAACCAGTATACGGGCGGGGTGATCTATACGGCAACAGGAAGTCACCGTTATGAGGTGACATTTACAGGAAGAGGTGGTCACAGTTTCCAGAACTTTGGTATTCCTAATCCAATCCATGCAATGGGACGAGCCATCGCACAGATCGCAGAATTCCAGGTCCCGAATGAGCCGAAGACAACATTTAACGTAGGCGTGATCCAGGGAGGAACTTCTGTAAATACAATTTCAGGTTCTGCATCCATGCTGGTAGACCTTCGTTCGGACAGCGAAGAAGAGCTGAACCGATTGGACAAAGAACTTCATAAAGTGATCAAACAGGCAGTGGAAGAAGAAAATGCAAGATGGGATGCTTCAAAGCCGCAGATTAAAGTGCAGATCGAAGGACGCGGTGTGAGACCGGCGGGGGCACAGCCAAAGGACTGTGCAATCGTGAAAGCAGCATTCCGGGCGGCAGAACTGTTGGGGATTGAACCGGAGTATCGGTATGAGAGCAGTACAGATGCGAATATCCCGATCAGTATGGGAATCCCGGCAATCACTGTTGGAAGAGGTGGAGAAGAAGACGGAATCCATACCCTTCAGGAATGGTATGAGCCAAAAGAAGCATGGCTTGGACCACAGAGAGATTTGCTTCTGATGATTCTGCTTGCCGGAGCAGAAGGAGTCTGTGAGCCGGCTATAGAAAAAAGATAAAAAATCTTAAGAAAATATCAATGTCTTTTTAGGCACATTTCCTGTATACTGATGGTATGAGAGAATATTTTGTGCAGATTGTACCGGGTGTTTCGGAGATTTTTATCTTTTGCACAAAAAGAAGAAAAATAAAACAAAGCAGGAGGGCAAACGATGCGGGGAATCAGAAAGCAGTCATCCGACACACAGAGTTCCAGTCAGCCGAAAGAAAAAAGAAGATTGGATACAAAACAGAAAAAAGGAATGTTGATTGGTGGAGGAATCTTCCTTGTGGCAGTGATCGCCCTGATCCTTGTGAAGAATCTGACAGGTGGAAGTGGAGCAGATGGAGAGAATGTTCTTTATGCGGATTCCGTCGGAATGATCACAGGGACAGGACTTGGGACACAGAACCGTTTTACAGGAGTGGTTGAAGCACAGGATACGTTGAAACTGACACTGGCAGACAACCAGAAGGTAAAACAGATCTTTGTTGAAAAAGGGCAGGAAGTAGAGCCTGGAACAAAGTTGTTTGAATACGATACAGAAGAGCTTGCCATGACATTAGATCAGGGAAAACTGGAGCTTGAGAAGATCACGAACAACATCAGCAGCCTGAATTCACAGATCGCGACACTTACAACGGAGAAGAAGAGTGCGCCGGCCAGCGAACAGCTGTCCTATACGACACAGATCCAGGAACTTCAGATGGAGATCAAGCAGGAAGAGTACAATTATAAAGTAAAAGAGCTGGAAGTAAACCGTACACAGAAGAGCCTGGAACAGTCTACAGTAACTTCTACAGTTGCCGGAATTGTACAGGAAATCAACGAACAGCAGGGAACAGACCCTTCTACAGGAGAGTCCAAACCGTTTATGAGTATCCTTTCTACAGGAAAATACAGAATCAAAGGAAAGATCAGCGAGCAGAACATCGGAGATCTGACACCGGGCACACAGGTGACGATCCGCTCCAGAGTGAATGAAGATGAGATCTGGACAGGTACAGTAGATAACGTAGACACAGAGAAGCCGGAGAACAGTTCCCAGGATTCTATGAGTTATGGTTCTGAGAACAGCGATAATCAGGCAACAAAGTATCCATTCTATGTCACATTGGATACAGTGGATGGATTGATGCTCGGACAGCATGTCTATATCGAGACAAGTACTTCACTGGAAGCAGACAAGATGTGGCTGATGCGTGACTACATTGTAGACGCAGATTCAGATCATCCATATGTATGGGTAGCAGGAGATAATGACAAGCTGGAGAAGCGTTCTGTTACACTCGGAGAGACGAACGAAGATATGGGAACCTGTGAGATCGTAGACGGACTGAAAGCTTCTGATTACATTGTATGGCCAAGCGAGGAGTGCAAAAAAGGTGCAGCTGTTGTGAAGAACGATCCAGGTACATCAGGCAGTACTTCAGATATGTCAGGAGCCGAGGGCGGTTACGAAGAACCTGTAGAAGAGAATGCAATGCAGGAAGGAGTTCCGGGAACGGAGGAGAGTGTGGATGAATAAAAAGAAAATAATCAAGATCGGCATTCCTGTGGCAGCAGGCTGTATCGTTCTTGCACTTGGAATCGGTTTCGCAGTGAAGAACAGCGGAAAGGCTGTTAAAGTAGCTCCTGTCAGCAGTTTGAATTCCGGCGGCGGGTACGATGATAGCGGGATTGCAAGTTACGGAACCGTCACAACGAACCAGAAGCAGGACATTTACGTGGATGATACTATGCCGATCACACAGGTTTACGTGAAAGCCGGGGATACGGTGAAAGTTGGAGACCGTCTTGTGGCATATGACACGACACTTTCTTCCCTGGAACTTGAGATGAAAGAAATGCAGATTCAGGGGATTGACCTGAACATTCAGAACCTGCAGAAAGAGATCACCCAGCTCAAGGGGACGAAGACCGCGAAGGCAGATACAGGGGCATCCGTCGTGCAGACAAGCGCAGATGGAGAACAGCAGCCAACTGTACAGAAGATGAGTGCTGTAAAGACAACCGTTCTTAATACATCAAAAGAGGATGAGAATAAAAAACCGGATGGTGATACCTCGAAAGATGATACGACAAAAGATGACAACACAAAAGACGATACTTCGAAAGATGATAATAAAAAAGACGATGTACCGTCTTCCGCAATTGAGCGTCCATTCCCTGAAGCATTAAAGGGAAAAGAGGTTTACAGTGAGATCACATTAGATTCTGTTCCTTATAATAAAGAAGACGCAGACGGAACAATGGAAAAACCGTATCGTTATCTTTGTGCACCGGGGGCAGCCGTAAATGCACCGTTTATGCTCAAAGTATTAAAAGAGGGTCAAGTGTGTGCCTTTGATGTAGTAGATAACGCAGAAGCACCGACAAAATTCTTATCCTGTTGGATCCTCGATGGAAAAACAGGACAGGTAGTCATACCGGATCCACAACCAACTCCAGACCCGGAGCCGACTCCAAATCCAGAGCCAACTCCGGAACCAGAGCCAATTCCGGAACCAGAACCAACTCCGGAACCGGATATTTCAGAAGATCCGGTTATCCCAGACACCCCGGACCTCCCGTCAAAGGAAGAAGTGACGAAGCAAATCAAGGAGAAAGAGCAGAAGATCAAAGATCTGGATCTTTCCAGGAGATCCGCTGAACTGGAACTGAAAAAGCTGAAGAAAAAGGTCGGGGACGGCGTGATCAAAAGTACGGTAGAAGGTGTAGTCAAAGAAGCGACTGACGAAGCGTCTGCAAAGAATGAGAACAAACCGGTTGTCAGCGTTGTCGGAGAAGAAGGTTTCTATGTGACCGGAAGAGTCGGAGAGACAATGCTTGATCAGATCAAAGAAGGAATGACTGCGACTGTAATGTCCTGGCAGTCGGGAGAATCCTACGAAGCGACAGTTACAGGTGTTGGAAACTCACCGGTAAGCGATTATTCCACAGGAGAGAACCAGAATCAGTCCTTCTATCCGTTCACGCTCGTAATCCACGGAGACGCAAATCTCTCGAATGGTGAGTCTGTGAATCTGTCGATGAATGGAATTGCAGCAGGTAGTGATGGATCGATCTATCTTGAAAAAATGTTTGTCCGCGAGGAAGGAAACCGCTATTATGTCTACAAGCGGGGCGATAACGGCAGATTAACAAAACAGTATGTAGAGGTTGGCAAAAATATGTACAATTCACTGGAGATCACCTCCGGCCTCACAATGGACGACCTGATCGCGTTCCCTTACGGCAGAGATGTCAAAGAAGGCGCAAAGACACAGGAAGCAGATACCCTGTACGACTATTATTAAGAAGACTGAACAGTATCAAAATGAAAGAGAGTGAGGTGCCATTATGTTAGAAGACATCAGACTGGCGTTTCAGGGAATCTGGAATCATAAATTAAGATCTGCGCTCACAATGCTCGGAATCATCATAGGAATCGGTTCCATTATAGCAATTGTGTCCACGATCAAAGGAACGAATGAACAGATTAAGAAGAATCTGGTTGGTGCAGGAAATGATGCGGTAAATGTACAGCTCTATCAGGGTGACTGGCCGATCGATCTGCAGTATCAGTCACTCCCGGACGGAGTGCCGGAGATCTCAGACGAGACATTGCAGGAAGTCGTTGAACTCCCGGAAGTGGAGACAGCGTCTTTATATCATACAAGAAATGAATACGACGCAGTTTACCGCGGCGCAAAGTCATTAAGTAACAGCGTGATTCTCGGAATTGACAGAAATTATCTGGATGTTTACGGATATCAGGTAACCAAAGGAAGAGGATTAACAGACAAAGATTATTCCGAAGGACGAAAAGTAGCCTTGATAGACAAAACAACAGCGGCAAGTTTATTCGACAATGCAGATGTGATCGGAAGAACGATCGAAATTAAAGGAGAACCGTTTGTTGTCGTTGGAATGGTTGCAAAGAAAGCAGAGTCCCAGCCGGTGATCAACTCAATGGAAGATTACTACCGCTACATGTCGGATGACCAAAGTGGAAAGATCATTATTCCGGATAATGTATGGCCGGTCATTTACCAGTATGACGAACCGCAGAACCTTGTCGTGCGTGCAAAAAGTACAGATGATATGACAGCGGCAGGAGAGAAAGCCGCAGATATTTTAAATGCTATGCTGACAGTTTCAGATGATACCGTGAAATACAAAGGAGAAGATCTGTTAGAACAGGCAACACAGATCCAGGAGATCAGTAACTCGACAAATCAGCAGCTGATCTGGATCGCCAGCATTTCCCTGTTAGTTGGTGGAATCGGAGTTATGAATATCATGCTCGTGTCGGTTACAGAACGTACCGGCGAGATTGGATTAAAGAAGGCACTCGGAGCGAGAAAACGCAGAATTCTGACACAGTTCCTGACAGAGGCGGCGGTGCTGACACTGCTTGGAGGAATTATAGGTGTTCTTGGAGGAATCGCACTTGCGTACATTATATCCGGAGTCTCAGCGGTTCCGGTAGCGATCAGCGGAGTTTCGATTGTGATAGCAGTGCTGTTCTCCACACTGATCGGTATTATCTTCGGACTGATCCCGTCCGTGAAAGCAGCGAACATGAATCCAATCGAGGCACTTAGACATGAATAAAAAAACAGTGGAAAAAGAAAATACTTGTTTCAATTTCCTTCCATATCTGTTATAGTATGTGTTAATTAAAAGAGTCAGGAGAATCTGAGTGATCGGATTCTCCGTCTTTCTATGCAAAGAGAAAATAGCAATTATTAAAAGGAAAAGAGAAAAGGGGCATGTAAATTTGAGCAGCAGTACATTCGAAGGAAAGAAAAAGACAGAGAACGGAACAAAGAGGCTGATCTTCACAGCAGTATCTATCTTGCTGGAGATTGTTTTCCTTCTCTTTCTGTTCACAAAGGTAAGTGAATACGCAACTATTATTGACTGGGCAACAAGAATCGTGGCAATCTTTCTTGTGCTTGGACTTTACAGCATGGATAAGACTTCATCGATGAAAATGCCATGGATCATACTGATGCTTGCATTCCCGATTCTTGGTGTGAGTCTGTATCTTCTCGTAGGTCTGAACGGAAGCACGAAGAAGATGCGGGCAAGATATGAAGAGATTGATAAAAAACTGCTCCCATATCTTCCGGATAACAGACAGATTCTTGAATGGATGAAAGAAGAGAGTCCGCAGGCGGGGGCAATCGCTTCTTATCTGACGAATTACTCCTGTTACCCGGTTTATCAGAACACAGATGTTACCTATTATGATGAGGCAATCAAAGGGCTGGATGCACAGTTGGAGGATCTTTCAAAGGCAGAGAAGTTCATCTTTATGGAGTATCATGCCATCGAAGATGAAGAGGCATGGCAACGGATCCAGACGGTACTTGAAGATCGTGTGAAAGCAGGCGTAGAAGTCCGTATCTTCTATGATGATATGGGATCGATCTGGTTTGTGAACATGGATTTTGCAACAAAACTGAAATCTTTAGGAATCAAATGCCGTGTATTTAACCCGATTCTGCCGGGACTGAATATGTTCCTGAACAATCGCGATCACCGGAAGATTACTGTAATTGACGGAAAGGTTGCTTACACAGGTGGATACAATCTGGCGAATGAGTATTTCAACATCACACATCCGTATGGAATCTGGAAAGATACCGGGATCCGTATGGAAGGAGATGCGGTCAAGTCTATGACAGTAGCATTTCTGGAAATGTGGAATGCAGCCGGAAATGTAAAGTCAAAAGAACTTGTACTGGAGAAATATGTGCTCAACTATGCATACCAGGCACAACAGCGTGGTTATGTCCAGCCATATGCAGACAGTCCGCTCGATGGTGAGCAGGTAGGCGAGGAAGTATATATCAGTATGGCGAATAAAGCAGAGAAATACTGCTGGTTTATCACTCCGTATCTGATCATTACAGACGAGATGACACATGCACTCACACTGGCAGCAAAGCGTGGTGTTGATGTGCGTATCATAACACCGGGTATCCCGGACAAGAAGATGGTTTACAGTGTGACCCGTTCCTTCTATCATAATCTAGTTAAGCATGGAGTACGTATCTATGAGTGGACACCGGGATTCTGTCATGCGAAGATGAGTGTGGCAGATGATAAAATGGCGACCTGCGGAACAATCAATCTCGATTACCGCAGCCTGTACCATCACTTTGAGAATGGATGCTTCCTGGCAGATTGCGACGCAGTGCTGGAGATCAGGGATGATTTGATCCGCACGATGGGAGAAAGCAGAGAAGTGACCGAGCAGTATAAAGAAGGAAGAAGTGCGGGTTTAAGACTCGGACAGCTGATCTTACGTCTGTTTGCGGAGCTGCTCTGATAATATCGTTTGTGGGTTGAATTTGCACGGGATTGATTGTATAATGAACTTGATTGTTGAGAAATTAACAATAGTTTTTTTATGAAATGGATGGTCTGCCGGTCAGAAGATACTGAACCCGACAGCCGGATATGAACTTTATTTTATGAAGGAGGAATCAACGATGATTACCTGGAACAATTTGGATAAGCTTACTTCTTATCAGGAACTTGAGAAGACAGAAAGTGTAGACCTTGCAGCAGTGATGGCCGGAGAGAACGGAGCAGAGCGTGTGAAGAACTACAGCGTTCCGATGGCAGAAGGATTAGCATACAATTATGCAGCAAAGAAAGTGGATGACACAGTTCTCTCAGCTCTTGAGAAACTGGCAGAAGAAGCACAGCTGACAGAGAAGTTCGAAGCACTTTACAACGGAGAAGTTGTGAACACAGGAGAGAAGCGTCTCGTACTTCACCACATGACACGCGGACAGCTCGGAGATGCTGTTGAGGCTGACGGTGTAGACAAGCGTACTTTTTATGTAGAGCAGCAGAAGAAGATTGCTGAGTTCGCGAACAAAGTACATGCAGGTGAGATCACAAACGGTGCCGGAGAGAAGTTTACAACAGTTGTTCAGATCGGTATCGGCGGAAGTGACCTCGGTCCTCGCGCAATGTACCTTGCACTTGAGAACTGGGCAAAGAAGAATGATACATTCAAGATGGAAGCAAAGTTCATCAGCAACGTTGACCCGGATGATGCGGCAGCAGTTCTGAATTCTGTAGATGTTGCTCATTCCATCTTCGTACTTGTATCCAAGTCAGGAACAACACTTGAGACTTTGACAAATGAGTCCTTTGTAAAGGATGCTCTTAAGAACGCAGGACTTGACGCATCCAAGCATATGATCGCAGTAACAAGCGAGACTTCACCACTTGCAAAGAGTGATGATTATCTTGCAGCCTTCTTCATGGATGACTATATCGGAGGACGTTTCATCTACATCAGCAGTTGGTGGAGCCGTACTTTCCCTCGCATTCGGACCGGAAGTATTTGCACAGTTCCTTGACGGAGCAGCAGCTGAGGATAAACTGTCCCTCAATAAGAATATCAAAGAGAACCCGGAGATGCTCGATGCATTGATCGGTGTATATGAGAGAAATGTACTCGGATACCCAAGCACAGCAGTACTTCCTTACTCCCAGGCACTGAGCCGCTTCCCTGCACATCTGCAGCAGCTGGATATGGAGTCTAACGGAAAATCCGTAAACCGCTTTGGTGAGCCGGTTGATTACGTGACAGGACCGGTTATCTTCGGAGAGCCTGGAACAAACGGACAGCACTCCTTCTATCAGCTTCTTCACCAGGGAACAGATATTGTGCCGCTTCAGTTCGTAGGATTCAAGAACAGCCAGATCGGTACAGATGTTGTGATCCAGGACAGCACAAGTCAGCAGAAACTCTGCGCGAACGTAGCTGCTCAGATCGTAGCATTTGCATGTGGTAAAGAAGATGAGAACCGCAACAAGAACTTCGAAGGCGGACGTCCTTCAAGCATCATTATCGGAGAGCAGTTAACACCGGCATCTCTCGGAGCACTGCTTGCTCACTTCGAGAACAAGATCATGTTCCAGGGATTCCTGTGGAATGTAAACAGCTTCGATCAGGAAGGTGTTCAGCTTGGTAAAGTTCTTGCAAAGCGCGTACTTGCACATGAGACAGACGGAGCACTGAAAGTATTCAGTGATCTGTTAAATATCTAATCGGATTTTTGTCTGAAGCAGGTCAGAGATATAAGACATATATAATAAGAAAAAGGAGTATGAAAACAACGGTGTTTTTCATACTCCTTTTTATTGGTATTGTTCTAACGTTTTATCCGCGCATCAGGTAATCCATAATCTTTCTGGAATCCTCTGCTTCATGTGCGATGATTTCCATCTCCGGGATGGTGGAAGCAGATTCAAAAATGGTAGATAAGGATACCAGCTGGCATAATTTTGATTTCAGATTCAGGCGGTCACCGTCAGCAGTGACAAGCTCAACCTGTCCGGAACAACTGTCAATTACTTTCAAAAACTCCTGTGGGTTTTCAATGTTCATTACCTTCATAATGCATCTCCCTTTCCTTTATACAATATTGTTCTGTTTGGTGATTCAATCATAGCATTTGTGCCGGGAAAGTGCAATGTCGTGCCTCTCTTTGCAC
>OLRT01002659.1_pt1 | contig 10984 bp, 10 predicted proteins | sample 1672021 | NCBI WGS metagenome assembly OLRT01 (sample SAMEA3136637, study PRJEB25190) | human gut metagenome | reverse complement strand
GGAACTTTCGAAGTACTTCCAAAGAAAGAAGTTATTGAATTAAGAAAAGAACTTGCTAAACTGCAGAAAAACCTTGGCGGTATCAAAGAGATGAAACGTCTCCCGGACGCAATCTTCATCGTTGATCCTAAGAAAGAAAGAATCTGCGTTCAGGAAGCTCATACATTAGGTATTCCGCTTATCGGTATCTGCGATACAAACTGTGATCCGGAAGAACTTGATTATGTAATCCCGGGTAACGATGATGCTATCCGTGCCGTAAAACTGATCGTTTCCAAAATGGCAGATGCTGTTATCGAAGCAAATCAGGGAACAACAGAAGCTGAAGAAGCAGAAGTTGAAGAAGCTACAGAGGAATAATTAATTTAATAATTCCAGGAGGAAAATACAATGGCTATTACAGCAGCTCAGGTAAAAGAATTAAGAGAAATGACCGGTGCCGGAATGATGGATTGTAAGAAAGCTCTTACAGCTACAGATGGCGATATGGACAAAGCAGTAGAATTCCTGCGTGAAAAAGGTCTTGCTACAGCTCAGAAGAAAGCAGGCCGTGTTGCAGCAGAAGGTCTTTGCAAGACACTCGTTGCTGATGACGCTAAGAGCGCAGTTGTTGTAGAAGTTAACTCTGAGACAGACTTCGTTGCTAAAAACGAAAAATTCCAGAACTATGTTGCAGATGTTGCAGCACAGGCACTTACTACTTCCGCAGCAGATATCGATGCTTTCCTTGCAGAGCCATGGGCACTTGATACAACTAAGACTGTAAAAGAAGCTCTTGCAGCTCAGGTTGCAGTTATCGGCGAGAACATGAACATCAGAAGATTCGCTCAGGTAAAAGAAGACAATGGTTTCGTTGCTTCCTATACACATATGGGTGGAAAAATCGGCGTTCTTGTAGACGTTGAGACAGATGTTGTTAACGATGCAGTTAAAGAAATGGCTAGAAACGTAGCAATGCAGATCGCAGCTCTGAAACCGCAGTACACAAGCGACAGCGAAGTAAGTGCTGAATACATCGAACATGAAAAAGAAATCCTTCTTGCTCAGATCCAGAACGATCCAAAAGAATCCCAGAAACCGGAAAAGGTTATCCAGGGTATGATCACTGGACGTATCAAGAAAGAACTCAAAGAAATCTGCCTTCTTGACCAGGTATACGTTAAAGCAGAAGACGGAAAACAGTCCGTTGGTAAATACGTAGAAGAAGTTGCAAAAGCAAACGGCGCTAAGATCACAATCAAAGGTTTCGTTCGTTACGAGACAGGTGATGGTATCGAAAAACGTCAGGATGACTTTGCAGCAGAAGTTGCAGCTCAGGTTGCAGGTAAATAATCTGTAAAGCTCAGATTTATCTTTTAATTTAACTATGAAAGGGCCGGAAAGTCTTATGAACACTCTGTTTCAGAGCAGAATAAGCTTTTTGGCCTTTTTATGTACTGGAAACAAAAACAAGCAGATAAAATATCTTGTGATTTTGTTTGTTTTGATAGATAATATATTTAATGTTGTTGCGTTTGCTTTTACAGAGCTGTTTGGTAAGCAGGGCAGGCGAAAACATTTAAAGTTATTTAGAGTGTTGAGGAAGACGTCTGATTTAAGGGAGAGGAAACAAATGAAAGTTCTGGAAATCATATCACCAGTACTGGTAATGATCATTCTTGGTATTTTATGCCGGAAATGGAAATTGCTGAATAAGAACGGCATCGACAACATGAAAGCGCTGGTTACAAACATCATGCTTCCTGTGGCAATCTTTCATGCACTGGCGACATCGGATTATGGAGCAGAAACGGCAAAGCTGGTCGGGATCATGTTCATCATGTTGGTTGTATCTTTTGGCATCGGATTTCTTATGAAGCCGCTTATGACAGAAAATTATCGCAAGTATCTGCCATTTATGGTCAGTGTGTATGAGGGCGGCTCGATGGCATATCCCCTGTACACAAGTCTATGCGGACAGGAGAACCTGTCACAGATCGCAGTTCTTGATATTGCGGGACTGCTTTTTGGATTCAGTATTTATATGGGAATGCTTGGCCAGACCGAGAACGGTGAGAAGATTAATGTAAAGAATCTTGCAGTAAGTGCAGTAAAAACACCGGCATTTATCGCAAGTGTTCTGGGAATCATTGCGGGATTGACAGGCGTGATCAAACTTCTGCTTGCAAGCCCGGCAGGCGGGATTTATACAAGCGTCGAGAGTATTCTGACTACAGCTTTGACGGCAATCATTCTGATTGTAGTAGGTTTCAGCATGGAACTGACACCGGAACTTTTTGGACCGTGTGTTCGGACGATCGTGATGCGTATTGTGCTGCAGGCAGTTATGATCGTGTGTGTCCTTCTGGCGGTACATAGTTTTATCGGAAGTAATAAATTACTGGACCTGGCAGTGATTACCTATATGTCCGCACCGGCTACGTTCAGTATGCAGACTTTCCTTAAGCGTGAAGACGGAAGCGCATATGTATCTACGACAAATTCGCTGTATTGTATTGTGTCGGTCGTGGTGTATATGATCCTTGCGTTTTTTACATATTAAAATAGAGAATAATTATAAACAAGTGCCATACGGAGCAGAAAACCGTATGGCGCTTGTTGGATGTATTGTATATAGTGAAAAGATGAGCTGAATATTACCGGCAAATGGAAGGAATTGCAATACCGAACTCAGGCAGAATGGGTCATGCCGGAATCAGCAAAACTGCGTACATCAGAAAAAGAAGAACGTCTCAAAGAATACCGCCTGCAGATGGCATGCACTATGCTGAAAAACACCTCTGAGACGATTACGACAGTTTCCCAGAACTGCGGATTTCACTCTGCCAGCTATTTCGGCAAAGTTTTTCGCAGTCAGATGGGATGTACGCCGTATGAATTTAAGAATAAGATCGGAACCGGAAACATTTGACTAAACTCTCAGCGACATATATAGACAGTATCGGATCATGTTTGTCGATTGACAACAAAAGCATGGCTTGCTACACTGAAATTATACTGGCAAAATTGCAGAAATCAGAGGAAGATACAATGAATTATAAAAGTGTAAAAATATCAGAAGATGCGAGAATTGCAAAACAGTCGGTGATCACGGGTGATGTAACGATCGGAAGGGACAGCTGTGTCCTTTATTTTGCCGTGATCCGTGGGGATGAAGCTCCGGTTGTGATTGGGGAAGAGTCCAATATTCAGGAGAACTGTACAGTTCATGTGAGCCGTAACATGCCGGTTTGTATCGGAAATAATGTTACAGTGGGACATAATGCAGTGATTCATGGCTGTACGATTGGGGACAGAACGCTGATTGGAATGGGGGCAGTGATACTTGACGGTACAAAGATTGGAAATGACTGTATTATAGGAGCAGGAAGTCTTGTGACGAAGAATACTGTGATACCAGATGGCTCTCTTGTGATGGGAAGTCCGGCAAAAATCAGACGGAATCTTACCTGGGAAGAAAAACTGGGGATTCTTGAGAACAGCAAAGAGTATGTTTCCGTGGCCAGAGAGATGCAGGAGCAGGGAGTATTATAAATTGCTGTGAACGGAGTGGACAGTAACTATTATAATTTACAGAGAGCGAGGATAAATACATGTCCTGTACAATAAGAAAAGCTACACCGTGGGATCTTCCGAGAATCCGGGAAATCTACGAGATGGCAAGACAGTTTATGAGAAAAAACGGCAACCATTCACAGTGGGGGAAAGGTGACGAACCGGAAGCTCTGATCGAGGAAGATATCTGTCAGGGAAATCTGTATGTACTGGAGGAAGCGGACATTCATGCAGTATTCGCCTTTATTATAGGAGAAGATCCGACCTATCTGGAGATAGAAGAAGGAAACTGGAAGTCAGAGGAACCTTATGCTGCCGTGCATCGTGTAGCCAGTGACGGAACAGTGCAGGGTGTCCTTGGCCATGTCATGGATTACTGCAGTGCACAAGTGCCGCATCTTCGGATCGATACACATACGGATAACAAAGTAATGCAGCACGTATTGGAAAAATACGGTTTTGTAAGCTGCGGCATCGTACATGTCCCGGATGGAAGCCCGCGTATTGCATACGAACTGCTCCCATAATATGTTCTTTGATAAAAACTTGCATTATCCTGTGGAAAGGAACATAATGTCAAAGTCGGCATGACCGCCGGTAAAGTTTGGAAATGAATTATGGGGGAGTTGAGTGAAAAATGGAACAGCAACAGCATATGTTTTCTAATCGCATGATCTGCAGTCTTCTGATTCCGGTCGTGCTGGAACAGCTGCTTAATTCCATCATGGGAACTGCGGATACCATGATGGTAAGTAATGTCGGTTCGGCGGCAATCTCAGCGGTATCGCTGGTAGATTCGATCAACGTGCTCGTCATTCAGGCATTCTCCGCACTGGCGGCAGGCGGTGCGATCATCTGTGCACAGTACATAGGACAGAGAAATAAAGAAAAAGCAAACGAATCTGCAAGACAGGTGTTGTTTATCATAACAGCTATTTCGGTAGCGGTGAGTCTGATCTGTCTTGTTTTCCAGAAACCACTCCTGAGGCTGATCTTCGGATCGGTAGAACCGGCGGTCATGCGTGCTTCGGAAACATATTTCTTCTATACAGCTCTGTCGTTCCCGTTCATCGCAGCTTATGATTCAGCAGCTTCTATTTTCAGGGCGCAGGATAATACAAAAGGACCGATGATCATTTCGATGATTTCCAATGTCATGAATATTGCGGGAAATGCAGTGATGATCTGGGTATTTCATATGGGAGTTGCAGGTGCGGCGCTTTCTACATTGATTTCCCGTATTTTCTGTGCAGTTGTCGTTATAATCCAGCTTCGAAAGGAAAAAGAAGGTCAGGAGATTGTTGTACGTGATTATTTCGAGATCCGTCCGGACTGGAGTATGATCAGACGTATTCTCGGACTCGGTATTCCGTCAGGCATCGAAAACAGTATGTTTCAGCTTGGGAAGCTTGCAATTCAGTCAACAGTTTCCACGCTTGGAACTACCGCAATCGCAGCACAGGCAATGACAAATATCCTGGAAAATCTAAATGGTATTGCAGCAATCGGAGTCGGAGTCGGTCTGATGACGATCGTCGGTCAGTGTCTTGGTGCCGGAAGACAGGATGAAGCAGTCTATTACATAAAAAAACTCTGCGTGATCGCAGAAGTTATTATCATCATAAGCTGTCTTGGTGTATTTGCACTGACAAAACCAATCACAATCCTTGGTGGTATGGAAAAAGAAAGTGCAGATATGTGTTTTCATATGGTGATGTGGATCACAATTGTAAAGCCGCTTGTATGGATCATGGCATTCATACCTGGATATGGACTTCGTGCAGCGGGAGATGTGAAATTTTCCATGATCGTTTCCTGCTGCACGATGTGGGCATGCAGATTCTGCCTCTGTGTATTTCTGATCAGAGTCATGGGATTCGGTCCGATGGGTGTCTGGATCGGTATGTTTGCAGACTGGACACTTCGTGGAATTATTTTTACGTGGAGATTTCACAGCCGGAAGTGGTTACAGCATAAAGTCATCTAAATATACATTTTCTATTCACATATTTTGTGGTAAAATAGAGAGAAAATGAATAGTTATACATAGAAAGGAATTCTTATTATGGAAAAGGGAACAATTTTTAAATTTCATAATGACCTTGATACAGACCAGATCATTGCATCCCAGTATTTGCTTCTGCCGAATCTGGATGAAATGAAAGGGCACGCATTTGAATCATTAGATCCTGATTTTGCAAAGAAAGTAAAACCCGGAGATTTCGTAGTAGGCGGAGAAAACTTCGGCTGTGGTTCGTCCAGAGAGCAGGCACCGGGTGTCCTGAAAGCACTTGGTGTACAGGCTGTCATTGCAAAATCTTTTGCGAGAATTTTCTTCAGAAATGCAATCAATATCGGTCTTCCGGCAATTGTCTGTAAAGATCTTCCGGATAATGTAGCAACCGGAGATACTATGGAACTCCATATGTCTGACGGAACAGCAGTTGCAAACGGTAAGACTTATACCTGTACAAAACTCCCGGAATATATGCAGGGAATTCTGAATCAGGGCGGTCTGATCGCTTCGCTGAACAAGGAGGAGAAATAACCATGGGAATGACAATCGCAGAAAAAATTATTGCAGCGGCAGCCGGAGTGGAGAGCGTAAAGCCAGGAGATATCCATACCGTACAGCTTGACCGTCTGATGAGTAACGACGGAACGACACATCTGACTGTTGATATGTATAACAATAAATTAAAAAATCCGCACATTGCAGATACAAAGAAACTTGTATTTATCGTGGACCATAACGTACCGTCTGACTGCCCGAAAACAGCAGCGTCTCAGAAAAAAATGAGAGATTTTGCAAAAGCAAACAACATTGATTTCTGGGAAGGTAAAGGTGTCTGCCATCAGGTCATGATTGAAAATTATGTGCGTCCGGGCGAACTGATCTTTGGTGCAGACAGCCATACATGTTCCTACGGTGCACTCGGTGCATTTGGTACAGGTGTCGGATGTACAGACTTCCTCTATGGAATGGTGACAGGTACTTCCTGGGTACTTGTTCCGGAATCTGTAAAATTCAATCTGACAGGAAAACTTCCGGAAGGTGTGACCGCACGTGACCTGATCCTTACGATCATCGGCGAAGTTGGTGCAAACGGATGTAACTATCAGGTAATGGAATTTACCGGAGAAGGTGCAAAGACATTGAGTATCAGTGACCGTATGACACTTTGCAACATGGCAGTAGAAGCCGGTGCAAAGACCGGTATCTTTGAAGCTGATGAGAAAGCCATGGAATATCTGAAAGAGCATGGACGTGAGCCAAAAGCCGTTTTCCACAGCGATCCGGATGCAAAATATGTAAGAGAATACACATTTGATCTGAGTAAAGTCCGTCCGGTAGTTGCCAGACCGGATTTTGTAGACAATGTTGTTCCGGCAGAAGAAGCATGTGGCATCGAGATCAACGAAGCATTCCTTGGTTCCTGTAACAATGGACGTATCGAGGACCTGCGTGTGGGTGCCGAGATTATCAAAGGAAAGAAAGTATCAGATAAAGTACGTTTCCTTGTTGTTCCGGCAAGCCAGACCATTTACCGTCAGGCATTAAAAGAAGGACTGATTGACATCTTTATGGAAGCCGGCGCAATCGTTATGAACCCGAACTGCAGTGTATGCTGGGGAAGCTGCCAGGGAGTGATCGGAGAAAACGAAGTTCTGATTAGTACCGGAACACGTAACTTCAAGGGACGTGCAGGACATCCGAGCTCCAAAGTATATCTTGGATCAGCAGCAACTGTTACAGCTTCGGCAATCGCAGGAAAGATCGCGCTGCCGTCTGAAATCTGAGAAACATAAAGGCAGAGTACAAACAACGAATACATATTCAGTGAGGGAACATAGATTATGGAAAAGTTTACAGGTAAAGTCTGGGTGCTTGGCGATGACATTGATACGGATATCATCATCCCGACCGAGTATCTGGCACTCAAAACAATCGACGATATGAAACAATATGGATTCAGCCCGCTTCGCCCGGAACTGGCTGGTCAGATCCAGAAAGGCGACATCATTGTTGCCGGCAAAAACTTTGGCTGCGGTTCATCCAGAGAGCAGGCACCGGAGATCATCAAAGCGCTGGGAATCCAGTGTGTCATCGCGAAATCTTTTGCCAGAATTTTCTTCAGAAACTCTATCAACAACGGTCTTCTTCTGATTGAACAGCCGGATCTTCATGAAGATGTCAAAGAGGGAGATTCCGTGACTGTTATTATGAATGAGCATGTGGACTACAACGGAAAACAGTACCCGATCGCTTCTCTGCCGGAGAACCTGATGAGCATCATTCAGGCAGGCGGACTTGTAAAAGCCATGCGTAAACTGAACGGACTGGACTAAGGAGGAAGATCAGATGGGCGAAACAGTTATTGAAAAGATTATCAGAAACAATGTGGGCCATGCCGTAACCCCGGGTGATATCGTCACAGTCAATGTCGACAGAGTGATGATCCACGATATTTTTATCCCGTTTGTTGCAGAGAAATTTGAAGAAATGGGATTTCAGAAATTATGGGATCCGGACAAAGTAGTCCTGATCTATGACCACCTTGTTCCGGCAAGCCAGCTTGATGATACCAGACATTTCCACACAGGAGATGCTTTTGCAGAAAAATATGGCATGAAAAACGTACATAGAAGTGACGGAATCTGCCATCAGTTAATGACAGAGGCCGGCTATGTGAAACCGGGCAATATCGTATTTGGTACAGACAGCCATACGACTACTTACGGATGTGTCGGCGCTTTTTCTTCCGGTATCGGTTATACCGAGATGGCAAGTATCCTCGGAACAGGGACTATGTGGATCAAAGTTCCGGAAACGATCAAAGTTGTGATCGACGGAGAACTTCCAGAAAATGTCATGTCAAAAGATGTGATCCTGCGTCTGATCGGGGATCTCGGTGCGGACGGAGCTACATATCGTGCACTGGAATTTACAGGAAGTGCAGTGAAGAATATGTCTGTGGCTAGCCGCATGACAATTGCCAACATGGCAATTGAGGCAGGTGCAAAATGTGCGCTCTTTACTCCTGATGAAAAGACGGCAGAGTACTGTGAGATTGAGCTGAACGATTTCCAGAAGAGTCTTGTCGGAGATGAGGATGCCACATATCTTAATATTGTGACCTATCGTGCAGAAGATCTGGTTCCGGTTATGGCATGCCCGTCTCAGGTAGATAAGATCCGTGATGTCAGCACACTGGAAGGAACTGAGATCGATCAGGTATTTATCGGTTCCTGTACAAACGGACGTCTGGAAGACCTTGCAGCAGCAGCGGAAGTTCTGAAAGGCAAAAAAGTTGCAGATTATGTAAAACTGATCGTAACACCGGCAAGCCGTAAGATCTACAGACAGGCAATCGAGCTGGGTATTCTGGATACTCTGGCTGAGGCAGGGGCGATGATCACACATCCGGGATGCGGACTGTGCTGTGGACGTGCAGGTGGTATACTGACAGACGGAGAGCGCGTTGTGGCAACAAACAACCGTAATTTCCTCGGCCGTATGGGAACATCCAAAGTAGAAATTTATCTGGCATCTCCGAAGATTGCGGCAGCATGTGCGGTGGCAGGAAAGATTGTCAGCCCGAAATAAAATATATTTAATTAACAAAAAATTTCAAGAGGGAAGAAAAAAATTTCCCTCTTGACATCTTAATGATTTAGCACTATAGTATAACGCAGTGACAGCAATAACGAGGAGAAGTTTGCAGGAAAGAGGCCAGGGCCCACCGAAGGAGTAAAACTCTCAGGTATCCGTGTTATCGGACAGAAACTGTAAATGGATCGTTTCTCTGGAGACACCTGTTTCAGTACAGGGGCCGAAGGTGCAAGCGACGCGTAAGCGTCTTGAATCTCTCAGGCAAAAGGACAGAGGATGCTTTTTTATAATTACATCCTGGAAGTTTATTCTTTTAGCAGTTCTTTTTTTAGTCTGAGTTTCAGAGATTCTTATTATTATCCTTTTATCAGAGATTGATTCTTTTTATGAAGTCCCCTTGTTTATGATGCTGAAAAATACATACGTAAGGAGAACTTTTTGAGATGTGGGAAGCAATCAATAATTTCTTAGTTGCAGTGGATGACAAAGTCTGGGGAGTGCCGCTTATGGTATTGATCATAGCCGGTGGTGTCCTTCTTACCAGCAGACTTGGGTTTCTTCAGGTGCGTCGTCTTCCGCTGGCTCTGAAATGGATGTTTAAGAATGAAGAAGAAGGAGACGGAGAAATCTCCAGTTTTGCAGCTTTATGTACAGCACTGAGTGCAACGATCGGTACCGGTAATATCGTCGGTGTGGCAACAGCAGTCTGTGCCGGAGGTCCGGGAGCATTGTTTTGGATGATCGTAGCAGCATTCTTCGGAATGGCAACGAAATATTCAGAAGGTCTTCTGGCAGTTAAGTATCGTGTGGTTGCCGAGGATGGACACAGCCTTGGCGGACCATTCTACTATATCGAAAAAGGTATGGGAAGCAAATGGAAATGGCTGGCAAAGATCTTTGCATTCTTTGGTGTATGTGTTGGTCTCTTTGGTATAGGTACTTTCAGCCAGGTAAATGGTATTTCCAGTGCGGTACAGAACTTCTTTGATCCAAATAAAACAAACTGTATCAATATCCCGTTTTTGGGACAGTATTCTGTGGCTGTTGTTGTTTCTTCTCTGATTCTTGCATTCTGTGTGGCAGCAATCCTGATCGGAGGTCTGAAGCGAATTGCAACAGTCAGCCAGATTATTGTACCATTTATGGCAGTAATCTATATTGTGCTCAGTGTTGCTCTGATCATCTGCAACATTACAGAGATCCCGGCAGCAATCGTAACTGTTGTAAAAGCAGCGTTTAACCCGAGCGCAGTGACAGGTGGTGTGGTTGGATCCATGATCGTGGCAATGCAGAAAGGTGTCGCACGAGGAATTTTCTCTAACGAGGCAGGTCTTGGTAGTGCACCGATCGCAGCAGCAGCAGCTCAGACAAAAGAGCCGGTACGCCAGGGTCTGGTAAGTATGACAGGTACTTTTATTGATACGATCATTATCTGTACAATGACAGGTCTGTCTATTGTCCTGACAGGCGCATGGCAGGTAGAAGGTATTGAAGGTGTACAGGTTACTACATATGCATTCCAGCACGGACTTCCGCTTCCGGCGAAATTTACAGCATTTGTACTGATGCTCTGTCTTGTATTCTTTGCATTTACCACCATTCTCGGATGGGATTACTACAGTGAACGTTGTCTGGAATATCTGACAAACGGACACCAGAAAAAAATCATTGTATACCGTTGGTTATACATTCTCGCAGTATTTATCGGACCTTACATGACAGTAAGTGCTGTATGGACCATCGCAGATATCTTCAATGGTCTGATGGCAATTCCGAATATGATCGCACTGTTTGTATTGAGTGGAGTCGTAGTAA
>OLRT01002655.1_pt1 | contig 10993 bp, 9 predicted proteins | sample 1672021 | NCBI WGS metagenome assembly OLRT01 (sample SAMEA3136637, study PRJEB25190) | human gut metagenome | reverse complement strand
TTATCTATTTTAAGTCTTTTATATATCTAACATCACAAGCAAAATGTTCTGTCTTTACTATTAGTTCATCCACTTTAACAAAGCCATATTTTTCATAAAATCTTTGTGCTGCAATCATATTACTTAATGTTTCTAAGTAACACTTACTATAATATTTTTTTGCATATTCTAATGCCATATCCATTAATTTGTGAGATATACCTGTACCTCTTGTTTCAGGTAAACAATACATTTTTTGTAATTCACATACGTCTTCAATTCCGTCTAATTTACCTATTCCAACTCCACCAACGATTTTCCCATTTTCATCAATTGCAACCAAATATTTATTTCCATCTGTATTATAAATTTCTGAAAATCTTCCTAAATTTGGATCTGCCCAAGCTGTTCCTTCATGATTTGCACCAAATTCAATTAAACAAGCTCTTATTACATTTTCTACTTCTTTATTATCTTTTTCTTCTATTTCTCTAATATTATACTTCATTTTATTCCTCCATAAAGCTTAAATTTATTATTATACTTCTTGACTTTTTGCGTTTAAATGGATTATAATAATTATAGGAAATGGCAAATCCACAAACGTGTTTTTTGCCGAATAGAGTAAAACTCACATCTACTCGTCAAAGTACAGATGTGAGTTGTTTTTTATTTATGTAGTTGCTTATCAACCCAGTTCTTATACAGAACTGCTGTCAATGAAACCACATCTGCTAATTCTCATTTCCTATGACATACATTCTACAATACTATTTCAGATTTGTCCATACACTATAAACTTTTATATTTGAAATTTCATTAAATTTATTTTATAATACAATTGAGGTGTATATATGAAAACTATATTAGATGATGACTTATCATATTTAATATATTCCATAGTAGAAGAAATCCCTGTTCGGATATGTTGCAACTTATGGTCAAATTGCCAGATTAATTGGAAAGCCTAAAAATTCAAGATTAGTTGGCAAGGCACTAAAAATGGCTTTTCGTTATGGTGATTTTCCTTGCCACAGAGTTGTAAACCATCAAGGCAGAATTACCCCTGGATGGCCTGAACAAGTAGATTTACTTAAAGAAGAAGGTGTTACCTTTAAAAATGAATTTTGCGTTGATTTAAAAAAACATCAATGGAATATATAAAAGCAAACCAGAGAAATTTTAAATTTTCTGATTTGCTTTTTTATTTTAAAATATTAAAATAATGATAATTGATTCTCATCACTCATGTTATCTAGCGAACCATGATTAGTAAGTGTTTCTATAACCGTTTTTGAAATTTTAGTTCTCTTTCTAAGTTCTTCTTTAGATATAAACTCTCCATTTTCTCTTTCTTTTTGAATATTTATGGCAGCATTTTCTCCAACCCCTTGAAGAGCTATCATAGGAGGAAGCAACAACTTTTCTCCTGCAACCTTAAATTTACTTGCATCTGATTTATATATGTCAACTGGAAGTATTTTTATACCTCTTGCATACATTTCAAGTGCAACTTCAAGAACTGTTAGCATATTCTTTTCTTTGGCTGTTGCATCATTTCCTAAACTCTCTATCTCTTGTATTCTAGCCTTAATAGCTGGAAGACCTTTAACTATTAAATCTGCATCAAAGTCTTCTGCTTTTGTAGTAAAATATGTTGCATAAAAAGCTTCTGGATAATGTACCTTACAATAAGCAAGTCTAAATGACATCATAACATAAGCTACTGCATGAGCTTTAGGGAACATGTACTTTATCTTTTGACATGAACCTATATACCATTCTGGAACATTATTTTCGTGCATTTCTTCTATGTGTTCAGGTTTTAAACCTTTCCCTTTTCTTACATTTTCCATGATTGTAAAGGCATTTTTAGGCTTTAAACCTTTAAATATAAGGTAGTTCATTATATCATCACGAGTTGATATAACTTCATCTATACTAACTATATCATCTCTAACTAAATCTTGAGCATTATTTAGCCAAACATCAGTACCATGAGAAAGTCCCGATATACGAACTAGTGCATCAAAAGTTGTTGGCTTTGTGTCAAGCAACATTTGTCTAACAAACTTTGTCCCAAATTCTGGTATTGCAAGAGATCCTATAGGACAATTTATTTCTTCAGGTGTTACACCTAGTGCCTCTGTTGATGTAAATAAAGACATTGTTTCTGGGTCATCTAGTGGAATCTCTGTTGCAACTATTCCAGTTATATCTTCTAACATTCTTATCATGGTCGGCGCATCGTGTCCAAGTATATCAAGTTTTAATATACGCCCACTTATAGAGTGATAGTCAAAGTGTGTTGTTATAACCCCACAACTTGTATCATTTGCAGGATATTGTATTGGTGTAAAATCATAAACATCTTTATAATGAGGAATAACCATTACTCCACCTGGATGCTGTCCTGATGTTCTCTTTACTCCAGTACATCCATTAGATAGTCTTAAAACTTCAGCATTTGGAACGTGTATGTTATTTTCTTCTACATACTTTTTAGCATATCCAAAAGCTGTTTTTTCTGCTACTGTACCTATTGTACCCGCTCTATAAACATAACCTTCTCCGAATAATTCTTCTGTATATTTGTGTATTACAGGTTGATAATCTCCAGAGAAATTAAGGTCTATATCTGGTTCTTTATCACCTTCAAAACCAAGGAAAGTCTCAAATGGTATATCATGTCCTTCTTTTCTAAGTGGTTTTCCACATTTAGGACAATCTTTATTCGGTAAGTCTACTCCCGAACCATATTCTCCTATTTCAAAGAAATATGAGTACTTACATTCTGGATCATCACATATATAATGTGCCGGTAATGGATTAACTTCTGTTATATCACTCATTGTAGCTGCAAATGATGAACCAACTGAACCTCTTGATCCAACTAAGTATCCATCACTTAATGATTTTGTAACCAGTTTCTGAGCTATTATATACATAACGGCATATCCATTACCTATGATAGAGTTTAACTCTCTATCAAGTCTAGCTTGTACAACTTCAGGAACAGGATTTCCATATATACGCTTTGCTTTTTCATAGCACATTTCTCTTAGCTCAACATCTGAACCTTCTATTACTGGAGGATAAGTATCATTTGGTATTGGTTTTATAACTTCAACCATATCAGCTATTTTATTACTATTTGTTACAACAACTTCATATGCAAGTTCTTCACCTAAGTATTTAAACTCTTCTAGCATTTCATCTGTTGTTCTAAAATGAAGATAAGTTTCTTCTTCATCAACTTTAAATCCTTGAGAGTATTTTAGAATTTTTCTTAACACGGCTTCATGTTTTTCTAAAAAATGAACATCTCCTGTTGCTACAGGTATTTTTCCAAACTTAATTGCAGTTTCAATAAGTTTTCTATTTAAGTCCCTTAATTCTTCTTCATCTTGAACTTCGCCTTTATCAATCATAAATCTATTGTTATCAATTGGCATTACTTCTATATAATCATATAAATCTATTATTTTAGACATTTCTTCATCACTTACATTTTTCTTAACAGCCTTAAATACTTGTCCTGCTTCACATGCTGAACCAATTATAATACCTTCTTTATATTTTTCTAGAACACTTTTTAATATTCTAGGTGCCCTATAAAAATGATTAACATGAGCATCTGATACTATTTTATATAAATTTTTAAGACCTGTATAATTTTTAGCTATTAAAGTTATATGGCTAGTTCCAAGTTTTGTGTAATCAACCTTACCTAAAACTTCATTTACTTGTTGTAGTGTTTTAGCTCCCTTATTATCTAACATTTCTAAGAACTTTATAAATATAAGTGCTGTAGCTTGTGCATCATCAACAGCTCTGTGGTGGTTTAAAAGAGGTACACCTAATGCTTTTGCTACTACATTTAATCTATGCCTTTTTAATTCTGGAAGTAACACTCTAGCCAATGTTAGTGTATCTATACTTCTATTTTTAAACTCTATGTTTTGTTGTCTACACTTTTCAGATATAAAACTCATATCAAATTCTGCATTATGAGCAACTAGTACACTATCTCCAATAAATTCTATAAACTTAGGTAAAACCTCATCTATAGTAGGTTTATCTTTAACCATATCATTAGTTATACCAGTTAACTCTTGTATTTTGTATGATATATCCTTTTGTGGATTTATTAACTCACTAAACTTATCTACAACTTTAAAATTTTCAATTTTTACAGCACCTATTTCAGTTATTTTATCATTTGTATTTGAAAAACCAGTTGTCTCTATATCAAATACTACAAATGTTTGTGAAAGTTCTTTGTCATTAGCATCTTGTATTATATCTTCTGAATCTTCAACTAAATATCCCTCTACACCATAAAGTATTTTTATATCTTTACCTTTAGCAGCACCCATTGCCTCTGGAAATGCTTGAACCACACCATGATCAGTTATTGCAATTGCCTTATGTCCCCATTTAGCAGCTTGTTGTATTAACTTTTTTGTTGAAGTTACGGCATCCATAGATGACATTTGAGTATGTGCATGAAGTTCTACTCTTTTTACTTCACTTTTATCTATCCTCTCTGGCTTTTCTTCTATTCTTATACCACTTATAGTCATTGTAAGCTCTCTTTGGTAGATATCATACATTGTATCTCCCTTTATTTTCACATAAGCTCCTTTAGATATCTTACCCAGTACGCTATCTTTATTAGTATCATTTAAAAATAATTTGCAACTTATAGAACTTGTAAAGTCAGTTATAGCTACTATTAAAAGTATCTTACCATTTCTAAGCTCTTTAGTGTCTATATCAAATATTTCACCTACTATACTTACAGTTCCAGAGCTATTATTTAAATCACATATTTTTTCAACCATGGCATTTACATTTTCACCATATATTAATTTTTCATCATATTCTGGTTTTATAACATAAGCAGCTTCTTCATCATCTGATTTTTCTTCCTTAGCATTGATTTCTAATTCCCTAATTTTTTCTTCTACCACTCTTTCACTTTTTCTAATTATACGTTTAACATCAATTTCTTCATCTATTGCTTTTTCCATAGTTATATTAAGGTCTATTCCAAGTTCTTCATTTAACCTAGACTTAAGTACATAAGCTATATTTAGCTTCATTAATCTATCATAAAAAAGTCCTTTTGGAAGCTTTATCTTTAAATTATCTTCTATACATAAATACTCTATTTGTTTATACCATCCTGCAATAGATGGACATAGTGCCTTAAATATATAAACAATATTCATCCAATACATTTTTATTATGTCTTTATTTTCTTTTCTATCAAGTCCAATATACGAAATCTTAATTTTTATATCTTTAAAATACGAAAGCTTTAATTTTAACTCTTCTTTTAAGGTATCTAAAATGTCATATGATATTATAGATTTTGAAGTTAAATGAAAGTATACTATTTTATCTTCTCTAAAATAAACTACTTTAGATACATATACATCCTTTAATTGTTTATTTAATATATTATTATTTATTTCTAGTCTATCTAAATAATCTTTTACACTCTCCAAAGTATCACTTCCTTTTACTATTCTTAAAGTAAATATTATATCACAGGTTAATTACTGTTATTAAATTTTTTATTTATTAAGAAATTATAAAATATGTATTGTATGGATAATTATAACTCAATAATCACAATTTAATTTCCTAATATATTTTAATTAATATATATCACATGTACTATAAATAACTTAATTTTTTAATTGGATTAGCTACAAATTCTAAATATTTTAATATTATATTATAAAGACAAAAATGTGAGGCGGTGTTAATATGTCCTGTGTCCCAGAAGTAGATTTTAATAAAATAATATATTGTTATCATGACCTAGGTGAAAAAAAATTACTAAAAAAATCTTTATCCGGACTTAATATAAATAAAAAAGTTTTTCTATTTTACGCAAGAAATAGCCATGTACCTATATGTGCCCTACCTAAATTTAGACTTGTTTTATCTTCTAGAAGTGGATTTTTATCATTCTGTTGTAACTTTTTTCACTTTATGAGTTGTTATAGGTATCCTATACCCGTTTCTAAAGCAAATATAGCATCAATTGCTAAATTCGTTTTATCTCATGAAGTAGGTCATATTCTAGATCCAGATGTTTATGCATCAAAAGAAGAGTATGCAAATATATTAACTAACATTGTTGAAAAGCTAATTGAGTATGATATAGATATTGAAAAAGCTGACTTTTATAAAAAAAATCTTCCTTCTGACTTAGAGGAATGTGTAGTATTATTAAAAAAAAATCTAATATATAGAGAATCTAAGGCTTGGGATATAGCAAAAAACATTGTTATATTCAATAATGACGAAGATAGATACCTATTTGAACGAATTAGAGAATATGCACTTGCCACTTATAATTTCGGAAACTTAAAAAATATTATAAAAGAACATAATATAGAAAATATATTAAAGTATAGAAAATACTTTATAAACTAATATTTTTAATATATAAAAAGCTAGTTAATAAAGTTATTAATCTTTATTAACTAGCTCCTTTTGTGTAAATTTATTTAAAATTATTATAATATATGCAATGTAAATTATTTAAAATAAATAACAATTACTTATAATCAGGTACTTCGAATTCTAAATTACTTGCAGTATCATACATACTTATTATGTTGTTCATTATCCCTGATATTCCATTTGACCAGTTTACATCTGTTGCATATTGATGCCAAATGTAATCATAGTTAAACTTCATTTTATATATAGTATTTTGGTTGTACTTTGAACTATTTATATAGTTAGCACTTATCCATTTAGCTGACCCCTCTATAGTTTTTTCAATACTAGTCCATCCATTAGAATATGATGCTTCTGCACCTGAAACATTTGCACTCTTATCTATTGCACCGATTCCAAAGAAATTATATACAGTAACTGGTTTATCTAGAGGTTTACCCTTATAGCTCGTTATGGTTTGTCCTTGAGCAAGTACTGATTTTCCATATCCTGTTTCCCACATAGCATGAGAAACTAAGTATACTAAATCTATATCATATTTTTGAGCTGCATTTATAAATGCTTTACCTTGATTATAAAATACTGTATTTTTACCATTTACTTTTGGTAATGAATTTAAATACGAGTTTAATTCACTCTCCGTTATTCCACCTTTATATGTATCAAGTCTTAAAAATTGCATCATACCTTTGTCACTATTTGTAAAGTTTTTTGGATTTAGGTAGTATTCTAAATCAGCTTTACTAGGAGTTACAAAGGCTCTACTCTGTGGCATAGAAGTAGTCAATTCTTCACTCATTCTTGATATACTTGATGATATAACATTACCACCCTCTAATGCTTTTTTATACTGAGCATCTATATGGTTTTGAAGTGTATAATTTAGCGCTTTGTAGTATATAGTTGCTCCACTTACATTTTCCGTACTCTCTCCACCTACTACAGGTGGTACTTGCTCATTACTACTTATTTTGTCTAAATACCTTGTTGCAACATATGCAGTTGTATTTTTGTAATTTATTTTTGACCATCCATCACTTTCTGATATTACTTCTACGCTCGTTCCTTTATCTATCTTTCCTATTGACTCATAACTTGTTGATGGTCCTTTTCTTACATTTAATCCATCTGTATTTACTACTTTTATTTCCTTGTATTGTTGTGTTGTATCTTCTGTATTTGTACTCTTTTTATCTAGATACCTTGTTGCCACATACGCTGTTGTGTTTTTATAATTTATTTTTGACCATCCATCACTTTCTGATATTACTTCTACACTCGTTCCTTTATCTATTTTTCCTATTGATTCATAACTTGTTGATGGTCCTTTTCTTACATTTAATCCATCTGTATTTACTACTTTTATTTCCTTGTATTGTTGTGTTGTATCTTCTGGTTTTGTATCTGGTGTGCTTGTTGATACTGCCTTTAGATATCCACTCGATACATATGCAGTTTTATTATTATAGTTAATTTTTGACCATCCAGCACTTTCTGATATTACTTCTACTCTAGTCCCTTTGTTTAACTTTCCTATGGTTGCATAACTTGTTGATGGACCCGTTCTTACATTTAATCCATCTGTATTTACTTCCTTTATTGTATAATTTGTAGTAGCTTTATCTATATATTGACTTGCAACATAACCTAATCTTGAATCATGCTTTACTTTTGACCATCCGTTACTTTCTGATATTACCTCTACTTTTTCGCCTTTATTTAAAACCTTTATTATACTATAACTTGTCCCTGCACCATTTCTAAAGTTTAGTCCATCCGTGTTTACTATAGCTATATTTGATTGTGTATTATTATTAGTACTATTATTTGTATTGCTATTTGATGCTGATATATATGAAGATGACACCCATCCTTGCTTACCTGATGAAGTCTCTATTTTATACCATCCATTAGATGATTGTAATATATTAACTTTATCATTTTTCTTTACAGTTGTTACTACTGTATAACTTGTACTAGGTCCACTTCTTACATTTAAAGAAGATGCTGTCACTGTACCTATATTCGATGCATATGCATTATTAGCTGTCATAGGTATCATTGCCAATGTTGCTAATGCTATTTTACCTTTCATACCCATATCTCCTTTCCAAATTATTACATATATTTTTTATTATATGATATACCTTTTAATTAGTAAAGTTACTTATCTCAAAGTTTTATTTAATAATATACGTCATTTATTCTAATTTCTTTAGTTGCTAAATTAATTTATATCCAATAATTAAAATAAATAATTATACATAAAAATTGTAAATCTAGGAATGAATCTATGTAGAATTGTTTTAGGTTCAAAAATTGAAAGATATGGTATAAAAAATTCAATACGTCATATTTAAATACTGATGAAAAACTATTTATATTAAAACGATATTAATTTCTATTTTGAGATAGTTGTTGTTACAATAAAAAGCTAGGAAACAATCCTAGCTTTTTCACTATCTTTTTGTAGCTACTCATTAAATAGCTTATTTTTCATTTTTTACTACAGGTAGTAGTTTTAGTAAGATATATATACATATATAATTAGTGTAGTTTGGTTCTCAACTTTCTTTCTAGCTGTATTTTACAGTTTATTTGCCTATTTGCTATGCTACAAAAAGATAGATAATGAGTATATACTCTTTTATTTATAAATAAATTTATTTATAATATATACTATTCTCATTTATAATATTTGTTACAATATATTATTCAAATCTTATCTTTTACTACTTTCAATATTCCTGCTCTATCATTTCTATATACTTTAACCTTCTCTACTATATACACTAATGCATAATTTTTATGTAATTATTTAGTGTATTTAGTTTAATTAACCTTTTTATAAATATTTCATATATATAAAATAGAAAATATAAATGAAGAGTTTAAAGATATGGACTATTTATTTGGATATAAGATTTCAGATTCAAAATATCCTCAGATGAAAATCATCGAAACTCCCAAGTTTATACTTAGACCTGCTACACTTAAGGGTGCCCCTGATTTTTTTGAGTACTTTAGCCAAGAAAAAGTACTTAGATATTTATCGTTTAGCACTCACAAAAACATTCTTCAAACTAAAATTTTTATAAAATCTTTTTTTATTAATAATTATAAAAAAGGAAATATAGGTAACTATGCTATCTACTATAAGCACGATAATAAAGTTATAGGAAATATAGGTTTAAACAACATTGACCCTAATTCAAAAAGTTCCGAAATAGGTATTTGTATTAATCCTAAGTACTGGGGTCATAATTTCGCTACTGAATTAACTGTGATTACGCTTATAACTGGTTTTGAGCTTTTAAATTTAGATAAGCTTATTGCTTTAACTTATGCAAAAAATAAGTATACACCTAAATCTCTTGAAAATTTAGGATTTAAATATATTAATACTTTTAAGACTAAAGCTTCTGGAAATACATGTCATAGGTTTGAATTAACAAAAGATGAATATTTAAAATTAAAAGAATATTATTTACCTAATTTAATAGAAAGCTTTTATATATAAAAGGTGCAGCAAGAGCTACACCTTTTATACTACCCTATTACTTTTTTATCATATAGTCCTTCTAAACTAGCATTTCTAACTCTTTCTAACGCAACATTACTATCTGTACTATAAAAACCTAATTCCTTCATTCTATCAAAGTAAATACTTCCTGCAAAAGTAAATCTTAATTTTTCACCATCTGGTTTACTCATTTCATTATTAGAATATGCAATAAAATCACCTATTAATAGATTCGTTGGTAGTTGAATTAAATATCTATCTGCACAATATCTAGCAGCATTATGCCCTGCCAAGCTACCTGTACATATTGCCTCTGCGTGAACTCACTAAATGCAACTTTTATTCATAGCTTATATGACTATAGTGATTTACCAGAAGATACTTTTGGACAAAGGTTAAAGAAACTAAGACTTTTAAAAGGATTATCTCAATATGAGCTAGGAAATCAAATTGGTATGCAACATAGTATGATAGGATCTTATGAACGTGATGAATTTTGTCCTACTTTAGAATCTATTAATAAATTAGGTTCCATATTAGATATTAATATTTTATGTAGTGAAGGATATTCAAAATTCTTACTTGAATCATCTAGTTTCAAGGACAAGTTATTTAAATGGAGATTAGAAAATAACTTAACTAAAAAATCTGCTTCTAAATTACTTGGTATTTCAGAAAGAGGTTATAGTTTATGGGAGGATGGTGTAATTATGAGCATAACTACTTATTATAAGATAAACAATAAATTATCTAAATATAATTTAATATAATAAATATATATTGTATTGAATAGTTTATTTTAATATATTTGTTGCATTAATATTAGATTAAATATATTGATTTTATGAAACGTGTATATTTAAATAATAATGTATATTTTTATTAACTTATCAATATAATATAAATATCTATATAGATATGGTACTGTATACCATATTGACAAAATCAATATTATACAGTATTATTTAAGTAGCTCATCTACCAAGTTGTAGAAGGAGAAAGCTG
>OLRT01002654.1_pt1 | contig 10996 bp, 10 predicted proteins | sample 1672021 | NCBI WGS metagenome assembly OLRT01 (sample SAMEA3136637, study PRJEB25190) | human gut metagenome | reverse complement strand
TCTCGACGCTCCTGGGCGCGATTGCCGGCTTCTGGCAAGACGAGCAGGACAGGGCCATGATCGAGGGCCTTCCCGGCTTCATCACCTACGACATGGTGCTCGAGGCGCTGGAGTGCCAGGAGGAGTACGGGCATCCCGCAGGCTGCACCATCGCGCAGATCATCTGCGAGAGCGGCCAGGGCGACGCCATGAGCCAGCTGGCCACCAGGGACCACAACCTCTTCGGCATCAAGTGGGCATCGAGCTTCGCCAGCTGCCCGGAGGTCGCCGGCAAGGCGAGCTGGGCCACCCACGAGGAGGTGGACGGCCAGGCCGTCACCGTCATGGCCGACTTCACCGTGTTCCAGAGCGACGCGGACTGCATAAGGTTCAGGAGCAGGGTGCTCCTGCAGAACAGCCGCTATGCGGACAACGCGCTCATCAAGGAGGCCATCGCCGACCGCGATTCGGACAAGATGGCCGAGGGCCTGAAGGACGCGGGCTACGCCACGAGCTCGGAGTATGTGGAGAGCCTGAAGTCGGTCATGAGGACCTACAACCTGTACCGCTTCGACGGCATGGGCGTCGACGACTTCGAGAAGGGCGCGGCAAGCGGCGACGCCATCGTGCAGGCCGCCTACAGCCAGCTGGGCGTGCCCTACGTCTGGGGCGGCTCGACGCCCGGCGTGGGGTTGGACTGCAGCGGCCTCACCCAGTACTGCTACCGGCAGGCGGGCATAAGCATCAGCCATTACACGGAAGACCAGCTCAAGGAGCTCACCGTCGTGCCGCTGTCGCAGGCGCGGCCGGGCGACATCCTCTACAAGTACGGCCACGTGGCCATCTACGTGGGGGGCGACGAGTACATACACGAACCGCGCACGGGCGACGTGTGCAGGAAGGCGACGGGAATCTCGTTCTTCACCTGCGCCCTCAGATACACCGGATAAGGAGATTTCGAAATGGAGAAGAAGACGAAGGCACTGGCCGCCATCGCGGCGGGCGCGCTGGCCATCGGGGTCGCGCTGTCGGTCGCGAGCTGCGCCCTGCGCTCGGCGGAGACGGATCAGCAGGCCGTACAGGAGGAGGCGCCCGTCGAGGAGGCCGCTCAAGGCCAGGGCGCCGAGGCGCCCGCGGCGCTCACGTCCTACGAGCTCGCCTGCTCCAAGGGCTGGAAGAGCGACGCGGGCTCGCTGCAGATGTCCAAGGGCATGGTCATCGAGAAGGGCGCGGACGGCAAGATCCACGTGCTGACCGTTTCCGAGGTGGAGGAGGCCGACGCCGGCAAGCAGGCCGTGTTCACGGTCGCCGGCACCGACGAGGATTCGCAGGACAGCGTCACCTGGACGCTGATATTCGACCGGTCCGGCGGCGCGGCAACCATGTCCAGCGACGACTTCAAGGTGAGCAAGAAGTATTCGGAGGGCGTCGCCGAAGGCACCGTATCCGTCAGCGGGATGGACGAGGCATACATAGGCCTCGTCGGAGGCGACGCGGAGCCGCTGCGCAAGGCGCTGGCTGCCTATATGGCCAAGAACGTGCCCCAGGCGGCGTCGGCCTCCTTCGACGGCGAGGCGTCCGTCGACTTCAACGCCAAGACCGTCTCGGCCGCGTTCCACGCCGACGACGCCGCAAGGACCGTCCTCGTGGTGACGTACGCCGACGGCAAGTTCACCGTGTCGGGCTAGGGGGTCGCTTTGCTTGAGAGAATCGGACGGGCGGCGCCTGCGCAGCGGAGGTTCCTGCTCTCGCTCGCGGGCAGCGCGCTCTTCTGCGCGGCGATGCTCTGGCTGCCGCAGCCTGCGCACGCCGACATCGCCGACACCGTCAACTCGTGGCTTTGCGGCATGCTGCGGGACTTCTGCAACTGGATCTTCGGAGCCCAGGTGGACGTGCTCAGGTCCATCGGCGCCGAGGGCGTGCTCTCCGCCAGCTTCGAGACCATGCTGGGCGGCTCCGGCACCGTGAGCATGTACGACATCGTTCACGGCGTGTGGGAGAGCGCCATCCTGCCAATCGGCTGCGGGGTGCTCTCCTTCGTGTTCACCGTGCAGCTCATCAAGATCAGCCAGCGCATGGACGGCAGCTCCAGCATGCCGGCGGTGAAGGAGGTCGTCTTCCTGCTGGTGTTCTTCGCCGTGTTCCTGTTCCTGGTGCAGCACTCCTTCGAGCTCATGCAGGCGCTCTACGAGGTGACGCGCATCGCCATCCAGCGGGTGACCGACCTCTTCGGCAACGGCGCGGAGCTCGACATGGGCAAGGTGTCCATCACCACCACCGACGACGACGTGCCAGCGCTTTTGGGGATGGCCGTGGTGGCGCTGGTCAGCTGGGTCGTGGTACTGGTGGCCTATATCGTGGCGCTTGTGGTGAGCTGGGCCCGCGCCATCCAGCTCTACCTGATGGCGGCGTTCAGCCCCATACCGTTGAGCCTCATGGGCCTGGAGGACACCAGGCAGATCGGCATCGGGTACCTGCGCAGCTTCGCCAGCGTGTGCCTGGCGGGCGTCATCATCCTCGTGATCCTCGTAAGCTTTCCCGTGGTGCTGGGCGGGCTCGATGCCGTGAACGCCGGCACGGGCACGCCGATGGACAGCGTCGTCGGAGGCCTGAGCTACGCGCTGCAGTACCTTGCCGTCTGCGTCCTGCTGATACTCAGCCTGGTGAAGAGCGGGGCCTGGGCGCGCGACGTCATGGGCGGATAGGGGTTGGGCGCGAGGCTTCGAAAGGCCCGGCCACACGGAGAAGCCAAGGGCGGCAATTCCCCGCCGCCCTTTTTCGGCACGCCTTGTCCAAACGGCGGCCCTTCCGGGCTTGGGATAGGGCGGCGCGCCCGCGGACCTTTCCCGGGAAGGAGGGCTTTCTGCCCGCGAGCGGCCGCCCGTCCGACGAGGCGGGCCGCACGGCCCGCCCGAACCGTTTTGAAAGGAAGGGCGCATGCCTAACGAGAGCAAGAGCGTCTATGTGACGCTCCACAAGAACTTCGTGAGGGAGGGAATCCCCTACACGGATCGCGAGACGGGCGAACAGCGCACGTTCAACTCGGCAACCATGCCCAGGGGCACGTCGATCGACGGCCGGGACGTGAGCTTCTTCGAGTTCTCCCCGCTGTACGTGAACGAGTCGCGCCAGGGGGAGGACTATCGCGACATCCCGTTGCTGAAGGGCCGCGAGGTGTGGCTGCAGAAGACCGTTCTCGGCGAGGACGGGAAGCCGGTGCTGGACGCCGACGGCGGCAAGGTGCGCGAGACGGTCAAGGTCATGCCGGAGCAGGTTCGCCTCGCCTTGGACCAGCAGCGGCAGGACTACCTCGCCTCCTTGAAGCAGCGAAGTCTCCACGACCGGGCCGATGCGGCCACCCGCGGCGCGCTCGGCCGCGCGCAGGACGACCAGCCGCGCCGGCAGGGCCTGGCGCACGACGATATCCCGTTCTAAGGAGGCGGCCATGACAGCGAGAGCAACAGAGACCGCCGCCTTGTCGAAGATCGTTCGGATCATGATGAGCGTGGCTCTGCTCGTCGGCATGTGCGCATCGGCGCCCATGCAGGCGCAGGCCTCCGAGTCCGTCGAGGTGACCGTCGGCGACGACGTCCCCTACGCCGGCTACTTCACGACGCGCATGTGGGCCGACGGCGAGGTGGCCTACTGCGCCGAACCCGCGGCGGGCACGCCCGCGCCGGGGACCTACTCTAAGTCGGGCATCTCCGACGGCGACCTGGCCGCCGCGATGTGGTTCAGCTACGGCGCGCCGGGCTTCGACGAGTCCGTGTTCCCGGAAAGGTGGTACGACGGCACGGGTTGGAGCGAGGATAAGTACCTGGTGGCGAGCCACGTACTGCTGTCGTTCGCCTACCAGGGCTCGCGCGGCGAGGCGGCCTACGGGACCAACGCGCAGTTCGAGAAGTGGGCCAAGGACGAGCTCCTCGGCGACACCTGGTCCAAGGTGAAGAACCGCGCGGATGAGGTGTCCACGGGCTTTACGGCCTTCTCGGTGAAGACCGGCTCTGCGACGCAGGTTCTCATGAGCTTCACCTGGAAGACGGGAGGCCTCAAGGTCGCCAAGGAAGATTCGCAGGCAGGCAGCGCGCCCCAGGGCGACGCCAGCCTCGCCGGGGCGAGGTTCGACATCGTCAACGCCTCCGGGAAGAGCGCGCTGGTCGGCGGGAGGTCCTACGGCGACGGCGAGGTCGTGAAAACCATCGAGGCCGAGTGGGACGCTGCGGCGAAGGCGTACGTGGCCGCCACCGGGTCGGGCGACCTGCCGTGCGGCGTCTACAAGGTCGTCGAGTCGCAGCCCCCGAGGGGTACCTCGCCTCGGATTGGTCGAAGACGGCAAAGATTAGGGAGAACGGCGAGGTCGTCGACCTGACGGGCGGCGCCTGCAAGGACGACGTCGCCCGCGGCGGCGTGCAGGTCACGAAGTCCGACAGTGAGCTCGGCAAGTCCGAGGCCCTGGGCGGCGACTCCCACGGTGCGCCGGGCTGCGGCTCCACGCTCGCCGACATCGAGTTCGCCATAACCAACGAGTCGGCGTCCAAGGTGCTGGTCGGCGGCGAGTGGTTCGAGCCTGGCGAGACGGTGGCCACCGTGACCACGGCGTGGAACGAGGAGGCGGGCGCCTATACCGCGCAGACCGCCGCCGACGCGCTGCCCTACGGCACCTACGCCATCCAAGAGACCAAGAGCAACGACTCTTACCTGCTGACCGACGGAGCCGCCAAGACGTTCCAGATCCGCGAGAACGGCGCCATCGCAAAAGCCTCCTCGGGCGGCGCCGCGCTCGAGTTCTTCGACCAGGTCGTCCGCAACGACCTCGAGATAGCGAAGATGGCCGAGGACACCAACGAGTCCCTGCAGGTCGCCTTCAAGGTTACCAACGAGGCGACAGGGGAAGCCCATGTGGTCGTCACCGACGGCAACGGCAACGTCTCCACGGCATCCTCCTGGAACAAGCACAGCGCCAACACCAACGGCAACGACCGGCTGCTGGACGTCGAGGCAGTCAACGCCTCGGACATGGATTCCAAGGCGGGCGTGTGGTTCTCCCTCGGCGAGGACGGCTCCGTCGCCGAAGTCGACGACGGTCTGTCGGCGCTGCCCTTCGGCAAGTACACGCTCGAGGAGCTGCGCAGCGACTCCAACGAGGGCTACGACCTGATCAAGAAGGCTTTCGTCATCGAGCGCGACTCATCCGCCGCCAAGGCGGTGTGGATGAGCCTCGACGACAAGGAAGGGCCCAAGGTCCAGACCGAGGCCACGGACGCGTCCGACGGCGACCATGTGGCTCAAGCCTCTGGCGAAGTCACCCTGTCAGACACCGTGTACTACGAGAACCTCAAGACCGACGGCACCGAGTACACCGTCACAGGCACCCTCATGCTCAAGTCGACCGGCGAGGCGCTCGTCGGCGCCGACGGCAACCCCGTGACCGCGAGCAAGACCTTCAAGCCCAAGCAGCGCTCCGGCGAGGTGGAGCTTCAATTCGCCTTCGACGGGAGCCTGCTGGCGGGTGAGGACGTCGTGGCCTTCGAATCCCTGGTGTCGGGCGGCGTGGAGGTGGCGGTCCATGCCGACATCGATGATGAGGGGCAGACCGTTCACCTCGTGGGCATCGGCACCACGGCGACCGACAAAGCGGACGGCGACAAGCTCGTCACCGGTGTCGACATCACCATCGTCGACGAGGTCGCATACGAGGGACTGACCCCCGGCGTCGAGTACACGCTCGAGGCTGCGCTGATGGATGCCGAGACCGGCGACCCCGTGACCGTCGGCGGCAAGCAGGTTGCCGGAACCGCAACGTTCGCCCCCGACGAAGCCGACGGCGTCCAGGCGGTGGAGCTCGCATTCGACGGCACCGGCTTGGGCGGTAAGGGCGTCGTGGTGTTCGAGAAGCTCTTCGCCGCCGGCGCGCAGCTCGCAGCACACGAGGACCTTTCCGACGAGGGGCAAACCGTCACCGTCGTCGAGATAGGCACGAAGCTCACCGACGCCGAGGATGGCGACCAAGTCGTTGCCAACGGCAAGGTGAAGCTCGTCGACACCGTGGAGTACAAGGGCCTTGTCCCTGGCGAGACCTACACCGCAAACGGCACGCTCATCGACAAGTCGACCGGCGAGACGCTGGTCGATGCCGGAGGCAACCCCGTGACCGCCACCGCCGAGTTCGCCCCCCAGGCGGCCGAGGGCATTGTGGAGGTCGCCTTCGAGTTCGACGCGTCCCATCTCGAGGAGGGAGCGGCCCTCGTGGCCTTCGAGCGCTGCCTCGATGCCAAGGGCAACGTCGTCGCCGTCCACGAGGACGTCGACGACGAAGGCCAGACGGTGGTGGTCGACAACCCCGACACCCCCGAAGTTCCCGATGCGCCAGGCGAGAAGCTGGACAAGACCGGCGTGGACCTCATGCCCTATATGCTGGGCGCCGGTATGGCCCTCGCGGCTGCCTTGGCACTCGCTGCATACGGCTTGCAGAGACGCAACCCCGATGACCCTGAGCCCGACGACCACGGGCACGGAGAGGAAGCGGCGGAGCGCGAGGCCTAAGGCCGACGCCCGCTCGAAAGCAGGAAGGCGGCCTCGGGCCGCCTTCCTTGCGGATACGGAGGAAACCATGGATGGAACCACCCGAGAATCCGGCATCGAGGACGTCGCGGGAGCGTTGGAGAAGACGGGAAGCGGCGGCAAGCGCTCCGATGGCGGGCATCGATGAGGGGCAAGGCCAAATCGCGCATCGCCCTCGTCCTCGCCGCAGCGCTCGCCTTGGGGGCCGTGGGCGTGCTGTCGTCCATGGCCTGGCTGACCGAGAGGGCGAGCAACCTCGATCCCGATCCGAGCGGGGTCGAGGCAATCGGCGCCGAAGACGAGGCGGCCGGCGAAAACGACGGCTCCGGGGGCGTCGACTGGGGCTACTGGCAGGGCGTCAACCCGGACATCATCGGATGGGTCACCGTGCCGGGCGCCGGCATCGACTACCCGATCGTCCAGGCCCATGAGGGCGACCCCGACCACTACCTCCGCTACGACGTGTACGGCGGCTGGAACTACCACGGCGTGCCCTACCTGCACTGGAAGTGCGCAGATGATGGCCTGCTGGGCGCCGGCAACGCCCTGGTGTTCGGCCACCATCTCAACGACGGCACGATGTTCTCCGCGTTGGCGTGTTTCTCGGACGCCGGTTACGCGGAGGGGCATTCCCCGATCATCCTGCAGACCCCCGAGGGCGACGCCGGGCTGAGGGTGCTTGCGGTCGACGTTGTCGATGCCGGCCGCGAGGGCGCCAAGGTTGAGTTCACCGACGACGCCGAGCATGCGCAATGGCTTGCCCGGGTCGTGGCCGACGCCGACCTGAGCCTCGTCGGAGAGGGCTTCGACTTCTCGTCCGTGAAAAGCGTCGTCACCCTCTGCACCTGCAGCTATAACCGCTGGGGCAACGAGCGCACGCTGGTGATATGCGCCGTCGACGCGCTCGGGTGATGCAGGGGCGGGCGCGTATCGGCGCCTATGCGCGCCTGTCGCACGAAGCACGGGCGCGTGCGATGTGAATCATGGAAGTCCGCACGTGAAAGGCGAGATCGATGGCAAAAGGCAAGGCAAGAGGCGGCGCCGAGGCCGCAGCGAAGCGCGACGAGGAGCTCAGGCGGACCATGGAGCGCCTCGAGGAGGGCGTGAGGGGCGTCTTCGAGTCGGCAAGGTATCGCCGCTACCTTGCCGTCATGTCGCGATTCCACAGCTACAGCGCCAACAACTGCCTGCTCATCGCGATGCAACGCCCGGACGCGACGCTGGTAGCGGGCTATCGGGCCTGGCAGGACAAGTTCGGCAGGCAGGTGAGGAAGGGCGAGCGCGGCATGAGAATCCTCAGCCCGGTCGTGGTCATGGTGAAAGGGGAGGGCGACGACGTCGGCGAAGCGCTTGACGGCAGCGCCGGAGATGGGCCCAGGCGCAGGCTCGCGGGCTTCCGCCTGGCCACCGTGTTCGACGTGAGCCAGACCGAGGGAAGGGAGCTGCCTGCCTTGGGGGTCGACGAGCTGACGGGCGGCGTCGCCCGGTACGAGGCCGCCATGCGCGCCGTCTCGGAAGTCAGCAGGTACCCCGTTTCGTTCGAGGACATCCCGGGCGGCGCGAAGGGATTCTTCTCGAGGTCCGAGCCCAAGCGCATCGTGATCCAGAAGGGCATGTCCCAAGCGCAGACCCTCAAGACCGCCATCCACGAGCTCGCCCACAGCGTCATGCACGATTCCGGGTCGGAAGGGGAGGGGCCCGCCCTGCCGGGCCGTGCGACTCGCGAGGTCCAGGCCGAGAGCGTCGCCTTCATCGTCTCGAGCTGGCTTGGGCTCGACACCGGCGACTACAGCTTCGGGTACGTGGCCGGGTGGAGCGAGGGCAAGGACCTCTCCGAGCTGAGGGCCTCGCTCGACGAGATACGCGGCGCTGCCCATGGCATCATCGGCAGCATGGAGCAGAAGATGGCCGAGAACCGTGAATCAGAAGGGCTCGAGCGCGTCCGCGCCCTCGAGCACAAGCCGGACGCAGCCTGCAGGAGCCTGTCCGAGCGCGCGGCCATCGCAAGGAGGGCGTCCGCCCGCGACGACCACGCGCCGCGCCTCCCCGACAGGTCCGATAGGTGAGCGCCGGGGCGCTGCACGCGATGACGTTAGCGGGCGTTCGCGCAGCGCCGCCTCACATGAACCATCTGAATACGGCTCGGAAGAGCCATGCGAGGAACGCCCCTGTGGCGACGATGGCCCGTTTAATCCATTTCATCGAAACCTCCCTCCCCGCAATCTGCGCCGCCTGCCTGGGCCATTTCCTCGTCCTCGGCCTCCCTGAAGGCGGCAACCGGGTAGCCGAACAGCGGGCATATCTCGGCTTCGTCGCTGGCGAGCTCGGGGCGGGCCCGCTCCAGGTACCTGAACAGCGCGACGGCCTTGGCGTTGGTGCCGGCGCCCATGGGGCCCGAGTACCACTTCATGCACGCCAGCTCGAACTTGGCGGCATCCACCAGGCACCCGCCCTGGGACCAGGTTAAGAGCCGGCCGTCCAGGGAAACGCTCTCGATGTCCGGCACCTCGCTGGAGTCGATGAGCTTGAGCCTGGGCCCGCGGATTCGGTCGGCACTCGCCGACGCCTCGTCGTCGCTCGGTGCCGATTCCTCCATATGGTGCTCGTAGACGACCAGGTGTTGCCCGTCTTCGCCTTCCTCCCAAACGACGTCGAACTCCGTGAGGATGTTCGCCCTGCCGAACACGGCGCCGCCGGTGAGGCTGTTGCTGTCGAAGCACTCGTGGTGGCCGTCTGAGTACGTCACCTCTAGAATCATCTCGCTCTCCTGTCCCTGTTGCTTCGCTGCTGCTCCTGCTGGATCTGCCGCAGGCGAGCCGCCTGCTCGCCTGCGCGCGCGGAGGCGTCGGCGCGCTGTCTTTGCCAGGCGTACTGGTCCATGGCGGTTCGTGGTCTTGCTTTCGCCGCTTTGGCGGGCAGCAGCCTCAGTTCCTCGGTGGTCTCCTCTGCGTGGCGCAGTTCGCTCGCCGCCCTGTCGTCGCCCCTGCGCTCCATAGCTGCGATGCGGCTGCCGAAGTCGGCCATGCAGCGGATGCCGTACCTCGAGCAGAGCTCGAGCGCCGTCGCCATGTTCTCCAGCTGCGCGTAGTCCTTTACCTCGACCGCCTTCGCTGCGATGGCCGCGATTTGACCGGGGTCGATCGCCGTGCTGCCCTTCAGGGCGCCTTCGACGGCCTTGCGCCCGTAGGCGAGGCCGAGGTTCTCCCCGCGGATCCTTTTCGACGGGTCTTCCGCCATCGAGTAGAGCCAATCCGAGCGGCCGCCCTTCCTTGAGGCTTCGCTGACGTCGACGCCCATCAAGCCGAGGATCTGCAGGTATTCGCCCGGCGTTTCCGCCGCCCTCTTCGCGATCGTTACGCGATTGCGGATGTCGGCCACCCACGAGTAGCCGCCCTTCCCGGCTATCTCGCGCTCGGCCCTCCTGACGTAGACGACCTGCCTGGTCTTCGGAGCCGCCCTGCCCTTCGCGGCCGACCGCCGCTTCTCTTCGTCTGAGACGCCGACGAAGAAGCTCAAGCCGCGTTCTTCGGCGAGCCGTTGAATCGAGGCCTGCATCTTCCGCGGGTCGGGGTTCTGGAATCGGTTTCCTGTGGCGAGGTTTGTGTTGTTAACCACCACGTGGGCGTGCATGACCTCATTGGCGTTGTCGTCGTGGAACACGGCGGCGCACTCGTAGTCGTCCCAGTTCTCGCGGACCCAGGCCCTCGTCAGCTCCCGCAGCTGTGGGAGCGTCACCTTGTCTTTCGGGTCGGGGGAGACGATGAAGTGCATGTATGTTCGCGCGCGCTTGCCGCGCCATGGGGTGTCGTTGCCGTTGGCGATGCGGGTGAGGTCCATCTCGGCCGCCCAGTCGACGTCCTGCTTCAAATCGGGGTCGAGCTCCGCGTCTCGCTCCTCGTCCCACGAGAGGTTGTACAGGTCGACGGCCAGGGCGCGGCCGTCCTTCTGGAGGTAGTCGGAGACGCCGCGAACGCTGGTGTGCCCGGCTATGGGTTTTATAACGGGCATGCTAGTCACCGCTTACGCTTGTGGAGCCGGCTATGTCCGTCAGCACGTACTCGATCACCTGGCGGCCCTGCTCGACTTCTTCGAGCTTCTTCTCGGCTTCTGACAGCATCTGGCCGAACGTGCCGTACTCAGGCGGGCTCCCTCTCCGGATGAACAGCGCGATGGTGTTCAAGGCTCGCACCGCCTGGTTGTAGTGCCGGCCCCACCGGATGAGCTCTGCGAGCATCTTGGCCATGGTCCGGTTGTCGATGACGTAGACGGCGCCTTTGCCGGAGGCGCTTGCCGGGATCCTGATGAGGGTCCGCAGGTATTCGGAGCAGGCCATGCCGGCGAGCTGCGCCGAGGCGGTGAGCCTGTCGAGGTCGTCGGATGTCATGCGGCAGCTGACCATTTTGGGGTAGTCCATGGACTTGCCTCCCTTCGTCGGTTGCGTGTCTCCAGGGGCGCG
>OLRT01002651.1_pt1 | contig 11011 bp, 9 predicted proteins | sample 1672021 | NCBI WGS metagenome assembly OLRT01 (sample SAMEA3136637, study PRJEB25190) | human gut metagenome | reverse complement strand
CAAACAGCGCGCGGGGGATGTTCTCCTTCAGCTTCTCGCAGATGCGGCGGCCCTTGGCGTAGGCGTTGTCAGCGAAAACGATCATGGACAGCGCGTCCACCACCTCGCCGTTGAGCAAAAAGTCCAGACGAACCAGCTTACTCTCGTGCCAGTCCTCCCACTCATAGTCGTAGCTGGCGTAGCCGCGGCTGCGGGACTTGATGGCGTCGAAAAAGTCGTAGACGATCTCGCCCAAAGGTATCTGGTAATGCAGGTCCACGCGCGTTTCATCCATATACTTCATGTCAATGAGCACGCCGCGCTTGGCCTGGCAGAGGTCCATCAGCGGGCCGACGTAATCGTTGGGGGTGTAGATGTGGGCATTGACGAATGGCTCCTCGGACTTGACGATGCGGGTCGGGTCGGGGTAGGCCGAGGGGTTATCGATGACCTCTACCGTGCCGTCGGTCAGGGTCAGGCGGTACTGGACGCCCGGCGTCGTGGTGATAAGATCGAGGTCAAACTCACGCTCCAGCCGCTCGGTGATGATCTCCATGTGCAGCAGGCCCAGGAAGCCGCAGCGGAAGCCAAAGCCCAGAGCGGCACTGGTTTCCGGCTCAAAACTCAGCGATGCATCGTTGAGCTGCAGTTTTTCCAGTGCGTCCTTCAGGTCTGGGTAGTCGGCGCCGTCTGCCGGGTAGATGCCGCAGAACACCATCGGGGTGACGGTGCGGAAACCGGGCATCGGCTCCGGCGTGGGGTTATTGGCCAGCGTAACGGTATCGCCCACACGGGTATCCCGCACGGTCTTGATGCTGGCGGTCAGGTAGCCGACCTCTCCAGCCTCCAGCTTCTCACAGGGGCTCAGCTGAGTGGCACCCATGCGGCCCACTTCCACCAGCTGGAACTCTGCGCCGGTGCTCATCAGACGGATGGTATCGCCGGGCTTGACGGTGCCGTCAAAGACGCGCACGTAGACGATAACGCCCTTGTAGCTGTCATAGATGGAATCGAAGATCAGTGCTTTTAGCGGCTTGTCGGGGTCGCCGGTGGGGCCGGGAATATCGCGGACCACACATTCCAGCACGTCCTTAACGCCGATGCCCAGCTTGGCCGAAACACGGGGTGCTTCCATGCAGGGCAGACCGATGACGTCCTCGACCTCTTTTGCCACGGCGTCGGGGTCGGCGCTGGGCAGGTCGATCTTGTTCAGGATGGGCACCACTTCCAGGTCGTGGTCCAGCGCCAGGTAGCAGTTGGCCAGCGTCTGTGCCTCCACGCCCTGGCTGGCGTCCACCACCAGCACCGCGCCTTCGCAGGCGGCCAGGCTGCGGCTGACCTCGTACTGGAAGTCCACATGGCCCGGGGTGTCGATCAGGTTGAACTCGTAGGTCTCGCCGTCGTCGGCCTTATAGCGCATGGTCACGGCGCGGGCCTTGATGGTGATGCCGCGCTCCTTTTCCAGCTCCATGTTGTCCAGCACCTGGTCCGTCATGGTGCGCTTGTCGACGCTGTCGGTCAACTCCAGCATGCGGTCAGACAAGGTGGATTTGCCGTGGTCAATGTGGGCAACAATGCAGAAATTTCGGATATTTTTGCGGGCCATCAGGTTTCCTCCAAATCGTTCCAGATCTTACAGACGGTGCCGTTTTCTTTATATACGCGGGGCACGCGGCGTGCCAGGCCGCATACGATCTCATAGTTGATGGTGTTGGTCTTTTTCGCGATGGTGTCGGCGGTATCCCCTGCACCGGGGCCAAATACCACCACTTCATCCCCCATTTTTACCTCCGGGATGTTGGTAACGTCCACCAGCGTTTGATCCATGCAGACACGGCCCACCACGGGGGCGGGACGGCCGTGGATGCTCATAACGCCCTGGCCCTGCCCACCGGACAGGGCGCGGGGATAGCCGTCAGCATAGCCGACACAAACCGTTGCCACCCGCATGGGGTGGTCCGCCGTGAAGGTCCGGCCGTAGCTCACACATTGGCCAGGCTGCAGCTCTTTCACAAAAGTGACGATACAATGCAGAGAAAGGGCAGGCTGCAGCTCCGGGAAGTGGGCATCCTCGCTGGGGTCCAGCCCATACAGGATAATGCCTGCACGGGTCATATCCCGCCGCCATTCCGGGTGGCGCAGCTGCGCGGCCGAATTGGCGCAGTGCACCGTGCCGGTGGCATAGCCATCCGCCTGCAGGCGGTCCACCACGCGGGTAAACAGGTCGTACTGCTCCTCTGTATAGGCCAGGTCATCCGGTGCATCGCTGTCTGCCACGGCAAAATGCTGGAAGATGCCGCAGATCGCAAGGCCCGGCAAAGCATACAGCGCCTCGACCTCACGGATGGTCTCCTCGAAACCCGAGCGTACCGCAAAGCCGATGCGGCCCATACCGGTGTCGATTTTAATATGAACCTTTACCCGCACCCCAGCCTGCACAGCAGCGGCCGAAAGCGCCTGGGCGTACTCCGTGGAGAAGCAGGCGGTGGCAATATCATCCTCCGCCAGCGTTGCAGCGTGGGCAGGGTCGGCATAACCCAGGATCAGGATGGGTATCGTAATGCCATAGTGGCGCAGATGATGCCCCTCGCCCAGGCTGCTTACCGCAAAACCGGCAACGCCTGCCTGCTGTATCGCCTTGGCGGTGGCTACGTCACCGTGGCCGTAGGCATCGGCTTTGACAACGGCGCAGACCGGCCCGCCGACCGCCTGCCTGATGTATGCGAAATTGTGGCGCAGTGCATCCAGATCGATCTCAGCCCAGCAATGTTTTTCAAACTTCATATCCATTCGCCCCTTTATAGCCTATTCTCCCCGTCCTACCCTTTAAAGATTTATTATATCACACTTTCCCTGGCTGTACAATGACAGAAAATCAGCTTTCCGCGTCGGAATCGGTCTCCGACCATTTGCCGTGGACGCGCTGCACGCCCACCACACGCAGTTTGGAGTGGAGGAAGTGCTGCTCGCGATACAAGCTGAAGTAGCTGGACATCATGTAGGAGACGGCACAGACCAGGGCGAACAGCTCAATGTTCTGCCCGCCGAACACCTCGATGGCCAGGCAGATGGACGCCAGCGGGCTGTTGGTACAGCCGCAGAACAGTGCCACCATGCCCAGCGCCGCGCCCAGGCCGGGGGCCAGCCCCAACAGCGGGGCCACCGCGCAGCCAAAGGTCGCGCCGGTGAAGAAGATGGGTACGATCTCGCCGCCCTTGAACCCGGCCCCCAGTGTGATGCTGGTGAACAGCATCTTGAGCAGGAAAGCATACGGCACCGCCTGCCCGGCGATGGCGGCTGCAATAACATTGGCGCCCGCGCCGTTGTAATCGGTGGTGCCCAGCAGGGTGGTCAGCGCGATGATAAGTGCACCGCCGACCACCACCCGCAGATAGGCATTGGGGAACAGCTTTTTATACAGCTTCGGCGCGGCGTGGATCACCTCACAGAAAGCAATGCTCAACGCGGCCAGCAGCAGGCCCAGCAGCAATACGCGGATCAGGTTGCCCGGCGTAGGGGCGGCATAGTCGGCCACCGCAAAGGCGGTGGGGGCCAGCCCCATGCCGCTGCTGATCCACACGCCGATCAGCGCCGAGATCAGGCAGGGCAGCAGCGCTGCGTACTGCATGGAACCGACGTCGACGACTTCCAGTGTAAATACGGTAGCGGCCAGCGGCGTACCAAATACAGCGGAAAACGCCCCCGCCATGCCGCACGTGGTCATCAGGCGGCAGTCCCGGGCCTCCAGCTGCAGTCTCCTGCCGATCTGCCCGGACAGTGAACCACCCAGCAGCAGAGCAGCGCCCTCACGGCCGCTGGAACCGCCGAACAAATGGGTGATGACGGTGGTTACAAAGATGAGCGGGGCGGTACGCAGGGAAAGCGGCTTATACTCCCGCACCGCGACAAAAATTTGGTTGGTGGAGCCGCCGCCATCAGGGTCAAAATGCTGGTACAGGAACACGATGACCAGGCCGCCCAGCGGCAGCAGATAGATCAACCGCGGGTCAGCCGTGCGCAGGACGGTCGCTTTGTTGAGCGCCAGCCCAAACATTGCGCCAAACGGCCCCACTACACAGCCCACCAGCGCAGCTAGGATCACCCATTTAAAGCAGACATACAGGTACCCCAGGCTGCTGCGCAGATACCGCAAGATTTTTTTCATAGACGACCTCCCCAAGGCAACAAAATACACCCCCGATTATACTCCCGCCGGGGGAAAAAGACAACATCTGCCAAAGCAGGACTGGCGTTGCCTGTGCGCTGCCAGCCCCGTTTGACTTGTTTACAATATGCGTTGTTACGCCGTCACCGGCTGCTGATTGAAAATCTTCATCGATTGTTTGTAGCAGTGGATGAAGTAGATAATTTCGGCAAAGCCCGTCAACGCCCAAGAGCAGGGGTAGAGCAGATACAGCGCCGGAATGGTGTGGAAGCAGGCGAAGATCGTGTAGACCCACGCCACGCGGAAGACGCAGGACCCCATAATAACGATGATGGTCGGTACCACGGTTTTGCCAAGGCCCCGGGAGGCGGCGATGGTGCAGTCCATAAAGGCAGAGATGCAGTAGGCCAGGCCCATGACCATGATGCGCTTCATGCCGGCGTCGATGACGTCCGGCTCGGTGGTGAAGAGCGCGAGGAACTGCCGCCCGAAGAGCAGCAGCCCGCCGCCCAGCACCAGGCCCACACCGAAGCCGTAGGCCAGGCTGATGAAGTAGCTTTTCTTCACGCGGTCGACCTTGCCCGCGCCGTAGTTCTGGCTCATGAAGCTGGCACAGGCCATGTAGAAGGCGGCCATAGCGTCGTAGATCATGGCGTCGGCATTGGCAGCGGCCGAGTTGCCCTTGACCATCAGCGAGTCAAAGGAGTTGACGCCCGCCTGGATGAACAGGTTGGCGATGGCAAAAACTGCGTTCTGGAACCCGGCAGGCACACCCAGCAGCAGGATGCGCTTGGTCATACCCAGGTCCAGCTTGATAGCGTGCAGGTCCAGTGCGTAGCAATCCTGCACTTTGGTCAGTGCACGCAGAATCAGCCCGGCAGACACGCACTGGGAGATGGCACTGGCCAGCGCCACGCCCATAACGTTGAGCTGGCATACGATAACGAAAAACAAGTTGAGGGCAATGTTCAGCGCACCGGCGATGGACAGGTAGACCAGCGGCTTTTTCGTGTCACCGATGGCACTGAACACCGCGTTGCCGAAGTTATACAGCGCCAGGGCGGGCATACCCAAAAAGTACACGCGCAGGTACAAAATGGCACCGGGCAGCAGATCCGGCTTGGTGTTGAGCAGTTCCAGCAGCACAGGCGACCCCAGCAGGCCGACAAACAGCAGAATGACACCCGCAATAAAGCTGATGATGAGTGCCGAATGGACGGTCTTTTTGACATCGCCCGGGTGCTTGGCGCCGTAAAAGCGGGCCACCAGCACGTTGATGCCGTTGCTCAGGCCGATCAAAAAGCCGGTGAACAGCGTGACAAAGATACTGGTGGACCCCACCGCGCCCAGCGCCGTAGACCCAGCAAACCGCCCGACGACCGCCACGTCTGACATGTTGAACAGCACCTGCAGCAGGTTGGACAGGGCCAGCGGCAGGCTGACGAGGAGGATCTGCTTCGCCAGCGGCCCCTCGGTCAGGGTTTTTGCATTTTTCATGGTTCCGATTTCCTCAATTTTTCCTTACACAACACCCCCGCATTGGGGCGAACATTCCTGATTATAGCAAGTTTTTATGCCTTTGGAAAGAGGTTTTTGCCAGATTTTGGCGGTTTTTAAAAAACAGCAAAAAAAGAACCGCCCGGCGCAAAATCGGGCGGTCTTTTTATCTGCAAAATCAGGGAAAATCAGGCTTCTTCAGCCTGTTTTTCTTTTTGGGCCTTGATGACTTTCAGGCGGCTGAATTCTTCGCGTTCGCGCTCGCCCAGCACCTCGTCGATGGACTTGATGGTCTTTTGCATCTGGGGGATCTGGACGTTGCCCAGGGCGTTAGCACGCTTCTGGGTCTTTTGGATGGCCTCGGCCAGGCGGATGACGCTGGTCTCCACTTCGGTCAGCTCCACCGTCAGGGTCTTGACCTCGTTGAATTTGAGGTAGGCCACATCCAGCGTGCCGTTGGTGGACTCCAGGTCATAATAAATGCCCAAAGGCGAGGTCGTCTGCAGCGAGAGGGTGGGCAATTCCACGCCCATGACGCTGCGGGTGCTCAGCCGCAGGCCGTGCTCTACGGGCACGCCGCCGGCGTACTCCCCCACCGAGCCCAGCATGATGTTGGCTTTCTGCAGGGCGTCATACGCCTCGGCGTAGGCAGCCGAGATGCGGTCCTGGATGCCTGCGGCGCGGTCGATGAGCTGCATCATTTCGCGCACAAGGATGTTGCGCTTGCGGTCCATCAGGTCATAGCCCTGCTCCGCCAGCGCCAGGCTGCGCTTGGTAGCCATCAGGTTTGATTTTGTGGGGAAAACCTGCTGTGCCATGGTAAACTCCTTTTATTGCTTTGCGTGCTTGGCAATGCGGGCCTTGGCAGGCTCGTAGTACTTGTCCAGCGTAGCATCATCGCAGCGATCCAGCGCGGCGCGGGGCAGTGCAGCCAACAGCTCCCAGCCCAGGTCCAGCGTTTGCTCCATGGTGCGGTCGGTGTTGCCCTGGCCGATGAACTCCTGCTCAAAGGCACGGCCAAAGGCCATCAGCTGCTTGTCGGACTCGGAAAGTTCTTCCTCGCCGATAACGCTGGCCAAAGCCTTAGCATCCTGCACCTTAGCGTAGCAGGCAAACAGCTGGTTGGACAGGGTGACGTGATCCTCGCGGGTGTAACCGGCGCCGATGCCGTCCTTCATCAGACGGGACAGGCTGGGCAGCACGGAGACCGGCGGATACAGGCCGGTGGCGTCCATACCACGGTCCAGCACGATCTGGCCCTCGGTAATGTAACCGGTCAGGTCGGGGATGGGGTGGGTGATGTCGTCGCCGGGCATGGTCAGGATGGGGATCTGGGTGACAGAACCCTTGCTGCCCTTGATGATACCGGCACGCTCGTACAGGCTGGCCAGGTCAGAATACAGGTAGCCAGGGAAACCCTTACGGCCGGGGATCTCGCCCTTGGAGGAGGAGAACTCGCGCAGAGCCTCGCAATAGCTGGTCATATCGGTCAAGATGACCAGCACGTTCTTGTTCAGGTCAAAGGCCAGGTACTCGGCCACCGTCAGGGCGGCGCGCGGGGTGATGATACGCTCGATGATGGGGTCGTTGGCCAGGTTCAGCAGCATGACCACGCGCTCCATCGCGCCGCAGCTCTCGAAAGACTCCCGGAAGTAGGCGGCAACGTCGTTTTTGACGCCCATAGCGGCAAAGACGATGGCGAAGTCCGAGCCATCGGCCACGCTGGCCTGACGGACGATCTGGACGGCCAGCTCGTTGTGCTTCATGCCGGAGCCGGAGAAGATCGGCAGCTTCTGGCCGCGGATCAGCGTGGCCAGGCAGTCGATGGAAGAAATGCCGGTGTGGATGTAGTTACGCGGATACACACGGCTGACGGGGTTGATAGGTGCGCCGTTGACATCGCGGCGGGCGGTGGGGTAAATGTCACCCAGACCGTCGATGGGGCGGCCCAGGCCGTCCAGCACACGGCCGGGCAGCTCGGGGCTGAGGTCCATCATCATGGGATGGCCGGTCAGCACAGTGCGGTTGTTGACCAGGCTTAAGCCGCGGGTGCCCTCGAACACCTGGATGATGCAGCGGTCGCCTTCGACCTCAACCACACGGCCCACGCGGGTGGAGCCGTCATCCAGATGCAGCTCGGCCATTTCATCATACTGCACGCCTTTTACGCCGTCCAGCACGACCAGACTGCCGTTGATTTGGGAAAGTCCGATATGTTCCAGAATCATGTTATTCCCTCCTCATCAGCCCTGGGCCACAGCGGCCAGTTTGGCATCAATGTCTTTCTGCATGGCGTCCAGCTTCGAGAAGTCGTCGTTGGGCACCTCATACTTCATTTTGACCAGCTCATCAAACAGGCCGGTGGCCAGCAGACGGCTGACCGGCACCTGCTTGGCGACCAGCGCTGCACACTTATCGTACAGGTACAGGATGGTCTCCATCATCTTCAGCTGCTTTTCCAGCGGCACGTAGGTATCCACGGCGTGGAAAGCGTTCTGCTGCAGGAAGCCGACGCGGATAACGCGGGCGATCTCGATGGTCAATTTCTGGTCGTCGGGCAGCACGTCCGAGCCGATCAGCTTGACGATCTGCATCAGGTTATTTTCCTGCAGCAGCAAGTTGGCGACGCGCTCACGGCAGGACATAAAGTCATGGCCGACGTTATCGTAGTACCAGCTGCCCAGGTCGCCCAAGTATTCACTGTAAGAATCGTTCCAGTTGATGGCCGGATAGTGGCGGGCGTAAGCCAGGGACTTATCCAGTGCCCAGAAGCAGCGGGTGAAACGCTTGGTGTTCTGGGTGACAGGCTCGGAGAAGTCGTTGCCCTGGGGGCTGACAGCGCCGATGACGGAGACGGAACCTTCAGCACCGTTCAGCGTCTTGACATAACCGGCACGCTCGTAGAACTCCGCCAGACGGCTGGGCAGGTAGGCGGGGTAGCCTTCATCAGCAGGCATCTCCTCCAGACGGCCGCTGATCTCACGCAGGGCCTCGGCCCAACGGGAGGTGGAGTCAGCCATCATGGCGGTGTGGTAGCCCATGTCGCGGTAGTACTCGGCCAGCGTGATACCGGTGTAGATAGAAGCCTCACGGGCGGCAACGGGCATGTTGGACGTGTTGGCGATCAGCACAGTACGGTCCATCAGGCTCTTGCCGGTGCGGGGATCCACCAGTTCGCTGAACTCCTGCAAGGCCTGGGTCATCTCGTTGCCGCGTTCGCCGCAGCCGACGTAGATGATGATGTCGGCATCGCACCACTTTGCGATCTGGTGCTGGGTCATGGTCTTGCCGGTACCGAAACCGCCGGGGATGGCAGCGGCGCCGCCCTTGGCCAGCGGGAACATGGTATCAATAACACGCTGACCGGTGATCAGCGGGCGGGGCGAGGTCATACGCTCGGCCGCCGGGCGCGGGGTACGGATAGGCCACTTCTGGCACAAGGTCAGGGTGTGTTCCCTGCCCTTGGCGTCGGTCAGCTTGACGATGGGGTCGTTGACGGTGTAGCTGCCGTTCTCGGCAGCCCAGGTCACGGTACCGCAAACCTCCGGCGGGACCATGCAGCGGTGCTGGATGGCCGGGGTCTCGGGGCAGGTGGCGTAGATCTGGCCACCGGTCAGGGTATCCCCTGCTTTAACGTTGAGGGTCACATCCCACTTGGCGGCGGTGTCCAGAGAAGGCTCGTGGGCTCCGCGCTCAATAAAGCTGCCCATATGGCTCTCGATGGCGGGCAGCGGGCGCTGGATGCCATCGTAGATATTGCGCAGGATGCCGGGGCCCAGCGTAACGGACAGCGGGCCGCCGGTGCTTTCGACAGGCTCGCCGGCTTTCAGGCCGCCGGTCTCCTCATAAACCTGGATGGTGGTCTCTTTATCGTTCATGCGGATGACCTCGCCTACCAGGCGGGATTTGCCCACATAGACCATTTCCATCATGGCCAGGTCGGTTTTGCCCTTGATGGTAACAACGGGGCCGTTGATGCTGTAAATTTTATTTTCCATAGCTTTGCCCCTCAAATCGTGATCTCCAGCCCTGCGTTCTGCAGGAACCAGTCGTGCTGGGCGTCCAGGCGGGCTTCCAGCGTATCATCGGCAGCCAGGCCGGTGGCGGGGTTGGCAGCGCGCAGGCCGCCCAGGGTGATGGTGTCATCGGCAGTCAGGGCCACACCGGCGGGCAGCTTGCCCTGCAGCAGGGGCAGGTCGGCGGTGCGGGCGTACAGGGTGCCGCTCTCGCCCATGGTCTCGGCCAAGGCGGCAGCGCTGGCTTGCAGCCAGGCGGCGTAGTCCTTACCGGCGGCAAAGGCAGCCAGCTGCGTGCGGGCAGCGGCAAAGGCATCGGCCGCGATCTGCTGGCGCTGGGCGGCCAGCTTGGCGCGGGCCTGCATGCGGGCGGCGCTCAGCTCACGGTTGGCGCGGGTGCGGGCACGCTCTGTCTCAAAGTGGAGCGTATGCTCGGCCTTGGCCTGCTGGGCCTGGCGTGCCTCGTCCAGCTGGCGGTCGATCTCGGCATCGGTCTCGGTGCGGATGGCGGCGCAGGCGGCTTCGCCCTCGGCGCGGATCGATTCCAGGAACCGCTCGGCGCGGGTATCTAATTCATTCATGGTCACACCTCTTAGATTTTAACACCGATGGCCTCGCGGATATAGCGGGTCAGGCGATCCTTACCGGCAGCACCGCCGCCGGTGGAAGGCACAGTGATGAGCAGCGGCGTACCTTTGGCACGGGCGCTGTCCAACACCTCGGTGTAGGTCTCGGCGATCTTTTCGGTCACCAGCAGCACAGCGATGTCGGGCTGCTTGGCGGCGTTTTCCAGCGCCTGGCGCAGGTCGGCTTCGCTGCGGGCCACGGTGCCCTCGATACCGGCCAGACGCAGACCGTTCATGGCGTCAGAGTTATCGCTGATGAGAAAGAACCGCATGGCCTTACACCAGCTTGCTCAGGATCATGATGGAGATGACCAGGCCGTACAGGGCGATGGATTCACCCAGGGCCACGAAGATCAGGCTCTTACCGAAGGTCTTTTCGTTCTCGCTGTTGGCAGCGATAGCAGCGGGGGCAGCGGAAGCGACAGCCATGCCGCCGCCGATACCGGCCAGACCGGTTGCCAAAGCAGCAGCCACCAGGCCGATGCTCAGGGAGGAGTTGTGGTCGTTGTCGGTGTTGGTTTCGGTGGTCTCGGTAGTGGAAGCGGCGGCAGCGGCCTCATCGGTGTTGTCAGCAGCCAGGACGCCGAAAGCGCCGCAGCAGGTCACAGCCACAACCAGCAGAATGGTAACGAACAGCTTGTTGAATTTGCTTTTCATAAGAATACCCTCCATGATTTTTATTTTGTGAAATTCCCTCTATGTAGGGGTCGATGCTCGCATCGACCCGC
>OLRT01002647.1_pt1 | contig 11037 bp, 8 predicted proteins | sample 1672021 | NCBI WGS metagenome assembly OLRT01 (sample SAMEA3136637, study PRJEB25190) | human gut metagenome | reverse complement strand
AAGATGGTGAGCCACGTAAAAGCTGCTATTAAAAACTAAAAATCATTCCTTATCAATGGCCACCACAACCCCCGAAAGTGCCAGCAGTGCCAGCAGGTTGGGCACGGCCATCAGGCCGTTGAAGAAGTCCGCCATGGCCCACACAAGGTCCACTTTCAGCGTAGAGCCGACCAAAATGAACACCACCACGATGACGCTGTACACCGGCAGGGCTTTCTCGCCAAACAGGGCCTTGAAGTTGGACTGGCCGAAAAAGTACCACCCAATGATGGTGGAGAACGCGAAGAAGAACATGCAGATGGCGATAAACACCGGGCCGAACCCGCCGAACGCCTGGCTGAACGCTGCCTGGGTTAGGGCGGTGCCGGTCAGCCCATCGGGGATCAGGCCGGAGGTGATGAGCACCAGGCCGGTCAGGGTCAGCACCACAAAGGTGTCGATGAACACGCCCAGGATGGCCACGGCGCCCTGCTCACGCGGGTGGTTGACCTTAGCTAGCGCGTGAGCGTGCGGGGTCGAGCCCATGCCGGCCTCATTGGAGAACAGGCCGCGGGCCACGCCAAAGCGCATCGCCTGCTGCACGGTCACACCGGCCACGCCGCCGGCCATTGCCTGCGGGTTGAACGCCAGCACAAAGATCTGCGTAAAGGCATTGGGCAGCGTCTTGTAGTTCATGACCAGGATCACCACGCAGCCCACAATGTAAAACGCCGCCATGATGGGCACGATCTTTTCGGTCACAGCGGCAATGCGCTGCACGCCGCCCAGGAAGATGAACGCTGCGATCACGGCTACGACAATGCCCACGGCCAGATGGCTCATGCCAAAGGCGTTATGGAACGCATCACCGATGGAGTTGGACTGTACCATGTTGCCCATGAAGCCCAGCGCCAGAATAATAAGTACCGAGAATACGCCCGCCAGCACCTTGCCAAAGGTGCCCTTGAACGCCGCGCGGATGTAGTACGCCGGGCCGCCGGTGACTTTGCCGTTGACGGTGGTGCGATAACGCTGGGCCAGCACGGCCTCGGCGTAAATCGTCGCCATGCCGAAGAACGCCGATACCCACACCCAGAACAGCGCACCCGGGCCGCCGCTGACCAGCGCCGTGGCGCAGCCGGTGATGTTGCCGGTGCCCACCTGGGCCGCAATGGCCGTGGCCAATGCCTGGAAGCTGCTCATTCCCTGGTCATCGGCCTTTTTGCCCCGCAGGGTGAAGTTGCCGAAAACGCGGTGGACCCCCTCGCCAAAGCGGCGCAGCTGTACGCCCCGCAGCCGGATGGTGAAAAACACGCCGGTGTCGACCAGCAGGAACAACAGCAGAGAATTCCACAGAATATCGCTGGCCTGCTCAATGGCCGCCGTAAAAATTGTCATGCAAAATACCCCTCTTCTTACATCTTGTCTTTTATACACTTACCCCTGCCCGTTTTGCGCGGACAATGTAACTACTATACTATGCTTTCACAAGAAAGTCAAGTGTATTTATATAGTGAACATACCAGAGAAAAAAGTTGTAAATTCTCCCGAAAAAGTGCAGAATTGAAACAACTCTGTTACAACTGTGGGGTATCCTGCAGCTAAACCGAACGCAAAAGGAGAACACATCATGAACAAGCTGCTGCCCTTTGCCCTGGCTTTGGCGCTGGCCCTGCCCGGCTGCGCCGCAGTCAATACCGTGCCCCAGCCCCCGGAGACACCCACCACCACCACCGAGACCGCCGCAGAGGCCCCGGCCGAGAGCACCCTGCCCGGTCTTGCGGGCCGCCTGCGCCAAACAAGTTATGATACCGCCGCCGTGGGGCAGACGTTCTACGGCATGATGAGCACCTACGATGATGAGACCTTGACCAGCGTCTACACCATAATTGCAACCGACACCGCGGCCAACACCCAGCAGAAAGCGGCCGAGCTGGAGACCCAGGGTTACTATACCAGTCTGGCCGCCTGGCAGGACGGCCTGGAACTGTACATTGACGATTGGTTGGATGAGACCGGCCAGCCCGTGACGAACAGTTACCAGAATGGCGATATAACCAGCTGGCGCTATAAGATCGACCCCGCCACCGGCCAGATGGAGCGGCTGGAAGTGGAAGGTGCGCCGTATTCCCCGCAGTGGCAGGACGACGCGGCTGTGTACGCCGAGCGGAGCGTGGGCCAGTGGATCGAATGTATCAACCGGCTGGATCACGCCACCGGCCAGCAGGTGGACCTGCCTCTGCCGTCCCAGACGCAGAGCGTATATGATGCCATCGGGCAGCGCTGGCTGATCGGCCGTATCATCAGCCCCGGCCCCATGCCGGATTACACCACCGACCGGGATGCCTTTTCTGCCATGTGGCAGAACTCTCAGCTGGAGATCGACCTGTACGACCCTGCCACCCGCGCCTGCGAAAAGCTGTTCGAGACCCCCTGCTACGACGGGGAGAAGTGGATGTACAGCGGCCAGCGGGACGGCGTACCGTACTTTATCCACTATACCGCGACGGAGGACCAAAACTACACCATGGCGGTGGGGCTGGACAAACTGGAAAACGGCACCATGACGACCGTGTACACCCCGCAAAGCGATCAATGGCCGGAGTTTGAAAGTTACGGTCAGGACGGAGAAAAACGCTGGGTCGTGGAATATCTGCAGGACAGTATTGCAATTTATGATTTGGCAGACGGCCAGACCTACACCCCGACGGTCGACCACGATAATTATATAGGCTATCCCATACAGCTGCTGCCCGATGACCGTGTGGTCGTGACCAACGGCTGGTACGAGACGACCGCCGCCACCGACAGACAGCCCGCCCTGGTGACCATCGACATGACCGCCTACCTCAACGGCAGTACCGACTACACCCCGATAGAAATGTACACGGGCAAGTAAATGCAAACGAGAAAGGAGAACACCCTATGAAAAAAGCCATCGCCTGCCTGCTGGTCCTGCCCCTGACCCTCGCCGCCTGCGGGGCGCAAACCACCCAGCCTGCGCCCACCACTGCCCCGGAGATGACCACCGAAGCGACCACCGAGAACGGGAAAAGCACCCCGGCGGAAGTCAACCAGCCGGGCATCACGGGCCGGATGCGGCCATGCAGTACCGAGGTGGAAACCGCCGCAGGTCTGTATACCCTGCATGAGCTTTTCAACGAAGCTGAAAATGAGGATGTCTACTGTGTCGTCAAAACTGACATCGAGACAGCCACGCAGGAAAAGGTGGCAAGCATCACGTTGGATGGCGGCTACTACGGTATGGCCGTCTGGGATGATGCGGTAGACCTGTACCTGCAGGAAAACACGGATGAGGGCGAGCGGCCCAGCCTGCGCTATACCATTGACACGGCCACCGGTGGCGTGGAAAAGCAGCAGATGGATGGCGCGTTTGCCCCAACCTGGTACGATGACGTTGCCCTTTACCAGGAAAACCGCTCAAACCTTTGGGTCGAAAGCCTTACCCGGCTGGACCGCACCACCGGTGAAGTGACCTTGCAGAGCCTGCCGGGCCAGACCTATATTGTATGCGGTTCGGTGGATGGCCGCTGGCTGTTGGTGCGCGTCAGCAGCCCGTCTCCTATGCCAGATCCGATCAGCGAGAAGGACGCTTTCGACGCCACCTGGCAGAACTCCACGGCGGAAATTATCCTGTACGAGCCCGCCAGCGGTAAGATGGAAAAACTTTACGAATTTCCTACGATAGGTGATGGTTATGACTACTGCGGTCAGCGGGACGGCAGCCTTTACTTTATACATTGGCAAACGAACGGGAACGGCATCGGTGACACAGCTCCGGCCACGGTGGACAAACTGGAAAACGGCGCAATGACTCCCGTGTGGACGCTGCCCTTCAGCAGTCTCAGTGTATCCACCGTACAGCAGCAGGGAGAACTGCGCTGGGTCACCCAGCTGACAGAAAAGGGCGAAGTAGCCATCAAAATCTATGATCTGGCAGACGGCCAGACCTACACGCGGGCAATTGAGTGGGACAAAGTGGAAGGATGGAACGCAGGATACCCCGAAGAACTGCTGGCAAACGATAAGATTTTGGTCAGCAATGGTACCTACACCAATGTCTATGGCATCGACCGCAAAGCCTACGCCGTAATGGATTGCGCCGCCTATCTGGCGGGCAGTACCGACTATACCCCGATTGCAATGTATACAGGAGACTAAATAATAAACGCGAAAGGAGAACACCCTATGAAAAAAGCCATCGCCTGCCTGCTGGCCCTGCCCCTGGCTCTCGCCGCCTGCGGAGCGCAGGGTGCGGATAGCGCCCAAAGCCAGCCGGCCACGGAAACCGAACAGACCACCGAGACCGCCCAGAAAACGACCGCCCCGCCGGTTGGCACTGCGGGCAAGCTGCGCGGCATAGCGTACACGCTTTATACCAACACCGGCCTGTACAGCATGAACCAGAAATACGATGAAGCCACCAACACCAATACGTTTTACCTGATAAAAACCGACTGCGACACCGCCACGCAGCAAAAGCTGGCGGAGATCGAGCTGCAAGGCGGAGAGACCTGTGGCATGGCCGCCTGGGACGACATGGTAGAGCTGTACTGCTTTGAAAATATGGACAAGGACAACCCCACCGAATGGTGTTACATCGTGGATACTTCCACCGGCAGTGTGGAGCGCCTGCCTGTGGAAGAGGAATTCTACCCTGCATGGTATGATGATGCCGCGCTGTACGAGCTGGACTATGCCAGCGGCAAGCGCATCATCCGGCGGGACCGCACCACGAACGAGGTAAGCTATATCAACCTGCCGGAACAGACAATAAATGTATATGGCGCGGGCGATAAATGGGTCATCCACCGTATTGTCAGCCCCAGCCCGCTGCCCAGCAATGTCGACGGGGATGAGTACAATGCCGTTTTTCAGAACTCAGAGTATGAGTATGACCTTTTTGATGCTGCCACCGGCGAAATGAAAAAACTCTACAGCTATCCCACAAGTGAGGATTTTTATTGGTATCGCGGCCAACGCGACGGCACACTGTATTTCGACCTGTATGGGGAGGATGGCTACCCAACCGGTGTGGGTAAGCTGGAAAACGGCGAAATGGTACAAGTGCTGGCACGGGACGACCCGTACACAAGTGAGCAGATGTTGGAGAACGAACAGGGCGAGCTGCAATGGATCGTTTTGGATGAGGGCGAATCGGTACAGGTATATGACCTGAACGATGGGCAAAGTTACCGCCCGGCGTTTGTAAATGAATCGAGCCAGTATGCCTCCACAGGCTACCCGGAAATGCTGCTGCCCGGTGGGAAGGTATTCGTCACCCACGGCAGCATGGATGCCCCGGACTTTTTGGATAAGATCGCCTACGCCACCCAGGACCGCGCCGCCTACCTTTCCGGCAGCACCGACTATACCCCGGTAACGATGTACACGGGCAAATAAATGTAAACAGGAAAGGAGAATACCCTATGAAAAAAGCCATCGCCTGCCTGCTGGCCCTGCCCCTGGCCCTTGCAGCCTGCGGGGTACAGAATGTGCCAGCGCAGACCGCCCAGCCCACCGATACCCCGGTCGAGACACCGGCACCCACGACTGCAAGTACTGCGCCGGTAGAGGAACCCGCGGCATCATCTGAACCAGCGCCCGAAAGTACACCGGCGCAAGGCGAACAGATGCCTGCGGCCCCTGACCAGGCGGCGCAGGAATCCGAGCTTGCATCGTATACCCAAACGCTGGGCTGTTTCTTTAATACGCCCCTGCAAAGCACGAAAGAACTTCCGCAGGATTACTATTTATCGTTCTTTTTGCTGTACCAAACCTTTGAAAGCAAGGGCGAAGGCAGTACCTATACACAAAATTATAATTACTTTTGGGAAATTCCGGAAAGTGATCTGCTGCAAACGGCTACGATATATTTGGGGCTTTCGGACCTTTCTATTTCGGATATAACCGAATGGCCTTTTGGCGAGCCGCAAAACGGGATCTGCTATTATAGTCAGGAGACATCTCTCCCGTATGGTGATATTACGGTAACGAATGTGAAAATTGATACCGCAACGTCAAAAGCACAGGTGTTTGCGGAAGCAGGGGATACCCAATTCGAGGATTCCACCCGGCAAAGCATGGCCTTGGTTTACCACTTCACCTGCACAGCCGGCCCGGATGGTAGAACGGTTTACCGGCTGGAGTCCATTGCCGTCCAGTAAATTATACATACACACAAAAAAATGCTCCCCGTGAGGGGAGCATTTTTATGCGCTGGTTACTTCTTCTTTTCCTGTTTCTCTTTATCGCTGCAATGCTGGTGACAGCTGGCGCAGTTGCCGCCGCAGCCACCCTGCCAGCCGCCGTTCTGGCAGATAAACAGGATCGCCAGCGCCAGCAGCACAAAAATTACCACTACAATGATCGCACTTGCCATAGTCAATTACCTCCGGGACAAGGGTTCACACAAACCCCAGCAGTGTACCTATACAGTGTACCACAAAGGCAACCACCCATGCAATACCGCACTGCATCACAACCACCCCGGCGGCGGCTTTTGCACTGCCAAGTTCGCGCTTGGCGGCGGCCACAGCGGCCACGCAGGGGGTATACAGCAGGGTAAACACCAAAAATACAACGGCGGTAAACGGGGTAAACATCGTGGAAAGTGCTGCCGTATCGCCGCCCAGCAGCACCGTCAAGGTGGAAACAACGCTCTCCTTGGCGGTAAAGCCGGTGATCAGCGCGGTAGAAACACGCCAGTCGCCAAAGCCAAGCGGCTTAAAGATCGGCGCTACCCAGCTGCCGATCAATGCCAGCAGGCTGGTATCCGGCGCTGCAACATTCAGCCGTGTATCAAAAGTCTGCAGGAACCAGATCAACACGGTGGCTACAAAAATAATGGTAAAGGCTTTCTGCAAAAAGTCCTTGGCCTTCTCCCAAATCAGCTGGCCAACGCTGCGGGCCGAGGGAAAGCGGTAGTTGGGCAGCTCCATGACGAAGGGAACAGGCTCGCCCTTATAGCGGGTCAGTTTCAGCACCAGCGCGTACAAAATACCGCATACGATGCCGGTCAGGTACAGCCCCACCATTACAACGGCCCGCCACTGCCGCGGGAAAAACGCGGTGGTAAACAGTGCGTAGATTGGCAGCTTAGCCGAGCAGCTCATGAACGGTGTCAGCAGAATGGTCATCTTGCGGTCGCGGTCACTGGACAAAGTACGAGTGGCCATGATAGCAGGCACCGAGCAGCCAAAGCCGATCAGCATCGGCACAAAACTGCGGCCCGAAAGCCCCACCCGGCGCAGCAGCTGGTCCATCACAAACGCCACGCGGGCCATATAGCCGGTATCCTCCAGGATGGAAAGGAAGAAGAACAAAGTGACGATAACGGGCAAAAAGCTCAGCACGCTGCCCACGCCGGCAAAAATGCCGTCGATGACAAGGCTGTGCACCACCGGGTTGATGCCGTAGGCGGTCAGCGCATGGTCAGCGGCGTTGGTCACGGCGTCGATACCCAAAGTCAGCAGGTCAGACAGCGCCGCGCCGATGACCCCGAAGGTCAGCCAGAACACCAGCGCCATAATGCCGATAAAGCAGGGCAGGGCGGTGTACTTGCCGGTCAGGACCTTATCCATAGCCACGCTGCGCTTGTGCTCGCGGCTTTCACCGGGGCGCACCACGGTCTTGTCGCACAGGCGCTCGATAAAAGTAAAGCGCATGTCAGCCAGGGCAGCCTCGCGGTCCAGGCCGGTCTCGTTTTCCAGCTCGGCAATGGTATGGCCCAGCAGTTCGGTCTCGTTTTCGTCCAGCTGCAAAGCAGCTTCGATCAGCTGATCACCCTCCACCAGTTTGGTGGCGGAAAACCGCAGCGGCAGACCGGCGCGCTGGGCGTGGTCCTCGATCAGGTGGGCCGCGGCGTGGATGCAGCGGTGTACCGCGCCGTCCTTGCCATCGGTGGCATCGCAGAAATCGATGCGGCCGGGGACCTCGCGGTGGCGGGCTACATGCAGGGCATGCTCCACCAGCTCGTCGATGCCCTCGTTCTTGGCGGCCGAGATGGGCACCACCGGCACACCCAGCAGTTCCTCCAGTTCGTTGACCATGATGGTGCCGCCATTGGCGCGCACTTCGTCCATCATATTCAGCGCCAACACCATCGGAATCCCCAGTTCCATCAGCTGCATGGTTAAGTAAAGGTTGCGCTCAATATTCGTGGCATCAACGATATTGATGATGCCGTCTGGGTGGGTGTTCAGCAGGAAGTCCCGGGTGACGATCTCCTCGCTGGAATAGGGCGACAGGGAATAGATGCCCGGCAGGTCGGTGACGGTGGCCTCGGCATGGCCGCGGATCGTGCCGTCCTTGCGGTCTACCGTGACACCGGGAAAGTTGCCCACATGCTGGTTGGAGCCGGTCAGCTGATTGAACAGCGTCGTTTTGCCGCAGTTCTGGTTGCCGGCCAGGGCAAAACGCAGCGGCTGTCCTTTGGCGATCTCACTGCCCGTCTTGCGGTCGTGGTAGCTGGCGGCCTTGCGCAGTTCGCCCACACCGGGGTGGGGCACAGGCGCGTGCCGTGTCTCGCTGCGGGCGGCGCGGTCCGTTTCGTGGACATTGTCCACTTCGATCTTGGCGGCATCAGCCAGCCGCAGGGTCAGCTCGTAGCCGCGCAGCTCTACTTCGATGGGGTCGCCCATGGGGGCAACCTTGCGCAGGGTCACCTCGGTGCCCGGGGTCAGGCCCATATCCAGCAGGTGGTGGCGCAGCTCGCCCTGGCCGCCGATGGTGCGCAGTACCGCATCCTGCCCAACTTTGATTTCTGCCAGTGTCATTTTTTTCAGTCCTTTTATAAAAAAGTTTGGTTATTCTAACTTTTATCTGCCGCCAGTATAGCACAAAGCTTTCCGCTGTGCAAGATGGAACTTCGTTTGCGCATTGCACGCACCCCCGGCTTTGTGCTATACTTTACTATATATTCACATAAAGAGGGGACGCGCTGCTATGCAGCCTTTACAAAGGGAAAAACTTTTTACCAATCACGAATTGCTCACGCTGCTTTGGCCGCTGATTATCGAACAGACGCTCAGCGTGCTGGTGGGCATGGCGGATACGGTCATGGTCTCGTCGGTAGGCGAGGCCGCCATCTCCGGCGTTTCGCTGGTGGATATGATCAACCAGCTCATCATTACGGTGTTTGCGGCGCTGGCCACCGGCGGTGCGGTGGTCACCAGCCAGTATCTGGGCGCCAAAAAGCCCGAGCAGGCCGCCCGCAGTGCCGGACAGCTGGTGGGGTTAAGTGCCCTGCTGGGTCTGGCGGTGGCGGCGTTCTGCCTGCTGACCCGCCGCCCGATGCTGCGCCTGCTGTTTGGCGCCATCACCGATGACGTTATGGACGCGGCGGTGATCTACTTTACCATCACGGCGCTGTCCTTCCCGTTTTTGGCGCTGTATAACGCAGGTGCGGCCATTTTTCGCTCCACCAGCAACAGCGCTGTGTCCATGAAGGTGTCAGTCATCGTTAACGCCATCAACTTTGGCGGCAATGCCATCTGCATCTACCTGCTGGGCATGGGCGTCGAGGGCGTGGCCATCCCCACGCTGATCTCCCGTGCGGTGGGCGCGTTTATCATCCTGGCGCTGGCCGCCCAGCATGAGTACGTGCTGCACATTACGCCGCGGTCGGTCACCCACCTGGAGCGGGGGACCGTGCAAAGCATTTTGCGCATCGGCATCCCCTCGGCCTGTGAGAACAGCCTGTTCCAGCTGGGCCGCGTGCTGGTGGTGTCGATGATCTCGCTGTTCGGCACGGTGCACATCTCGGCCAACGCGGTGGCCAATAACCTGGACGCCGTGGGCGCTATCATCGGCCAGGCCATGGGCCTGGCGATCATTACCGTAGTGGGCCGCTGCGTGGGCGCACAGGACATGCAGCAAGTGGTGTACTACACCAAAAAACTGATGCTGTGGGACTACATTGCCCAGGGCATTGCCAATGCGGCGGTCATCCTGTCGCTGGGGGTGGTGCTGAATATGTACACCCTATCGCCGGAGACCCGCAGCCTGGCGGCGGAACTGGTCATCATCCACTGCGCCATGGGTATCCTGATCTGGCCGGCGGCCTTTGTGCTGCCCAACGCCCTGCGCGCCGCCAACGACGTAAAGTTTACGATGGTCGCATCGGTGGTCTCGATGCTCGTCTGGCGTTTGGCGTTCAGCTGGATCTTGTGCGTCAACATGGGCTGGGGCGCCGTCGGCGTCTGGTGGGCCATGGTCATTGACTGGGTCTGCCGCAGCATTTGCTTTGTCGGCCGCTTCGTCAGCGGTGTCTGGAAGAAAAAAGCGGTTAAGATGCCGAATTGATTTTTGGCTTTGGCGGATGCCGCCCCGGCCCCGCCGCAAGGCGGCGGAACACCGAAAGCCGCCCATACACCCACGTAAAACAAAAGAAAGGCTTACACCATGAAATTCATCAGTTGGAACGTCAATGGCCTGCGGGCTTGCCTGAAAAAGGGTTTTGAGGATACCTTCAACGCCCTGGATGCCGACTTTTTCTGCGTGCAGGAAACCAAAATGCAACCCGGCCAGGCGGACTTCGCCCCGGCAGGCTATACAGAGTATATTTACAGCGCCGAGAAAAAAGGCTACTCCGGCACGGCCATCTGGGCCAAGACTCCGGCATTGTCGGTCAACTATGGCATCGACTGCGAAGCCCACAGCCATGAGGGCCGCGCCATCACGCTGGAATACCCGAACTTTTACCTGGTCAACCTCTATGTGCCCAACTCCCAAAACGAGCTGGCCCGCATCGATTATCGCATGCAGTGGGAGGATGACCTGCGTACTTATTTAAAGAAGCTGGACGCCGTTAAACCTGTCATCCTCTGCGGCGATCTCAACGTCGCACACGAGGACATCGACCTGAAGAACCCCGGCCCCAACCGCGGCGCGGCGGGCTTCAGCGACCAGGAACGCGGCAAGCTGGACGAACTGCTGGCCGCCGGTTTTACCGACAGCTTCCGCTGCCTGCACCCCGCAGACACCGGCATGTACAGCTGGTGGAGCATGCGCTTCCGCGCCCGTGAGCGGAACGCA
>OLRT01002640.1_pt1 | contig 11050 bp, 10 predicted proteins | sample 1672021 | NCBI WGS metagenome assembly OLRT01 (sample SAMEA3136637, study PRJEB25190) | human gut metagenome | reverse complement strand
TATCATTTCGGTTGATCTTTGTATCTTTTTTATTCATCAAAATGGTTCCATCCTCCAAAAATACCTTTATCGCTATGTCCTGTCTTATGCCCATTTTCATTATAATGATTCATATTTCCAAAACAATCGGGTCGGCTTTCACCTATTTTATTTCCATTAGCATCATAATTTTCCATACTTCCAAGCCAGCCTGGACGACTTTCACCAGTCTTATTTCCATTGGCATCATAATTCTCCATGCTGCCAAGCCAGCCTGGACGGCTCTCTCCTATAAAGTTTCCGTCCGCGTCATAATGCTTCATAGTTCCAAATAATCCGGGACGACTATAACCTTTTTTACTCATATATATGTACCTCTTTTCTATCAGAAATAAATTTTCAGCAAAGTCCGAAAAACAGGGATTGCATTAACAAATACTGATTCAGTTAAGATATGGCAGATCAATCTTTATCTAATTCATCAATAATCCTCTTGTTCATAGAATCATAAGAATTCCAGTTTTCTTTTCTGGTGTTTATTTTTATCTGTTCACAGACGTATTTCAGAATCCAGAAAATATCATCAACGCTTTTTCCTGTGCGTTCTTTGATCCATTCAGGAGTAACAGATACTATGTTATGCGCTGCTACATTTCTCACATTCTGCTCTATATTTACCAGTTCCTGTATTCTCTGCACCATTAACGTATCTGTACATTTCTTCTGGATAATTTCCAGTAGATGAGCAGAATATACCGGCCCATATCTGAATGGATAAAATTTTTGATTTAAAATATCCAGTATTTCACCGACAAGTCTGTTTTTGTCCCAGATTCTTTGATTATTTTGCTTATAATATCTGGTAATGTCAATATCACATGACTGTTCCAATACTATTTCAAGCAAATCTACACCTAACGGAGTAATCGCCCTGATAAAGTCAGCATATTCTCCCCGTTTTACCTTTAAATCCAGAGCCAGCATATATTCAAACAGGACTTTCTTTTCATTTTCTCCGCGTACTGCAGTAATAATCCCATTATTTTCCGGCAAAACCCTGTTCATCCTTGTCCAGTCCAGAAGCGAACGGGCATCTGCAGTTTCCAGCCACTGATATGCAACAGGACTTAAATCCTCTTTTATTTCTTTTCCCACAGCTAAAGCAGCATGATAATCATAGGCAAGTAAATGCTTCTTTATCATATCAATTTTCAAAAGACGCATTAAATTCAGGCATTTTACTTCCTGGCATCTGTTTTCTGCGGTTTCTTCATTGTCCATATTTAATTCCCAGTTGGCATCAACATCATACTCGTCCCGTTCTTCATGTTCTAAATTACTTTTCTTTTGTGGCGTTGAGACCTGAATTGGTAAAAATCTGTACTCAGACAGCGTTGCCATAACCAGCAATGCGCTCTTCATTGCAGGAGTTCCGGAAGCCATATTTACCAGCAGAATATCTTCCGAGTCCTTTTGTTCTTCTATTTCTGCAATAATCCGATGAAACTCATTATAAAATATATCATACTGCTGAACATCTATCATATCTGAGTTCTCAATAATGTGAATCTCAAATTTGTGATGCAGAAACTCTCCAAGCAGCTCCAGGGTTTTTACATAACGGTTGTCCTTTTTATGATTCTCCATCATTTCCTTAGACAGATAAAGATATACAACATCCGGCTGATAATATCTGCATATGTGTATCATAGAGCCATCATATAAATATTTAATAGGATCTGTATTTCCAATTGGTGAAAACAAATATTTCTTTGCCATTTTTCTCCTCCGTTTTATCTATACATTTTTTAGTTAGATCAGAACAATCTCTTCATCAAATTCCGGCACTTCACCCCATGAAGTTACCTTGCCTTTTCCTGTTATTTTATATATTCGGACATTGTCCTCTGTTTTGTCAATATATCTCGGAATTTCTTCTATCAGTTTGTTATATCTCTGTGTTGTCAGCATTGCCTCAAAAGCTGACTTCTGAACACGTTTTCCATAACCGGACAAAAGTTTGGCAAGTTTTACCCTCTTACGATTATCTACAATATCGTAAATAATCAAAACAAATTCCTTATCTGATTCCAATTCATCAGATATCTGGAAATAATAATCTTCATCATCGTATGATAATTGGCTCATAAAGGCTTGCGTCTCCCTCCTCAATTGCTTTCGCCAGATGTTCCATCTGAAGAAAAATACCACGACGAAAGCTTACCGCGTAGTCTACATATTTTAAATATCTGACTTCTGTCTGAAATTTCCGCTCCAATTTATTTAAATACAGCTTTAAGCCATCCTTTGTTATATAGCATCCCGGTTCATCCATATTAAAATAGAAGTGATCTTTCAGGATTTCATGTCCATTAATCATACTCATCGCCGTAGCATCCACGATAATTGCCCGCCATTCTTCTATCATATCGCTGGCAAGAGTAGGATGCTTTTCCGCATCCCTGTGTATAAAACCAAAATATGGATTTAAGCCTTTCATTTCTACCTTACAATAGACCTCATTCATCAATATTGAATATCCAAGGCTTATCATAGAATTGAATTCATCTCTTGGCGGACGGCGGTTTCTTCCCTGAAAAGTAAAATTTTCATCTATGCAGGCTGACAATCCTTTGAAATAATACTTTGCAGCCTGCCCTTCAAAACCAATCATCTCTTCTATTCTATCACAGGTTAATACTTTGTTTCTGCAGATAGCTAACATTTTTTGTTCTTCTTCCAGATTTAAACCTTTACTTTTCTCATACCTGCGCAGCACTACGCTTTGATTTTTGATTTTTGCACTTAAAATTTTCATAGCAAGTTCCACAGCAAAACCTGTATCATAGAGTGCACATTGTTTTCTCTGACGTTCTACATTGACGTGACCTGTTGAGATTAATCTGCCAAAATATTTACCACCTTTTGAAAAGTAACTTACAGGAATTCCTCTCTGCATACATTCTTCTGCACACTGTGTCGTCATCTGGGATTGCCCCATAATTGTAATTCCATCCAGAGATTCTATGGGAAGCATTCGTTTCGAACCATCTTTTTGTTTTACAGTACAGCAGTTACCTTCTATTCCTATTGTTGCACCACTGTCATTTACATATAAAAGACTCATGATATCACCTCTGTTTCTCTAGTAACAATTCACTTTATTGCCAAATGTAACTGTTTCTAGATTTGAATACGAATTTCCATCCCCTATCGGGGAGCTACGTTTCACAATAATGTTTGATGAATTCGACAAGACATTCGGTGGAGTGTTTCCGTCCCTATCGGGGAGCTACATTTCTCAATAGAACAATTTCTGTGTATGATCTTGAAGCTAACTGGTTTCCGTCCCCTATCGGGGAGCTACATTTCTCAATGAATCTGAAAAGTTACATACAATTTTCAACTCTATCGTTTCCGTCCCCTATCGGGGAGCTACATTTCTCAATTTTTTCCCTGAGTTCTACAAAACTCTTTCCGCAAAGGTTTCCGTCCCCTATCGGGGAGCTACATTTCTCAATAAATGCGTCAAAATATGAAAAGTGTGAGAATTACTATAGTTTCCGTCCCCTATCGGGGAGCTACATTTCTCAATACTGATAAAATCTTCCTGACACTTCAGGCTCATACGTTTCCGTCCCCTATCGGGGAGCTACATTTCTCAATTATATAGTTCTAAAATATTCAACTGATCTGCAATCTGTTTCCGTCCCCTATCGGGGAGCTACATTTCTCAATTTTTTTATCTGTACTCAACCTAAAAATATTCGCAAGTTTCCGTCCCCTATCGGGGAGCTACATTTCTCAATTCGTTGATGACTATGCCGACACAAAATACAGAGACGGATTTCCGTCCCCTATCGGGGAGCTACATTTCTCAATTCGAAAACATCTGCATGTGTATTGGATCGATGTATTATTTCCGTCCCCTATCGGGGAGCTACATTTCTCAATAAAACCAGAAACGTCAGAAGGTTCTGATGATAAAAATTTCCGTCCCCTATCGGGGAGCTACATTTCTCAATGACGACTTAGGATATACAAACGATTATGTTTTCTTATTTCCGTCCCCTATCGGGGAGCTACATTTCTCAATGTTAAAGAAGAAAATGCACAAAAATACGCCAATATTATTTCCGTCCCCTATCGGGGAGCTACATTTCTCAATACCATCCCCGCAACCCCATGTCCTGTCTGGGACGAATAGGGGGATTGCGGGGGAAAAGTAATTTTATTGAAATGCAGCCGTTTTGGAAAGTAAAAAATTCTCACAAATCCAGTATTTAAGCCATGCGTGGCAAAATACAGATTTTCGCGCATTTAAGAACAAAATGCTCAAATAATATTTAATTCACATTCCCCCATCATATATTCTTTTCCCTGATATCTTGTGCATTTTAAAATATGAGGGGATACTCCTATACGAGTATCTTTATAATGTTGATGGGTTTTAGGCACATTTGTTCTGTCAAAAATATTTTTTACAGTTTCAATGCCCTCTTTTTCTCCGAATAACGGGTAAATCACTGTCTTGGAAACAAAACCGCTTCCACCTCCCAGAAATACTGTATTCGGTTTTCTCCTGTCACTTCGTGAAAATTTCTTCTGGAAATTCTGATAATACTGTTCATAAAATAACTGTACTGCTTCCAAAATATCTTCCTTTTTTATATTACAAAGTGTTTCATCAATTGTCAATGTACTTTTAATGACTGTTCCCGGTTTTATGCACTCTCGCAGAAGATTCAATGTTTTGTATGTACCATCTGTGTGCTGCTCCCATTTCTGACACAAAATAATATCTTCTCTGGACAAGGGTTCGCTGTCTCCAACGATAATACCTGACATAATATCGAAATCAACCGTTTCTTTCCCTGAAGACCTCACTGAATTGAATGCATTTTTCTCAATTTTTACAATATTATTATTTAAGATTCTTCTGTTAATCCTGTTAACTTCCAAATCACTCCTGAGCTGTCTGGTATCAGTTCTATATTTCTCCCGATTTTGTAAAATATCTCTACTCAGAAGAATTGTTCGTAGCATTCCCTTCAGAGAACTTCCGGGTACATAAGGATTTCCATATGGGTCTGTAATGCAGGTCATTACCTGAAGCTTTCCTTTTTCTTCTGATCTGTCACCCACATTTTCTACATATTTCATACAGTTTTTTAAATCATTTTGAGATACATGGTTTCTGAAACACCAATGTTTCAAGTCTTCTCTTGTATCATCAATCATGAAACGTTCAAAATCATTCTGAAGATGAAGTTTTTTAGCCAACATATAGAACTTTGAGCCATCTATTACCCCTATGGTATTTCTATTCAGAAACATATATTCTTTTTTCTGTATTTCGTTTCCATCACCTACGAATACCGGTCCATTGACTTTCAGATGTATCTTATATGTTTTTAATTTTCGTTCCATATTATACCCCCATGAAGAAAGCTTTTGCATATCGAAATACCGGATGTTTTCCACCGTTTCTTTCTTCAATGATTCTTCCTCTGAATGTATGCGCAAAACATGAACCAGATGAAAAAACATAGAGATCTCTTTTTCGCATTTGCTGCAATGCATATTCTGATGAATCTACAAATCCTGATCTTTTTATTAAAAGATATGAGGAATCTTTTATAACCTGTTCCAATTCTTCATCTTCAGGAAGCGCAGTGGAAAGCAAAATGTTTTTTTCTGATTTTTTCTTTAAATATCCCATCATATCTTCCGGAACTTTACAGACCTTGTATATAAATCTTCCCAGTCCGGAACTTTTCTTTCCACCTATACCAGTATATTGCAGACTTTCAAACAGTTCGTCTAACAATTCCCTGTCACTTTCATTCTCATATCCTGCCAGCACATACAAACCTGTTCCTGTATTAAAGTTCCATGTATTAACCCGAAAAGGTTCCGGCTCCTCCATCCCATGGATTCCTACTGAAACTTTCATATCATAAAGTCCCAGATATTTCATATCCTCCATATGTTCTTCCGGAAAAGTTCCGTTCACAAAATCTGCGAGCGTACTTACTGGGATGTATTTCAAATTTTTGAATTTCTTTTTCTGACGGGAATCTCCCTGTTTGTTTTCATCCTCCGTCTGAACAGCAATCATTGGCTTCGGAATATAGTAATTTTTTCCTATGTATGGGAATGCATCAGAGAATATGATTTTTCCATCTGACACCTGTTTCAGAAATCTATCCTGTTTTTTCATTTTCAGTGCTTCCTGAAACAAAGCTGAAAACAGAGTATCTGCATGAAAAGTGATTTCTGAACTATCCAGATTTCCCCTGCCAAAATGGACTCCATTTATAAACTCCAAACCGTATAATGTATAATTCAAAGTATCCTTCCTTTCACCGACTACTCTTTCACAGCCTCATTCAGAATCGAATTGCATTTTTCCAGCAATGTATTATCAACATGGCCGACAACTGCATCTGTATAAATATCCTGAAATTGGATTTTTCCATATCCTCTGGATCCATTTCCTCCAAGATAATCGTACTGCAATAACTTCATTGCTTCTGCGAGAGTTTCCATATCCTCCAAAAATTCCTGTTCTTCTTCTAATTCATATATCAAATCCAGTTTAAAAACAGAACCTCTGACGGCTCGTTCAATCTGTCTGGGATTTGCTACAGCAGTAGCTCTGGAAATAGAATTTTCAAATTTTACTTCTGTCATACTTTGAAGTCCGGCATCTCGTAATTCTTCTTCGTTTTTTAAAACCATATCAGAAAACAGTAATCGGCTTCTTTTTATATTTCCCTTTTTTGAAGAACCAAACAGTCGTGTAATACGTTCATGATCTTCATTTGGCTCTACTACACGCTCATTGAATTCTTTTGCCAGAAGACTTCTCATTTTCCCCTTCAGAGAACTTCCGGGAATCATCGGCAGATTTGTTCTGGCATCCCTTATGATTGGCGAATCCACAGCTCCAATTGCAGCAAATGCACCACTTCCACCAATATGCATTCCTGTTTTTACTAAAATATTTCCTGAAATCCTGATTTTTCCATACATAAATCTTTCCTCCTACTGTTCTTTGCCACCATAATATTTGTGAAATGCAATCAAAGCTTCCATATATTTGCTGAACAACAGATAATTCTTTTTACTCTGTCTGATTTCTTTAAGAATCTCCAGAATTTCTGCCTGTTTTACAAATGCTTTTACTTTTGGCTCCCGACCACATTCATATATGAAACGAATTCTGAGATACTCAATTCTTCCACAAATTTCATCATCCAATTTTTCTGATGTATATGTAAGAACCTGATTATAAATATCTGCGGTCATTGCCAGAAGATTCCGTATTTTAGATGTAGTTACAATATTTACTTTTCCTCTGCATTTTTGCTTTGATTCCTCAACCAGACTCTTAATCGCCTCTTCAGCTTTATCTACATAGTTATTCTCATTAATTCTCATCCCTGTGTTCCCCCTTTGTGCGATGAATGTATGCGTAAAGATTAATTGCTGTTTTCAATTGTCTGCAATCCTGATCCGACTGAATCCACCTGTACATTTTCTGAGACAACTGTCTGTATTTTTCTTTTTGCGGGCCTTCCTCTGTCGGCTCCAGCCTGGAAAGAAGATACATCATTCTTGCAAAATTGATCTTCTCCTCATGTCCTCTTACCAACTCCATCATACGGTATAAGAAGGACATTCCTCTGGTTTCGTCAATACCTTCAAAAAAATCACATAATGCCCTGTATTTTTCCTGAACAACTCCTTCTTCCAGTTCTTTCCATGAATAGGTTCCATCGCTGATCTCTTTTTCTTCATCCCCGTCATCCACCAGATGAATCTCTCCATCCTGAAGTAATGTCACTGCATTTTTTTCCGGCATTCTCTTTGACTCTGATTCCATCATACCGGTTTCTTCTGCAATGGCAGCAATCGGATAAGAAAAATCATAAATACCGATGCCTGCTGAAATGCTTAATGTCCCCTGAGTATATTGTTCAAATTTTCTTCTCAGATCTACAGACAATTCAATAATATCATTCCATGCACCTACAATAAATACATCATCTCCTCCGGAATATACAATTGTAGCCTGTCTTTTCTTTCCACCATTTTTTCCTTCCAGTGAATATTCTCCATTTTCCAGGATGAATCGAATATAATACTTGAAGAATAATGATAACTGTCTGGATAAAGTAGCTGTTCTGGATAATGTCATATATCTGTCTCCATTTTTTGAATTACGGAATCCTGACACAATAGCCTGTCCAAGATTATCCACATCTGCTCTCAATACCCCGATTCTGCTGATGCCTTCAGCTTCCCGGGCAAATTCTTCAAAAGTACTTCCTGTTGAATAATCTCCTACCCACAGCTTCGTAGCAATATGTTTTCCTGTATAAAGCTTATTTTTAGAATAGGCTCGTACAAAATAATCGTCATTTTCCATTCGTCTGCACAGTTTTTTTTCATCGTCTGCAACCAGACAATATCCTCCCGGCAGTGGCATGGCATCTTCTCTTTCATCTGGATTTTCCAGTACAACGGAGAAGAAATCTGCATACAATACATTTTTTGAAAGCTTCTCTATTTTTCTGCACAGAGGGCAAACTCCCTCTTCATCTACATGTCCGATTTTTTTGCAAACCTTACATTCTCTGGAATAATCCTGCTCTTTTCGATTATTTAACCGAATTATTTCTCTCGCCGTATATCTGTGCTGTTTTTGCAACGACAGCATTTTACTCATTTTCCTGAATAACTCTGTATAACTACCCTCCGGAACGTTTCTGAATGCATTCCCTGTACATTGCACATATCCAAAAGCAACAAAAAGATCTGTCTGAAACTGTTTCAATAACCATTCCTTCAATTCTTCCTGAAATTTTTGAATCTGTATAACAGTTTCCGTTGTATTTGCAAGAAGCAGATAACAATGTCCGCCTCCGGAATATAAAAGATTTGCCCTTGACAGTTGCAGTCTGTCTAAAAGAAGATCTATGATATGCTCCATCATAATTTCCAGATAAAAAGACCTTGCACGCAAAGTTTTCAATGCATTTTTAGAGCTTATTGTATATATGAAACTCTGTATTCCTGAAATATCCATAGAACATAAGAGAAATGCGTTCCTGTCATAAAAATCCTTCTTATCAAATAATTCCGTCTTATAACTCAAATGATTTTCGTTTAGATAATCATATATGCAACTGGAAATTGCCGCAGTCAATTTTACATGATCAAACAGGGATATATCACTTAATTCTTCATTTGAAGTGGAGGATGGCATATAAGAAAGATTTGCTTCCATAACGGCCAGTAAGGAGTTCAGATATTCTTCACTCCAATTCATACCTCTGAAATTATCTAACATTCTCTGACGAATTTTCATATAGAATTCTTTGGAAAATGGCTTTTTCTCAGAAGCAGGATAATTAATCTGACCCTGATCATCCATATCACCTGGCTGATAATAAAAACTTTGGTTATTTCCATTCAATACATTAAACACGCTCTGAAGCGGGACTGACAGATCAAAACCCTTTTCTTCAGTGTCTTCCTTTTTTCTCCTGTCTGCAAAGGCAGCTATATTATCTGCCAGATAAACGATGTACGCCAGATTATCCTTTTTCAGACGTGCACTTTTGATTTCTGAAAAGTGATGGTATCTTACACAGTCAAGAATCTCTTTATCCTCTATTTTTCCCTCTTCTTTAAGAAAATCATATCCTGATACACTATGATTTCTTCTGTCACTGCCTTCCCGGTAAACTACTTTTCCTATGTCATGAAGCAGACTTCCTGTAATCAACTTAATTTTCTGGTCAATCATCTTCATTCCTCCTGACGTATTTCATTGCTCCCATTCCCATGCCTGTCTTAATTCCCACTCCGGCAAATTCTCCGAATTTAAATAACATTCTCAGATATCTTGCCATTGTTTCTGGTCCTCTAATATGAATACAGATACTTCCTGTAAAACCTGTGATCTGAACTTTCTCCAATGGAAATGGTACTGTCTGCAAACGGTACCGCACGATTTCACTCTGTTCAACAAGTGCCTCCAGTGTTTCCTCATCAAACATATCAAAAGCTTCTGAAACAGCACTGTATTTTCTCATAAGACTGGCATATATTAAGCCCAAATCCGGATATATTACATATTTTCCGTCACTTTTAAAAGCTGTGGGTGTCTGAAACTTTATCTCCAAATATTTCGGACATTTCTTCTCATAAAACTCTGTGATAAGTTCATTATCATTTTTCAAGTGCATCCTTTTATTACATACAGAAATTGATAATCCCTTTTTTCTCAAAAAAATATCTGTACATTCAGACAACGGCATAATTATATTTTCATATGCTTCTTCATTCAAAGTCTTTATTGTCCAGATGGTGCTGTTATTTTCCCTCGTGATACATTGACTATAAGGATTTAACTGGTTTCCATGTAGTCTGGCTGCATATTCTGGAGAAATATTTTCCATAATAACTCCCTGTAAATTTGATGACTGCCTGTAATTTATTTCTTTTGTTTCCAGTTCCATTTGTAATTCTGCATACATTGAAGCACCTCTACAGTAAGTATTTTTTGTGTATTTTGTACTTTTTTTATATATTTTATGTCAAATCATTGTACATTATATCACTTTTCATATATAACGTCAATTTGTTTTACCATGAAGGTTACTATGAAGCTTACTATGCAGCCAGACAAAAACAGCCGGATAATCAGATAAACTATCTTAATTATCCGGCTATTTTTCCTGCTTCTTTTCTTACATTTACGTCTGCTTTTGTATAAAGTTTTGTCTCTGTATCATCATCCTCGCATTCCGGAGTTTTGAAATCAAATCTCCTGATCATAAATGCAAAGATCACATAATTAAAACTTTCTACAAATGATTATTCCACGTTTCACTACAAAATACATCAAAAAGCTCCTGGAGCTTCAGATTTTTCTAAAGTTCCAGGAGCCATTTTACGTTTGGACACTCTCATGCTCGCGCATGAATCTATATTTTATGCTAATTATGCATTCTTCTCAGCGATAGCTGCCTGTGCTGCTGCAAGACGAGCGATC
>OLRT01002633.1_pt1 | contig 11064 bp, 11 predicted proteins | sample 1672021 | NCBI WGS metagenome assembly OLRT01 (sample SAMEA3136637, study PRJEB25190) | human gut metagenome | reverse complement strand
AATTCGCTCCACCTACCAGAAGGGCACCACGATTATCATTCACATGAATGTAGCGCCCATTCCGAAAAATCAGGGCGACGAGCTGGAGGCGCTTTTGCAGAAGCGCCCGCCGCGCGAGAAAACACGCGATAAAGCGCGTGAAAAAGAACGCCAGAAGCGCAAAAAGCAGCGCGAAACCCGCTACAAAGGAGGCAGAACGATATGAAACGCAACATTTTTCTCTCTGTTTTTCTGCCTTTGTTCCTTTGCGCCGCCATTTTGACGCTCGGCTATTTCTCCCCCACGCTATTTAGCCGCGTGATGCCAAACTTTAAAAACAAGGAAAGCGCCGGCGCAGATTCCCGGCGCAGAAAGCCCGCTGTATTTGGAAGACCCCTCCAGCCTTATTCTGCCGCCGTGGAATGATATTGATGATTCTAAATCACAGATGTACGCTTCCGATAACCAGTCTGTTCCGTACTCCATAAAAATGCGCATTACAGACGACCTACAAACATATGCCGAAAGCACCGGCGACAGTCGTTTCTATACCTATAACAACCAACTGCAAGACCCTTATGTTTATATTGATATGTCCGATCTTTACGTGCGCAGCATTATTGAACCTTTTTTAAAGGGATGCACTATCAATGACAACATGCAGTTTTCCGGCTATATGCGCACGTATGGCCCAAACAATAATTTCTCCACGCTGCCAAAATACATTTACGCGCAGAATGTGACGGTAAAAACCAAAGAAGGTAGAGATTTCCTTGTGGATTTCGTCTTCACCCCCATATCCGGCATTCCGCTGTATGTACATGCTACGGAAATAGATGCCGCAACGGCTGCTTTCCCGGAGGACAGCGAGTTTTTCAATCTTGTCGTTACTGCACTCTTCGTCGCTACGCACGCAGAAGCAGATGCAGACGAATTCACAAGTCAGGTTGAAAGCTATTATACGTCGGATAAATACACCTCTCTTATCGCCTCTTTCTATGATTTTCCCGCGCATTTATTCTCTTTTCCGCCTGATACGACCCCGGAAGAAGATTGGCGAGTTGAACTGCTTGTGGGTTTACGAGACAGCATGTATGACATGCTGTACAACTTTGTATACAGTATTGATTCCGCCTCCTCCATCGATTACCGCGATGAATCTCTGATCGTTCTGCGCAATGAGATCGGCTACACCATGACGGTTTTTTACGATGCCATTTCCGAGAGCATCACCGGTTACGGTTTGGATCCTTCCAACCCCGACGTTTACCGTTCGGAGACCTTTTTATCCGGTGAAAGCACTTACCAAGGAGCTTACGTTTACGACGGCTGACTCCCTCTACTCTTAAAAATCTAAAAGCCAAACACCCGTCCCCCGAAATTTTGCAACTTTTTTGCAGTTTGCGGGGGACTTTTTTGCGTCTTTTTCGGTATAGTTAAAGCAGAAAGAGGAGAGGGGCGAACGCATGACCGATATAAACAGAACCGCGTGCACATTTTCGCGCCCCGCGCTGAACGCAAACACCTTAAAGCTCATTGCGGTCCTCGCCATGGTGCTGGACCACGCCGCCACCGTCTTTTTGGCAGATACCGCGCCCGCCGCGCTGTTTTTCCACGCCGTGGGGCAAATTGCCGCGCCCATCATGTGCTTTTTCATTGCGGAGGGCTACGCGTACACGTCGAATCTGAAAAAGTACCTGCTGCGGCTGTTTATTGCGGCGGTCATCTCCCATGTGCCGTATGCGCTGTGCTTTAAATTCACGGTTTGGGAGTTCTGGTACGTGACGGGCGTTTTGTGGGGGCTCTTTTTGGGGCTTCTCGCCGTCACGCTGTGGAAACGGCTGCGCGCACCCGTTTGGGTGCGGCTGCTTTTGCTCGGGCTGTGCTGCCTGCTCGCCTACCCCGCAAACTGGAATTACATCGCCGTGCTGTGGATCTTCGGCTTTGCCGTCTTTCGGGAAAGCCCCAAAAAGCAATGGGCGTTTTTCGGGCTCGTCACGCTTTTGTATGTTTTGCAGTATTTCGTCTACGGCTCTACGCTGCCCGTGTGGCTGAGGCCGTTCGTACTGCTGTGTGTACCGCTTCTTTTATGTTACAACCACACGCTTGGTCGCCGAAGCAAAGTTTTGCAGTGGGGCTACTACCTGTTTTACCCCGCTCACCTGCTTGTGCTCACTCTGCTAAGAGAAATTTTCACCCGGTTATAAAGGAGTTTTAAAAAGGGGGATCTTTATGCAAACGCGCAAAAATGCAAATTTGGCACCCGAAAGCTTCCGGCGCAGCACTGTGCCGCGCCGCCTAAAGCACCGCGCACGGCGTCGCAGACGCATTTTGTGCCTTTTGCCGGTGATACTCGTGTTCGGCGTGCTCGCCGCAGCGCTGCTGCGCTTTACGCCCGCGCTTGCCTACGCCGATATTTTCCCCGCGCAGGCAACCACCCGCCGCATTAAAGACGTGCCGTACATTTCGCAGCTGCCAACGCTTCCCACAGGCTGCGAAAGCGCCGGCGCCGCCATGCTGTTAAACTACTACGGCTGCACCGTCACGGCAGAGGAATTTGCTTCCTATTACCTGCCGACGGGCGACGCGCCGCACACGGACGAAAACGGAGAGCTTATCGGCTGCGACCCATGGGAGGCATTCCCCGGCGACCCGTTTTCGGAAACCGGCTGGGGATGCTACTCCACCGTCATTGAACGCGCCATGAACGAGTTTCTCACAAACACCGGCTACCACGCCGAGCGTCTGAGCGGCGTGCCGCTTTATCGCCTAAAAAGCTATATTGACAACAACACCCCGGTGATGATCTGGGCGACTATCTGCATGGAGCCACCGATTGAAAGCGACATTTGGACGGTGCCGGAGACCGGCCGGGAGATTACGTGGGTCTACCCCATGCATGCACTCGTCCTTACGGGCTATGACGAAAACGGCTACTACTTCAGTGACCCTCTCGCCGGTCAGGACATCTATTACGGCAAAGACAGCGTGGAGGTCGCCTACACCGCCCTTTTCGAGCAGGCCATCATCCTGACAAACTGAATACATCGGACTTACTTCCTCCGCATACAAAAATCCCCGCACAGGCTTTTAATGAACAGCGCTGTGCGGGGATTTGCGGTTTATAAGGTTAGATTGACTCCACGTCGATCTCGCCGTCCTTTTCGGTGACGAGAATACCGGTGACGTTGCCTTCGCCTTTCTCGACAATGAGGGACGCGATTTTGTCTTCCACCGTGCGGCGGATGGTGTTGCGGATATCGCGGGCGCCGCTCTTGCCGCCTGCGGCACGGTGCGCGATGTTCGCGACGGCTTCGTCCGTCCAGCGCAGCGTGATGCCACGCTCATTAAGCGTGCCGACGTACTCATTCAGCATGAGCACCGCGATCTTCTTGTAGTCCTCCTCATTCAGCGGGCGGAAGACGACGATCTCATCGATGCGGCTCAGGAACTCGGGACGCAGGAAATCAGACAGCGCGCGCATGGCCTTTTCGCGGCTGATGTCCGCGCTGGTGCGGTTGAAGCCGACGAGCGCTTCACGGCTGTTGCTGCCCGCGTTGGAGGTCATGACGATGACGGTGTTCTCAAAGTTGACCGTGCGACCGTGCGCATCCGTAATGCGGCCTTCGTCGAGAATTTGCAGCAGGATGTTCATAACATCCGGGTGTGCTTTTTCGATCTCATCGAAGAGCAGAACGGAATACGGACGGCGGCGCACCTTTTCGGTGAGCTGACCGGCTTCATCGTAGCCGACATAGCCCGGGGGCGAACCGATGATCTTCGAGACCGAGTGCTTTTCCATGAACTCCGACATATCGAGGCGGATGAGCGTCTCCGGGGAATCGAACAGCTCTTTCGAAAGCACGCGCACAAGCTCGGTCTTGCCGGTGCCGGTGGGGCCGACGAAGATGAACGAGGCCGGGCGGCGGCGCGGGTTGATCTGCACGCGGCTGCGGCGGATGGCGGCGGAAACAGCCTTGACGGCCTCCTCCTGCCCCACGATGTGCTCGCTCAGCTTTTCTTCCAGGTGGGCAAGCTTGCCTAGCTCGCTCTGCTCAATCTTTGCAGCGGGAATGCCCGTCCAAAGCTCGATGACATACGCGAGATCCGCTTCCGTTACCGGCGCGGTGACTTCGTTCGGGTCAAACGCGGCAAGCTCTTTTTCAAGCGCCGCGACTTTATATTTCGCTTCGGCAAGCGCTTCGTAATCGACATTCTCTGCGCCCTCGATCTCGGCTTCCGCCTTGCGCTGCTTTTCGAGCTTCAAATTTGCTTCTTCATAATCCGCAAGCTTTTTGTTGCGCAGTGCGGCGCAGGCGCATGCTTCGTCCAACAAATCGATGGCCTTATCTGGCAGGTAACGGTCGCTGATATATCGCTCGGAAAGCACGACGATGCGCTTCGCAATTTGGTCGGAAACGCGCACGTTATGGTATTTTTCGTAGTAATTTTTGATGCCGCGGATGATATCCGTTGCGTCGTCGATGGACGGCTCTGTCACGGTGACGGGCTGGAAGCGGCGCTCCAGTGCGGCGTCTTTTTCAATGTACTTGCGGTACTCGGAGAACGTCGTTGCGCCGATGATTTCTCCGCGGGACAGCGCAGGCTTTAGAATGTTCGCCGCGTTCATGCTGCCCTCTGCATCGCCTGTACCGACGAGGTTATGCACCTCATCGATGAAGAGGATGATGTTGCCGTCCTGCTTCACTTCGTCCACAAGTCCCTTGATGCGGCTTTCAAACTGGCCGCGGAACTGCGTACCGGCGACGAGCGCCGTGAGATCCAGAAGCTGCACTTCTTTTTTGCGCAGCTTCGCGGGCACTTCGCCTGCCGCAATGCGCAGGGCAAGCCCCTCAGCAACGGCCGTTTTACCGACGCCCGGCTCACCGATGAGACACGGATTATTCTTCGTGCGGCGGGACAAAATCTGCACCACACGCTCAATCTCGCGCTCGCGGCCGATGATGGCATCCAGCTCGCCGTTTCTCGCCTTCATGGTGAGGTCGGTGCAGTACGCCGCAATGTGCTTACGCTTCGATTTGTGGAAGTTCTCCTTCTTTTTCTTGTCATTCGGCTGGCTTTCGCGGGTTGCCGGCTCTGTGCCGTCACCGTTTGCGTTCATACCGAATTGACCCAGCAGTTCGGACGGGAACGGCACCGCGCCGCCCGGCTCAAAGCTGCCGTCGTCGGACATCGACATCAAATCGTTCATGCTTTCGGTCATCGCCTCCAGCTGCTCCTCCGTGATGCCCATTTTCTCCATAATATCATTCACCGGCTTAATGCCGAGCTCTTTTGCGCAGACAAGACAGTAGCCCTGCGTGGCGTTCATATCCGTTGAAGGGGAAACGAACACAACCGCAGGCCGCTTCTTGCAGCGTGTACACATCATCATAGACATTTTCCTTTCCGGCGCAGACCGTTAGTTTTTCGGTGTGCGCTCTTTCTTTGCCCGCATTTCTTCGGGCAGGTTCAAATCGTATTTGCCGTCGGTCGATTTCAAAATTTCGCGGAACACGCCGAAATATCGAATGAACGTGTACACCATGAAGCCCGCCGTGATGACGAGCGCCGTGGTGGACGCGATATTGAACGTGCTCTCGGAAACCTTCATAAAGCCGTCCATGACGACGATGAGTCCGATGGCGATATAAAACAGTGTTGTGGAGACCTTGCCGTACCACTTTGCCGCGCACGGCTTTTTGCCGTTTTTCAGCAGATAGCATGCACCGCACAGCATGACGAGCTCCTTTAAGACGAGCAGCGCCAAAAGCGGCCAAATGGACGGGTAGTGCACGGCGATACAGATGGCCACCGTGCCCTGCGTCAGCTTATCGGCCAACGGATCCAGCATTTTGCCTAATTCCGTGATCTGGTTGAAGTGCCGCGCGATCATGCCGTCCAGCGCATCGGAAAGGCCGGAAAGCCCCAGTGCGACGATGGCCGCTGTGAGGTTGCCTTTCAGAAAAAAATACGCAAAAAACGGAATGACCAAAATGCGGAACACAGACATGGCGTTCGGCACCGTTAAATTCTGATTGATGGGTTTCTTTGTCTTTTGGCTTTTGGCATCAGACATAGTGTAGTTCCTTTCCCTTACGAATTTCCGAATCTCCTTTTAGCCGCTGCTCACTGCATTAAGTGGTAAGCGGGGTTAAAGCTGCCAAGCAGCTTCAAAAGCATGGAAGTATTCTCAAACGCCTGCACCTTTACCTGCTGCGCTGCGCTCAGCATGGGCACAAATACCTGCGTACACGCGAGGACGACCCACAAAATGAGCACGAGCATCAGCACATCGAATACTGCGCCGAGCGCACCGTTGATGCCGCTTAAGACCGGCAGCGAGAAAATGCCCGTTAAAAGCGTTGCAACGCCTCTCAGTACCACGATGAACAATACGAATAGCACCAGCATGACGAACACGCCGATGACGTTGATGAGCATGGGGCTGAGTGCATCCGTAATGGCCTCTGCGATGCTGTCCGTCTTATCCTGCACCTGCGCCATGATACTGCCCTGTGTGATGCCGGCAGCCTCGAGCGCGCGCTGGATAAGCTCCGGGAAGGCATCGAAAACGGTGTTCACGGCTTCGCCCGCGCCAAGCCCCATGACCGCCGCAGAGATCTTCTCCACAAGCGAGGGGCGAAAGAACGTTGTGAAGATCCACTCTGCAACAGGACTGCTCGAAAGCCCCGCCGCAATCATCGCGATGAGCGCGCCGCAGAAATCAAAGCATGCTCTGAAAAATCCCTTTTTTGCACCGATGACGGCCGCGATGATGACGAGCACCACAACAGCAATGTCAAATATCCATCCCAATAAAAACACTCTCCTTTTTCCGGCACGCCTGCCGCGCGCCTTGTGCGATACAGTGATTATACCACATTACTCTGTTTGCGACAATGTATTATCGGCCTCGATCACCTTAAGATTTTCTTTCCGAATCTCGCGCACGCCGAGCAGATACACGGTGCTTTCGTCCGCCATGGCGATGCTTTTTGTATCGGCCGGCACATTGCAGGCGGCTTCGCCCGGTCGTGAGGTCCGTGGACACAACGGAGTTTGAAAGCAGCGCCGCCACCTTATTGCCCGCTGCGGAAAGCCACACGGCGCGGCCGGAAAGGTCGCTTTCCACAGGCTCTGCGCTGTCACGGAAAATGAGCAGCGTGCTGTCGCCGCCGTAAGCATAGTTGGAAACGGAGACCACCGCGCCCGAAGGGATGAGCGTGTAGGCCGTCACGGTGCGGCCGTCATACGCATACGGCGTAAAGTTATAGCTCGTATCGCTGACGAGCGTTTCCGTGTCGCCGATGGCCGTCACGCGGCCGCTGCGGTTCCACTGCACGGCAAAAATCAGGTTGCCGTCGCTTTCGTACTCCGCTATCGGTTCCGTTTCGGACATATCCAGCACCGTAATGCGCGAAATGAGCGTACCTGCGTGCGTGATGGTGCTTGCCACCGCGGCTCTTGTGCCGTCCGTATTCAGTGCCACCGCCGTAATATAGGAATCCGCAAAGCTGTATTTATACTGCAAGCTGCCGTTTTTGTTATATACGCGCAGCTCGGAGGCGTAGTCCGAGGGCTGCACCGCCAGCGCAAATTTGCCGGAATCGCAAATGACGCCGGTCGTGATACTGCTGTCGCTCGTGCCGGAAATTTCCGTGCCGGAGGACGTTTCCACACGGTAACCCGTGCCGCCGGCGTTATACAAAAGGTAGCGTCCGCTCGCTTCGGAGACCGCAGGGTCGTTGTAGCTGTGGCGCGCGGAGAACATCTCCTTTGCGGAGCCGTTCAGAACCGTCAGCGCCGTGTCGCTCACAACATACAAATTGCCGTCAGCCGCGCCGAAATTACCCACAAGCGCTGTGCTGCCGGTCAGCTCCGCCGGATAGCCGTCGCCAAAGCCGAAGCCGACTGCCTTTGTGCGGATCCAGTTGCCGATGTTTTCCGGCGTTAAATTATCTTTATTTTCCAAAATGATAAGCAGCACTACCGCGATGAGCAGCGCCGCAATGATGCGGTACAAAAGCTTCGATACGCGCGGCTTTTTCTTTTCCGAAAGCGCGGGGTGTTCCGTTTCATCCGGCATATCCTGCACAGGCGGTGCTTCTTTTTTGCGCAGCGCGTGCTTTTTTTCCGCTTCATGCTTTTTTCTTGCCATACTTTTCTCCCTTATTCCGCGTTATAAAATCGGAATACAGAACATTTATCCAACCGAACCGCAGGCATTATATTTGCGGTTTATAAAACACTTTTTCTAAATACAGACCACACGCCGGGGCGGTCGGCCCCGCAAGCTTGCGGTTTTTCCCCTCGATGATCTTCGGGATGTCCTCGGGGACAAAGCGCCCCTGCTGCACGGCGAGCAAAGTGCCCGTCATGATGCGCACCATGTTGTAAAGGAACCCGTCCGCCGCCACGGTAAAGCGCACCATGTCGCCCTCGCGCGTGACGGAGCTTTCCGTAACCGTGCGGGTAAAGTCCCCCATGTCACGGTTATCGAGTGTACAGAACGAAGTGAAATCGTGCGCACCCAAAAAGTGTTGCGCGGCTTCGCTCAGCTTTTTTTCATCGATGTGGTGGTAGTAGTGCAGCGCGCGCCCGTGCAGAAACGGGCTGCGAATGGGGTTGTTCCAGATTTCATACACATACCGTTTTCCACAGCAGGAGTACCGTGCGTGAAAATCAAGCGGCACTTCTTCGCAGGAAAGAACAGCAATGTCCGGCGGCAGAAAATGATTGAGTGCGCCCAAAAGGCGCTCCGGCGGGATATTGTGCGAAAGCTTCATGCTCAGGCAGAATTCCCGCGCGTGCACGCCGGTATCCGTACGGCTGCACGCTTTGATGTCCGGCTGCGTATGCAAAACCTGCTTTAACGCCTCCTGAAACACCCCTTGCACACTGCGGGCGTTTTCCTGCACCTGCCAGCCGTGGTACGCGCTGCCGTCATATTGAATTTTCAGCAGCAGGTTTCGTTCCATAGTTTCTCCTCAATTTTATCGCACAATGGCGGCGGGCAGCAAAATGTTCGCTGTGATGAACGCCGCAAGGTACAAAACGCACACGACAAGCGTGATGTAATCGTCTTTTGAAAGGTGCAGCACCTTCATTTTCGTGCGCCCCTCGCCGCCGTGGTAGCAGCGGCTTTCCATGGCTGTTGCAAGGTCAAACGCACGGCGGAACGCGGAAACAAACAGCGGGATAAGCACCGGAATCAGCGCCTTGATGCGCTGCATCAGACCGCCGCTTTCCATATCTGCACCGCGGGCCTTCTGCGCCGCCATGATCTTCTCGGTCTCTTCGAGGAGCGTCGGCACAAAGCGCAGCGCGATCGTCATCATCATTGCGAATTCATGCACCGGCACATGCAGCAGCGCCAGCGGCTTTAGCAGGCGCTCAATGGCGTCCGTCAACTGCGTCGGGGACGTTGTGAACGTCAGAATAGAGCTGATGAGGATGAGCACCACGATGCGCACGGCGATCATGATGCTGTTCACGATGCCGTTTCGCGTAATGTGAATGAACCCGAGCGTGAAGATCGGATCGCCGGTGCCGTAAAACAAATTCAATACGCCGGTGAACACCACGATGAACAAAATAGGCTTCATGCTTTTTAAATAGAGTTTCAGCGGTACTTTGGAAAGCACCACGCCAAGCAGGCTCATAAGAATCGTCGCGCCGAGCGTGACAAAATTCTTCGAGCAGAAAATGAGCACGATGAAATACACGGTCAGGCACATTTTAATGCGCGGATCGAGCCGGTGCATGACGGACTTGCCGGGGAAAAACTGCCCCATGGTGACATCAGATAGCATGGTTTTTGTCCTCCTCTTTCCTTTTTTTGAGGAGCGGCAAAAGCTCCATGACGGCTTCGTCTACATTTAAAACCGTCTCGCTGACCGGCAGGCCCATTTTGCGCAGGCGGCGCATGATGGACGTGATCTGCGGCAGGCGCAGACCCATCGGCTCCAAAAGCTCGCCGCGCGAGAACACGGCGCGGGTCTCGTCGTACATTTCGGCATGGGCGTTGTTCATCACAAGCACGCGGTCTGCCACGCGGCCGATGTCCTCCATACTGTGGGAGACGAGCAAAATGGTGTTGCCGCGCTGGCGGTGATATTCGGAGATCTGCGCTAAGATAACATCTCTGCCCTTCGGGTCAAGACCGGCGGCGGGCTCATCCAAAATGAGCACCTCCGGATCCATGGCGATGACGCCCGCAATGGCTGCACGACGCTTTTCGCCGCCCGAAAGCTCAAACGGAGATTTCTCCAAAAGCTCAGGCTTTAAGTCTGTAAAGTGCGCCGCTTCTTTGGCGCGCTTCAGTGCTTCTTCATCGGAAAGTCCCATGTTTTTCGGGCCGAACATGATGTCTTTGATAACGGTCTCTTCAAACAGCTGGTATTCCGGGTACTGGAACACCATGCCCACCTGAAAACGCACGCGGCGAATTTCCTTCGGCTTTGCCCAAATGTCCTCGCCGTTTAAAAGCACCTGCCCGCTTGTGGGGCGGATGAGGCCGTTGAGCATCTGGATCAGCGTGGATTTACCGCTGCCCGTATGCCCGATCACGCCGACGAACGCGCCCTTTTCTACGGAAAGGTTCACGTTTTCCACCGCCGTTTTTTCAAACGGTGTGCCGACGCCGTAGGTATATGTGAGATTTTTGGTTTCCAAAATTGCCATCGATTTTCCTCGTTTCCTCTGCCGGGTGCAGGTCCTTTCGGTTCTTGCCCCGCACAAAAAACAAAATCCCTTTTATATTCTTATCCCAATTTTAAATACTCCGCAATCGCTTTTACGCACTCGTCTTCATCGAGCGGCGTGCCGGAAATGCTGCACCCGGCGGCGTTTAAGCGGTAAATAAGCTCCGTTGCCTGCGGCACGTCGAGCTTGTGGCGCTTCAAAAGCTCCACCTGCGCGAACACCGTGCGCGGGTCGCCGTCCGTCAGAATGTTGCCGCCGTCCATCACCACCACGCGGTCGGCCTGCACGGCCTCGTCCATGTAGTGCGTGATGAGAATGACGGTGATACCCTTTTCGCGGTTCAGATACCGAATCGTATCCATAACCTCCTGTCGGCCG